>Ga0208587_1001237_pt1 | contig 13604 bp, 9 predicted proteins | sample NGESurdeep092012_7_FD_184472 | JGI IMG/M metagenome (GOLD analysis project Ga0208587, IMG submission 184472) | Arctic peat soil microbial communities from Barrow, Alaska - NGEE Surface sample 210 deep-092012 (SPAdes) | ecosystem: Environmental > Terrestrial > Soil > Wetlands > Peat ...
TCCAGGGGGTTCAGGAAGGGACCCTGGGCCTGTTCAGCCAGCGGGTCGCCGAGGATCCAGCCGGTGGCCCGGCCGTCCCAGAACATGCCACCCACCCATTTCGTCCCATCAAAATGCAGGATCGGGCTGTGGCCAGCATAGGCGGCCGCGGGCGGCTTGCGGTTGCCGAAACGGCCCGCCACGGCACCTTCATAGACCGCCCCCGCAGCATTGATGGCCGCGTCCGGCCCAGTATAGCCTACCTCCGGGCCGTGGCAGGCTGCGCAGGCTTGCCCGGGCGGGGTAGACAGGTTCGTATCGAATAATAGCTTCTTGCCAAGTTTTTCATTTGGGGACAAGGTTCCCTGTGTGGACGCTCCGGTGACGACCAACAGCAAGAGGGCAGCCGCTGCGAGCGCGAGTGCGAAGATGGTTTTGCTACGCATACAAATTCCTCCTTGGTCGAAACAAACATTACGGTGTAACCCGAATTGTTACAGGGCAACGCTCTGTGACCTGTTCGGGGCGTTGTCCGTGATCCTCAGCGCCGATGTCCGCAGGTTCCTGCGAGTCGGCGTGAAGGTCACGCTCGCTATGCAGCTTGCGTTCACCGCAAGACCCGCGCCACCAATCGGATCAGGTTCGATCCTTTGTACTTCAAGAGGCCATTGCTGTATGTGATGCTGGTCACAGTAGTAGGGGTCACTACATAAAAGTGAGATTTTTGTACGCTAGAAAGAACGGACCCAGAACGGGGACATTGATTGTCACGAAAACAAACGCAGACGGTATTTGTAGAGCATTGACAGGGTGACGGGTTTTAGGACACTCTGCGCGTCTTCAGGATAGTTTTTCCGCTCTGTCATTTAATCGGACGTTTTTGTGACACGCCAATTGGCTGCCCGCGCGTTTCAAAAGCTGATGGTCGGTTTGCGGCTTTTGCGGAAGAGAATTTCCCTGCTGGCTGCATGAGTTAGCGTACCCTGGCGTGCAAAAATCACACTTTTATGTAGTGACCCCCAGAACACTGCGCCGCGATTGCCCCGATACCCCCCACCCCTTAAAAAATGCTCTTGACAACATTATGTTTTATAAGGCATACTCTAAGGGTGACATGGGAAGTAGAATTTCATAGGGACTTCGACCCGGAATTCGACGAACTGCCGGAAGACGTGCAGGACGAAATACGCGCGCAGGCAGGCGTCCTTGAACAACTCGGCCCCCAATTAGGCCGGCCCCGCGTCGATACCCTGAACGGCTCCCGGCACTCGAATATGAAGGAGCTGAGATTTTACGCCGCTGACGGTGTGTGGCGTGTCGCTTTCGCCTTCGATCCCCACCGGCACGCAATCCTGCTTGTGGCCGGCGATAAGACCGGCGTCAGCCAAAAGAGATTCTACCGGCAACTCATCGACAAAGCCGATGCGCGATTCGATGAGCACCTGCACCGCATCAAACAGGAGAAACAAAACCAGAAGGAAAGGAAATAATCATGGCTATCACGCTGAAGGACAAAATGAAGGGCCTAAGCCCCGCGCGCCGCAAAAAGATCGAAGCGCGTACCGCCGAACTGGTTGCCGAGGAAATGACCCTGTGCGAGCTGCGTAAGGCAATGAGCCGCACGCAGACGACGGTCGGTCAAATTCTCGGCATCGGCCAGGAGGGCGTCTCCCGCATTGAGCAACGGAGCGATCTTTTGCTTTCCACCTTGCGGAGCTACGTTGAGGCCATGGGCGGCAACCTCTCTCTTATCGTGAAATTTCCTGACCGCGAGCCGGTTTCGCTCTCGGGCATAGCCCTGGACACTGACCCGCCGCCCCCCGCCGGTCACAAACGCGCGCATGCCGCGCGCGCCTAGTCCCCGGTGCTGGAAAAGCCATCTTGGAGGTTTTTGCCCAACGCCCCGGAAAGATACTGTAATGCGGTTCGTCAAACCGAACTGTGTACAGAAGGGGCTGGCAGATAAAGAAACCGCCGTTCCCGCTGTAGAGTGAGTTTGTGCAACCCTCAACAACGGAGAACGGCGATGAAGTATTACTGTGGTTTAGACGTTTCATTGAATAGCACGGCGGCATGTATTGTCAACCAGGACGGCACGATCATTCGTGAAAGCGAGGTGCCATCCGAACCTGCTGGCATAGACGAATGGCTGAAGGCCACCGGGCTGCCTTTAGAACGGGTCGGCCTGGAAGCTGGTGGTCTCTCATCGTGGCTGTGTCAGGAATTGCTTGCCTGCGGGTGGCCTGTGATCTGCATCGAAACCCGTCATGCAAAAGCGGCGATGAAGGCGCAGCAGGTGAAGACCGATCGCAACGATGCCCGCGGCCTTGCCCACATCATGCGCACAGGCTGGTACCGTGAAGTTCATATCAAAAGTCGTGACAGTCAGGAACTGCGGATGCTGCTCAATAACCGGCGCTGCCTTCTCGATAAACGGCTCGACATTGATAGCCAGATTCGGGGATCGTTGAGGACGTTCGGGCTCAAGCTCGGCAAAGTCACGCCGAAGACCTATGAGCCGCGCATCCGTGAGCTGGTCGAGGATAACGAGAAGTTCCAGGACTGCATTTTCCCGATGCTGGAGGTACGACGTGTGCTCATCGAGCAATGCAAGAAGCTTGAAAAGCTGGTTCTCGACTACGTGAAGGAAGATCATGTGTGCCAGCTCTTCATGACAACTCCGGGCATCGGACCGCTGACCGCCCTGGCCTACAAGACCTTTGTTGACCGACCGGAACGGTTCCGGAAATCGAAGGCTGTCGGACCGGCCTTGGGTCTGACTCCACGCAAATATGCCTCCGGCGAGGTCGATTACGACGGCCATATTACGAAGTGCGGTGACGCCTTCGTCCGTATGCATCTCTTCGAGGCAGCGAAGGTGCTGTTAAGCCGGACTGGCAAGCCCAGTGAGCTAAAGTCCTGGGGCCTCCGCCTCGCGAAGCGCAGTTCGAAGAAGAAAGCCTGCGTGGCAGTAGCGCGCAGACTGGCTGTGATCATGCATGCCATGTGGCGCGACGGCACAGTGTTCCAGTCAACCCAGGTGCAGGCTGAACTGGCGGCCGCCGCATAAGCGCCCATCGGATTAAAAGGAAAGAACAAGGTTTAAGCTCTTCTACCCGCAAGGGAAGAGCCGTCCGGCAGGACGGGAAGAGACCGAGGTGAGAACGTACTATACCTGGCAAGGCAAAGTTTACGGACTTGGCAATTGCGCCGGAAAGATAGTTCCCCTCACTCTTTGAAATGGACAGTAGCTTTGGAGCGGCGCTAAAGACAGGCAGCGATGCCAGGCGCCGACTCCGGAAAGAAGCGTGATCCCTGCCAAACGACTTGCAAGAAGAAAAGGGCTTTGCAACAAATGAAAGAGGATAGTTATGAGCCAGATCATCAGATACCGGCCTTAAGGCCCCCAAAAAGTACTTGACCGGAGACCGCATTAAAGAAGGTATAGTTAACCGCCATTCCGCCCGAGCCGGGGTCATCACACGATTTGCACAATATAGGGCGCTAAGGAAAATTTCCCTTGGAATCGACCGTCCATAAAACGTTCGTTTTATAGACAATGGCGAAAACAGGCCACTTCACCTTGAAAACCCGTCTCTAAATACCGTCTAAAAATCAATAATCGTCCATAAATCGGGGTTTAGGGAGCAACGGAACGTAAAACCGGGTTAAGACAGGTGATGTCCCCGTGTTGCCATCCAGCAGCGACACAGCAGAGCAGCACTGGTCTGGTGTTGAGGCCGCGCTGTCTTGCACAAACGAACGTTTACGCAACTGTTCTGCCGACGCGGCATCTTGAGGATATTCACGTTGCAAAACTGTATTGCACATCCAGTTTCAAGCGCAATAGGTTTGCGCAATGCCAGTTTGCCGGTAAAGCCCGTGTTTCTGCCTGTCAACGAGGTCTGAGGGGTCAGCTCACGGCCGCCGCAACTAGGCCCTTAAGTCGGTTTTCTGTTCCGTTGCTCCCTAAACCCCAAATCGGTAAGCCATTTTGTGGACGACACCTTAGCGCCCTATATGGGGTCACTACATAAAAGTGAGATTTTTGTACGCTAGAAAGAACGGACCCGGAACAGCGATGTTGCTTGTCGCAAAAACAACCGCACGCATCACAGTCCCTTCGGCCCCATTGTCGGTCCGGGCTTCTTCCGCACCACAGCCTCGTCATCCGCGTCAACATCAGCCTCTTCCACATCCGGCGTGTCGCATTCACGGCGCCGGCGAGCCGCGCGCCTGGGCCGCGAAACGTCTGTGCCAGACGCTCTCCCCGCTGGCTCCATCCCATCATCACTGCCGGACTCGGGATTGATCTCGGCCGGCGGCGCCACCTGGCGCTCTCCTTTATCAAGATCAAGAGCCGCATTCAGTTCAGCCTGACGGCCCAGCAACTCCTTAAGCCGCGCCTCGTGCTCGAAGGGCTTGCCCGCCTGCTCCTGGAAATCTCCCAGCATCTTTTCAGCGCGGGCCGCGCGGTCCCGCTCGTCTGCCACAGCCTTGTCCAGGCTGCGCAGCGCATACTCGATGCTCTGGATCGTTCCGACCGGATTCTCCGTGTTCAACTGCGCCTTGTAAATCCCCGATCCCCGGATGAACAGCTCCGGCAGCCGGTCGTCCTCCGAACCGGCGAGGAGCGTCGCCCCCCTTCCCCGGCTCAGGATTTCAAAGCCGCGGAATACGCCCCGCATCTGCAACGTCAGATCGTCCCGCCACGACAGCACCGCCTGCGTGAGCGCCGCCGCTCCTTCCTCGCGCGCGCCTTTCCCGGAAAACACCCGGTTGCCAACCTTCATGGAGAACTCGTCACCGGCATGGCCGTCGCGGGTTGCGACATCGGCTGACAGCCGTTCGATCCTCTCCTGTCTCTCTTTGATCTCGGACGGCAGCGAATGAATTTGCAGCCGGATGCTGTGCTGCTGGTTGAGATGCGCCGCCCGCAACTGGTCCACCTTGCGGACTTCCGTGTCGATTTTGACCTTTTCCATGACCGCCGGATTGCCCGAGGCGATGGCCTTGATTTCCGCGTATGTCAGCGCGCCCCCGTCGAGATCCTCCGCCGACCGCACCGACGTGTGGCCGTTCATCACCTGCTGGATGAAGCGGGCTTTGGTTTCGAGGGTCTGCCACATATAGGCATCGAACGATCCCTCCGTCACGTAGCGGAATATCCGCACCTCGCCATTGAGATTGCCCTGCCGCAGAATTCGCCCCTCGCGCTGCTCGATGTCTCTGGGCCGCCACGGCGCATCGAGGTGATGCAGGGCGGCCAGCCGCTGCTGCACGTTGGTCCCCGCCCCCATCTTCTCCGTCGAGCCGATCAGGATACGCACCCTGCCCGCGTTCACCGCATCAAACAACAGCTTCTTGTCCGCGTCGCTGTCCGCGTCGTGGATGAAGGCGATCTCCGCCTGCGGCACGCCTGCTTTGATCAGTTTCGTCCGGATCTCATCGTAGACATTGAAACGCGCTGGGTCCGGCGTCGAGAGATCGCAGAACACAAGCTGGGTTGACCGCGCACTGCTTGTGTCCGCCCAGACTTTTCGGATGCGATCCACGGCCAGACTCAGCTTCGTATCGCCTTCCGGCTCTGCGAGGGAATCCACCAGCCGCATATCAAGCGCGGCCTTTCGGCCCTCGCCCGTGATCTTCAGCATGTTGTCAACGGAAGGATCGACGCGCGCCGTGCGCAACCGCTCGGCGCGCTCCGTCAGCGTCTTGATAAAGGCTTTCAGCGGTTCGCTCGCGGGAGCCGCTGCGATCTGTGGCTTGCCGCCCGCCACCGTGGGGCACGGCAGGTTCAGCATGTCGGCAGTCTGCACGTCCGCGAAAGTCCGGAACATGGACAGCAACTCGGGCAGGTTGATGAATTTCGCAAAGCGCGTATGCATCCGGTAGCCCGAGCCGTCCGGCGCCAACTCAAGTGCGGTGACGGCTTCCGCGAAATTAGCGGCCCACGCATCGAAGTGCGCCACGCCGCGCTCCTTGAGAAGATCGGGCGCCAGATAGCGCAGCATCGTATACATTTCGGCCATGGTGTTCGAGATTGGCGTGCCGGTCGCGAACGCAACCCCGCGCCCGGAATTGATCTCACGCACATACCGCGTCTTCATGTACATGTCGAGCGCCCGGTTGCTCTCGGAATTCGGCAGCCCGGCGATGCGGTTCATTTTCGTGGTGTAGAACAGGTTTTTGTAAAGATCGGCCTCATCGACGAAGATCTGGTCCACGCCCAACTCCTCGAAGGTGAGCGCATTGTCCTTTCCCTCACGGTCGGCGCGCTCCTTGAGTTTCGCGACAAAACGCTTTTTCGCTTTCTCCAGTTCCTTCACCAGCCGCCGGTTGTCATCCTTCCCCGCTTTGGTCTCGAGGATCGCCGCCTCCAGCTCCTCGACCTGTTCCTCAACAAAACGTTTGAATAGCTTGTCCGACACCGGCAAAAACTCGAACGAGCGGTGCGAGACGATCACGGCGTCATAGCTTCCGCTCGCGATCCGCGCCATCGCCCGCTGCCGGTTGCCCGCCGCGAAGTGCTCCCGCCCGGCAATGAACAGACGGGCCTGCGGATACAGCTTGAGAAATTCCGCGCCCCATTGCTCGACGAGATGATTGGGCACCACGAACATCGGCTTTTTCGCGAGGCCAAGACGGCGCATTTCCATGGCGGCCGCCGCCATGGTCCAGGTCTTCCCCGCTCCCACGACATGCGCGAGCAGCGTGCTGCCGCTCTGCACGATCCGCCAGACGGCGTCCTTCTGGTGACGCGACAGGTCCCCGTCGCGCAGATACTCCCGGTTCATGCCCGGAAGGCTCAGATGCGCGCCGTCGAACGTGCGCAGGCGCAGATTGTTAAACTGATCGTTATAGTCGCGGGCCAGCCGCGCGGCCCGCGCGCTGTCCTCCCAGATCCACTCCCGAAAGCGGTCCTTCAACTGCTGCTGCTTTTCACGCGCGGCCACCGTCTCCTGCTGGTTGATGACCCGCGACCCGTCTGGCTGCTGGTCATACGCCGTCGGCACGCGGCCATTGAGCGCCTGCTCGATCAGCTCGGAGGCGCGAAACCGCGCCGTTCCGTGCGTCGTTGTGTTACCGACGCTGAACTTCTCGCCGCCGTCGATCTCGACCGTCCAGGTCGCGATGGGAACCGCGTGGCCGACGCGCACGTTGCGCGGCGCGGTGCCAAGCAGCCCGGCCACGAAATCCCGGATGTCGCTTGCCGGAATCCACGAGGACCCGAGCCGGGCCTCGATGTCGCCGGGCTCCAGATCAACAGGCTGTACCGCTTTCAGCGCCTCGATGTTGCGCCCGTAAGACGGATCGAGACCAGCAGCCGCCGTCGCCACCGCGAGCTTGCGCCGCACATCGCCGCTTAAGTACCGGTCGGCGGTTTCCCACAGTCCGCCCTCCGGATTGCAATAAACAAGGCTCCCCAGTTCGCGCTGCAACGCCCGCGCGTGGCGGCCCGTCACCTCCTCCATGCGCGGCCAGTGAATCTCTCCGGTCTCGTTGAGGGAGACCGCGAGCGCCTCCGCCGCCGTCTCGACATGCGCAACCGGCCGGTAGCGCTCCAGCGTGCGCCGCTCGAAGATGGCGGTTTTACGGGCGCGCTTGCTCTCGGGATCGTAGGTTTCAAGGGAGAACAACAGCGGCTGATCGGGATCGCCGGCGAACGCCTTGACGTTCTCGCGCGATGACAGCGGCCCGTACCGGCTGACAAAGGAATCGTAGATCTCGTTCAGCAGCCGCCGCGCCCCGGCAATGCGTTCCTCCGGCTCATCGTCGAGTTGCGTGCGGAAGACGACCCGGATGGCGTCCCTTACACCCAGCATGCCCCGGATGCGCCACGCCACCGCACCCGGCACCTTCGCCGTCTCGAATACCGCGCCCCGGCGGATCGCGAGCAGCCCGTCCCGGATCGCATAAGCCCCGTCCTTAACGTCCGCCGCATCCACGTCCGCCAGATCTTTGTTCTACGGCGGCGGACGGGCGCGCTCTCCGGGTCCCGCGTGGCGGGCAGCACAAATGCCTTCGGGCAGCGATGCCACCGCCTGCTTTAGCCGTTCGGGCGACAGCTCGCCCGCCAGCGTCGGCTCGCGGTCCCGGTACATCGTGCCTTCCAGCCGCATCTGGCCCAGCATCATCTCCGGATGACGCGCGAAGTATTCGTTGACGGACACGGCCCCGTCCGGCGTATCAATCGCAGCCAATTCCCGCCACGCTTCTCCCTCGCGCGAAGGCGCGATTCCTGAAGACGCTGTCCCGCGTTCGCGGGACGGGATATTTCCCGGTGCTCGTTTCTGGAAAAACAGAATGTCGGTTGTGACTTCCGTTCCCGCGTTCGCCTTGAACGCCGTGTTGGGAAGCCGGATGGCGCCGACCAGATCGGCGCGCTCCGCCAAGTAGCGCCGCATCGTCGAATCCTGCTTGTCCATCGTGTAGCGGCTCGTGATGAGGGCCATCACGCCGCCCGGCCGCAGCTTGTCGAGCGATTTTGCGAGGAAATAATCGTGGATCGTCCGCGTCACCGGGGAATGACGGTAAGCGGGATCGTGCACCGGATAGTTGCCGAAAGGGATGTTGCCGATCACGGCGTCGAAGAAATTATCCGGCAGCCCTGTCTCCTCGAACCCCTTCGCGAATATGGCGGCGTCCGGATAGAGCTGCTTCGCGATCCGCGCCGTGATGCTGTCCAGCTCCACGCCCGTCCGCCGGCAGCCGGGCAGCAGCGATTCCGGCATCAGGCCGAAGAAATGCCCGACGCCCATCGACGGCTCCAGGATCTGCGCGCTCTCGCCAAGACCGAAGCGCTGCATGGCCTCCCACATCGCCTGGATCACGGCCGGCGACGTGAAGTGGGCGTTCGGTGTCGAACCGCGCGCCGAGTCGTATTCCTCGGGAGTCAGGAGCTGGCGTATTTCACGGGCGATGTCCTCCCAGTCGCTGCGCGGATAGCGTTGGAAAACATTCGACAGGGCGCCCCAGCCGCTGTAGCGGGCGAGCGCAGCCGTCTCGGCTTCCTTCGGCTCGCGGCCTTCGTCTTCAATGAGCCTCAGCGCGCGGATTGCGGCGATGTTATCGCGGGCCTTTTCCTTCAGCCCGCCCTGCCCGATCCGGTGCGCCCCGGTTATCCGGAAGTCCCTCGGCGGCGGCCTCGCGACCGGTTCCGGCTCGATGTCGCTGACCTGGATTTCCCTGGCCCCGACTTCCCGGACCTCGATGTCCCGGACGGGGGATGGCCCGCCGTCGGACGGTCCTCGCCCGGCAGCGCCCACTCCTGCGCCGCCAGCTCCCACGCCGCGTGATAATCCATCTTCTTCACCGACACCAGTTCGTACAGCAGGTCGCCCGTCCTCTCCTGCGTCTCGAACACCGACTGGTCCAGACGATTCTCCTTTTCCAGATCCCGCACCATTTGCGGGCAATGCTCCCGCCAGTGCTTGAGGATCGCTTCTCCGAGCGCTGTCCGTTCCTTCATTTCCTTCATGGGCAACCTCCGCTGCTTCTTCCGCTGCCGATTCCAGGACACCATCCGTAAACAGGGCAAGCTGGTTGAACTGCACCCGTATCGACCGGCCAACCCTGCTCCTGCGAAATCCGTGCTGCACCGGCCTCTCCAATGTGACCCACCATATCCCCCAATACTGAACATTTTGTTAATGCCTGGTTTTTGGCTGAAGACAACGCCTTTCCCCCTGCCCGTCCCCTCTGTCGTCTCCTCCCTCACCCCGCGCGGCCGCCTAGCCATCGCTTGCGAAGACTCAGTCCCGCTGAGAAACTGAAAAATTCTCTCCGTCCCCACGGGAGCCTTTTTCTTTGACTTAAAGCGCCAAGAGCCGTCACGCGCCGAAGGCGCGGTAGGGAACCCACACCCCCGGCAGGAAGAACTTTCCCGTAATCGAAACCCTATTCTGGAAAGCAACAAGAGGCGATGGGAGCGTCCCGCGCACGCGCGAAAGCGCGATTCTAAAAGATATGTCCCGCCAAGCGGGACGGGGTGCGCTGTTTAAAAGATTAGTCCCGCAAAAGCGGGCCGGGACCGAGGGAAACCTTGATAAGCAACCATTTACAAATCCTTAACGCTTCCCGCGATACCTGTTTGCAGATTTACGCGTCATCGGCTTCGCTGCATCATGTGCAGGATTCGCCCGCGTTCGAGACCCTTGAACGTGCCCGCGAAAGCTGGGCCGATATCCTGCCCGGCAACCCGGACAGTCTCTGGGCATGGTGCCTGTCGCAGGATCGTGACAGGCTGCTCGGCCTGATGGCCTATTGCGCTTCGCGCACCGTCAATGCGGTTCAAACGAAGGGCGACAGGGCCGACAGCGAAAGGCTGCTTCATGCCCATCATCTTGGACAAGCGCTCAGGCTCGACATGACGAAATGGTTCAGGCCCACGGCAGGGAATTACTTTGGCAGGATAACGAAGCCCGGCATCCCCGCCGCACTTGCCGAGGTCAAGGGCAGCATCGCGCCGGCGTGGGAGAAAGCGAAGAAGAGCGATCTCGCCGTCATCGCCGAGCGCGAAACCACCGGGAGCGGCTGGCTGCCGGAGGTGCTCCAATGAGCAATTTTACGTATTAACAGGCGTGTTGACACCGCGGCAGCGATTTCCTATAACTCTGCGGTAACACGGAACCGACAGAGATAATTTCCAACCCAGATGAGGAAGAGATGTTACGCAAAAAGTTTCGCAATCAAGAATCCAAAGAGATTGTCATTGACGAAGCCACCGACGATATTCTGCAAGCCATTGCAGACGCGCCGGAAGGTGATGTCGATGAATTGGTAAAGCGGGCCGGTATCGATCCCGATAGATTCGCCGCATTTTTGAAGGCATCAGGCCGGGAAGACGATCCAGTCGCTAAGATCATCCTGGATGCGGCGAGAAGACTAAGAAACAGTCAAGGCCCGACCTATCCCCGCCCCTAGTCCCACTCACGCAAATATTAGTGAATAGACTCGCAGGGAGAACAGCTCACGGGCTACCTGGGGTCCCTTCAGGAAACGGACTTTAAAGCACGTTAAGAAACCGGAAACTCTGAGTTTTCATGGGCTTCTCGAAATTCAGGAATGCGCTGTATGGCTATAAACTAATGTTTTTAGCCATACCGCAAGGGCATGCCAAAATCCACACAAAACAAGGGAATTCCGAAGGGTCGCCGACAGGGGGTTTTTGGCCATGGGGGATCTTCCCCTCGCGCCGCCCTCTATGCCAGGGTCTCCACCCACGATCAGCAGACGCTGCCGATGCAACTGTCCACCATGCGCGAGTACGCACGAAAACGGGAATGGGCCATCGCCCTGGAGATAAAAGATGTCGGGTCCGGTGCTGCGCTTCGCCAGAAAAGAGAAGAGTTGCTGTCGGCGGCGCGCCGGCGGGAGGTGGATGTCATCATCGTCTGGCGGCTCGACCGGTGGGGGCGATCCCTCGTGGACCTGGTCACAACCCTGCAGGAGCTGTCATCGCTCAAAGTCGGATTTGTTTCCCTAACCGAGGCGCTCGACCTGACCACGCCGGGCGGCCGGGCGCTCGCCGGCATGCTCGCCGTCTTCGCAGAATTCGAGAGGGATATTCTGCGCGACAGGGTGAAAGCCGGTATTGCGCAGGCCCGGAAGGAAGGCCGACCTCACGGCAGGCCGCAAACTGTCACGAAACACGTAACCGAAATCAAAAAGCTCTTTAAGAAGGGCGTCTCAAAACGTCAGATCGCCAGTCGGCTCAAAATCAGCAGAACCTCAGTGCGCAGGCTTCTGACCAAAAAGAAACGCCCCAGGGATTAACGTTAACCATATGGAACTTTAGTGTCGTTTGTTTAAACTCACCCCTTATCCACACATTATCGGGGTAAATCAGGGACAGCTCTGTGGAGCGAAAAACTGTTTATGTCTACCCTGCCCTTTCTCATTCAATTCTGGCACTATGGTTCCGCAAAATATATTTTTCAATCTTGCTGATCGCCTCAAGGCAGATTTGTTCTCTATTGAGGTTCGAGTAGCAACGGAACAGGATTACTAGGTAAGCCCTCCCTGCAAAACTCTTGAGTTTCGCTAGAGTGGTCGTGTCCTTGAAAAGACTGAGGTTGTTCAACTGCAATTGTTGCCGGCAAAAGCCGGCACTTTTGCAAGGACTTTCGCAACTTACGACGCACTAGTCCCATATTTGTAGAGTCTTAGGACACTACCTAGCTTTTCTGTTCCGTTGCTACTCGAACCCCAGCGTACAAAAATCCCACTTTTATGCAGTGACCCCATCGACAGCAGGTCGGATTGCCCGTAGAGTTCGCGGACTATCAACCCAAAAACTTACAGCAAACAAGATAAGGTTTCATGGAGCGGCACGGGATTATTGTCAACCCTGCCGCTGGCCTGGGCGCTACATTTAATCCGGCCGCTGCCAAGACTGGCGACAAAAGCTATGTCTTGCTCGTACGCTCGATTCCCGAAGGCTACCTTAAAATTGGTGCCGTCAATGAATTTGACGACAAGTACAACTCGCGTCTGAGTTTGTGGGAAGGGGCGTCCCCCGATGGGGCGCCTCCCGATCATTTCATACTTGTAGATCCAGCGGCTATCGAACCCGGCCCCGAGGGAACCTATGACCATTACGGAGTTGAAGATCCGCGCATCACCAAAATCGGCGACACCTGGTATATCTGCTATACCGCCCTGGCCAAAGGCCTGGGGCAACCAGATGCCGGAGAGGGAGTCCGCATAGCACTGGCAAGCACCCGCGATTTCCGGACATTCACAAAACACGGCGTGATCGGACCGGACAGCCGCTCCAAGGCCGGCACGCTGTTTGAAAGCGGCGGCAGGGTGCATTTCCTGTGGAAGGATGAAAACGGCGTCGAACGCACCATGCTTTCACCCGCTCCGGCGGATCTTGAGGACCCGCAGGCATGGAAGAAACTATGGGCGGACAAAGATATCCAGCATCATGAATTGCTGGGGCCGCAGGACAACAGCTACGAAAGCCGGGGGATTGAGCCGGGCGCGCCGCCGATTGAAATCGACGAGGGGCTGCTGGTTGTCTATTCAAGCATCTCAGCCGACTTCAAATGGACCATCAGTCTGTTGCTTCTGGATAAAAACGATCCCGACAAGATCATTGCAAAGACCGATGCTCCGGTTCTCGTGCCGGAGGAAGTGTACGAACTCAAAGGCGATGTCAATAATGTCGTCTTTCCTTGCGGCGCGTTGATCGACAAGGGACGCCTGTATGTCTATTACGGCGCCGCCGACACGGTTTGCGCCGTGGCAAGCGAGAGCATGGATGTTATAAGGAAAGCCCTGAAGCCTTTTCAGGACAGACCAGTCCCCGGACCTCGGCCCTGATACCGCCGCCTCATCAAACGAGCACGGAATGGGGGTTTTTGCCCATCCCCGCGAAAAGGATCATTCCAGAGTCGCGGTTGCAAATCATATCGCAAAATTAATACGTTTCGCTCCTATGTTTTGCGACAGCAAAAGTGGCGCAAATCCAGCATCAGTCTTGTTGTCGCATAACTTGAGAGTTTTGCAGGGAGGGCTTACCTAGAGCAGTTTAAGAATTACTGTAGTCGAGCGAGCACGGGTAGAGCGGCGCTTCAGCGCCGCGTTCCCGCTGATCCTTCACCTCCGAGCCGGCT
>Ga0208587_1001240_pt1 | contig 13574 bp, 8 predicted proteins | sample NGESurdeep092012_7_FD_184472 | JGI IMG/M metagenome (GOLD analysis project Ga0208587, IMG submission 184472) | Arctic peat soil microbial communities from Barrow, Alaska - NGEE Surface sample 210 deep-092012 (SPAdes) | ecosystem: Environmental > Terrestrial > Soil > Wetlands > Peat ...
GTGGCCTTGCTGCCGTCTGCGGGCACGTGCAACAGCATCAGCACGTTGGCGTTGAGCCCACCGTTGGACTGGTCCCCCGCGTGCAACGCGTCATAGATGTGCTTCGGAAGCGGGTTGCCGTTCTCATCTAGCCGGCTGTCCAGACCCATGACGAGGATGTTCGTGTCCCCCGACGCCGATCCTGCCCCCAGGATGTCTGACCTCTTGATTCCCAACGTGAGGCTGACGTACTGGAACACCCCGAAGCCCACCAGGGCCAGCACCAGCACCAGCACCAGGGCGGCAACAGAGAAGGTGACGGCACGGCGCCGCCGCCGGCCCGCCGAGGTGACCGTCGTGGGTGGCCCGGTCACCAGGTAGCCCTGCGTGCTGTCGTCTTTCATGCTGGCTCCTCGGGGCGACCTAGGCCCTCACACGCGCACGATGGCCACGAGCGTCCCCGGCAGACTAACAGTGACGTAGGTCACTGTTAGTCAAGAAACGCCCAAGGACGTCACTGCCGATTGACACGCACCCTGGCCGATCCTGCCGGTCCGCTCTTCGTGCTTCACCGCGTGTTTGCCCCAGCCGGCCCAACCAGCACGCAGCGACCCGACGGCGACGCTGCGCCGACCCGACGGGTCCTGGCCGCTGGCGCGCCGGTCCACAGACCGTGGCTTACGGGGTTCCGGCCCCAGCGACCGAGCGTGCCATCTGCTCGGGGTCGACCGGTTCGTCCGCGGGTTCTACCGACAGGTGGGGCAGTGCGGCGTCCAGCCAGCCGGGCAGCCACCAGTTGCTCGCGCCGAACATGTGCATCAGGCAGGGGACCAGGACGGTGCGAATGATGAACGCGTCCAGCAGGACGGCGCTGGCCAGCCCGACTCCGAACTCGGCAATCACGCGTTGCCCGCCGAGAATGAAGGCAAGGAACACGAAGACCATGATGGTTCCCGCTGCGGTGATGATGCGCCCGGTGGTGGCCTGGCCCATGACAACGGCGCGCTCGTTGTCGCGGGTATGGACCCATTCCTCGTGCATCCTGCTCACCAGGAACACCTGGTAGTCCGTGGACAGCCCGAACAGCAGCGCGATCATGATGACCGGCAGGAAGGCCTCGACCGGCCCGGCGCCACCCATGCCGAGAGGGTCCGATCCCCAACCCCACTGGAAGAACGCCACGACCACACCGAACGAGGCCGCTGCGGCCAGGACGTTCATCACCGCCGCGGTAGCCGGCACCAGGAGGCTGCGAAAGGCGAGCATGAGCAGCAGGAACGCGAGTACCACGATGACGGCGAGGAACTGGGGCAGCTTGCCGGTGAGCACGGACGCGAAGTCGTCGAAGATCGCGGTCGGGCCCCCGACGTAGACCTGCATCGTGGTGCCGCGCTCAGCGGCGGGGACCACATCGGTGCGCAGCCGGTCGATGAGCGCTGAGGTGGCGGCCGCCTCCGGTGAGGAGGCCGGCTCAGCCTGGATGATGCCGATCGGGGAGGTCGGCCCAAGGGGCAGCTGCGAGGCGCCGGCCACATCCGGTGTGCTGGCCAGACCGGCTGCCAGGTGGGCAAACGCGGCGCGGTCGGCAGGAGACTTCAGCTCGGCGACCAGCTGCAGGGGACCGTTGAAGCCGGGCCCGAAGCCCGCGGCGAGCAGGTCGTAGGCCTGCCGGGAGGTGCTGGAGGCTGGGTCGTTACCGGCATCGGAGGAGCCCAGTCGCAGCGAGAGGGTCGGGATCGAGAGCCCCAGCAGGACCGCTACGGCAACCAGGGCCAGCGGACGCGGGTGTCGTGCCACCAGCTGTGACCAGGACAGCCATCGCCCCGAGCTGGCCTCGGGGCTGGGGCCGGACTGCTGCAGCCCGCGCCGTTCGGCGCGGCTGAGGACTCGCATGCCGAGGAAGCCCAGCAGCGCCGGCAGCAAGGTGATCGCGGTCAGCATGGTCCAGGCGACCATTGTCGCGCCGGCGACGCCGAGGCCGGTAAGGAAGTCCAGCCGCATCACCAGCATCCCGAGCAGCGCAGTGCAGACCGTCGCACCGGCGAACAGGACCGCGCGGCCCGAGGTGTTCATCGCCCGCACGGTCGACTCCTGCACCGACATGCCCGCCTTCAGGCCGTTGCGGTGCCGGGTGACGATGAACAACGCGTAGTCGATGCCCACCCCCAGCCCGATGAGCGCGCCGAGGGTCGGGCCGACCGCAGAGATGTTCACCGCATGCGACAGCAGCCCGACCGACAAGCCACCCACCCCGAGCGCCACGACCGCGGTCAGCAGGGGCAGCGCCATGGAGAACAGCGACCCGAACGCCAGGAGCAGGACCACTGCGGCGGCGAGGATCCCGACCAGCTCGCTGAGGCCGGTCGGTTTCTGTGACGCCTGCCGGATCGCCTGACCGCCGAGCTGGACGTCCAGCGTCGGGGTCCGTGCCGCCTGGGCCCGGTCGATCACGGCCTGGATGTCGGCCGGTCTGAGGGCCCGCGCCTGGGCGTTGAAGGTGACGGTGGCATACGCCGTCCGCCCGTCAGCGCTGACCTGCCTGCCAGTGGACGCCGCGGCTTTTGGCCCGTAGGGCCCGCTCACCCCGGCGACGCTGGGGGCCTTGGCCACCTCGGCGAGCATGGCCTGCACCCGGGACCGTACGGCGGCGTCGTTGACGCTGCCGCCCCAGACGTGCCACACGATGGTGTCGCTGTCCCCCGCCTGTTTCGGGAACGCCGCTGAAAGCAGGCTCAGCGCCCGCGTGGACTGCGTTCCCGGCAGGCTGAAGTTGTCCGAGTAGGCGGTGCCGAACCCCGCACTGGCCCCGGCCAGACCGGCCAGCACCAGGACCCAGGCGAGCACGACGATCCGCCGATGGGCGTAGCACCACTGGGCCAGAGCAGCCATGTCAGCAGAAGACCGGGAGCTGGGATCGGGTCAGCCCTCGGGGCCAGCGGTGTCTGTCGAGCCCGGGGTGGTGCAGTGCCTTGGCTGGGTCGCCGGGGGTCGTTGCGCTCATCGCCCCCATGCTACGGAACCAGCCGTAAACCGTTGCAGGCCCCTGCGATCCCGCGCCGGCAGGCTCGGGCACTGTCCCGGTCCTTGAGCTGTCGCGCGGGTCGCTGACGGCCGGCGACCTCACCTCCCACCGGTGGGGGATCTCGCCCCCGGGAGAACCCGGGCAGGACTCACCGATGACGGCCCCGGTCTGCGCTGGTCTTCCACCAGGGGCCGGCGCCACGATGGCGGTGTCGGCCGCAAGAGCGCCACCGCGCCGCTCAGGGCAGCAGTCGGCGCACGGCGAGCTCGATACCGCGCAGCTCGGCCAGCCCCTTGAGCCGCCCGATCAGTGAGTAGCCGGGGTTGGACACCCGGTGCTGGTCGTCGAGCAGCTGGTGCCCGTGGTCGGGGCGCAGCGCGATGCGCGGGCCGCCGTCGCTCTGCCGACGACGCTCCTCGGTGACCAGTGCGACGATCACTGCCGTCATGTCGACGTCGCCGCCTGCGTGGTCGGCCTCGTGGAAGCTGCGCGGGTTCTCCTCGCGCTGCGTCGAGCGCAGGTGGGCGAAGTAGATCCGCGGGGCGAAGTGCTTGGCCATGGCCACGAGGTCGTTGTCGGCCCGCACCCCGAGCGAACCGGCGCAGAAGGTCAACCCGTTGGCCACGCTGGGCGCTGCGTCGAGCAGCCACTGGATGTCCGCCCGGGTAGAGACCACACGCGGCAGGCCAAGCAGCGGGCGCGGGGGGTCGTCGGGATGGATGGCCAGCCGGATACCCAGCTCCTGGGCCACCGGCACCACCGCACGCAGGAAGTACCGCAGGTTCTCCCGCAGTGCGTCGGCGTCGATGTCGGCATAGGTCGCGAGCATCTGGCGCAGGGACTCCAGGGTGTACGCCTCCTCCGAACCCGGCAGGCCGGCGATGATGTTGGCCACCAGGTGCTCCCGACCCGCCTGCGGAAGGTTGTCGTAGTACGTCCGGGCGCGTGCGATGCCCGCGTCGTCGTACTCGGCCGCCGCCCCGGCCCGGGCCAGGATGAACAGGTCAAAGGCCGCGAACGCGTCCTGGTCGAAGCGCAGTGCCCAGCCGCCGTCGGGCAGGACATACCTCAGGTCGGTGCGCGTCCAGTCCAGGATCGGCATGAAGTTGTAACAGACGAGGTCGATGCCGCTGGCGGCAAGACTGCGCAGACTCTCCTGGTAGGCCGCGATCCACCGGTCGCGGCCGGGGCGCCCGGCCTTGATGTCCTCGTGTACCGGCACGCTCTCCACCACCGACCAGCTCAGACCGGACGCCTCGATCAGCTCTTTGCGCTCCGCGACGGCCTGCGCGGTCCACGGCTGCCCGTTGGGCACCTCGTGCAGGGCGGTCACGACCCCGGTTGCACCGGTCTGCTTGATGTCCGCCAAGGTGATCGGGTCACTGGGGCCGAACCACCGCCAGGTCTGTTCCATCGAATGCCTCCAGAGTCTGTCTTGTCTGTCTTGTCTGTCGAACGCGCTGGAGCCGCTGGAGCCGCTGGCGTCACCAGCGGCCCCAGGGCCCACCCGGTCAGGACTGTCCGAGCTCCCGTGCCTGGGCCAGGACCGCCGCCACCACGGCGTCGTCGGCGCCCAGGTCGGGGTCCAGCGCATTGAGCACGGCGCGCACCGCCTCGGGCAGTGGCCCAGAGGCGAGCGGGAGGAACTCGGCGGCGCGGGCGTCGGTCACCTTGGCCCCGCTGCCGCGCAGGTGGCACACCCAGGCGGCGACGGGTCGTACGACGCCGACGGGAAGCCGTCCAGCGGCGCGCTCCCGAAGGAGCGTGGGCAGGACCCGGATCGGCAGCTTCTGGGAGCCGTCCCACGCGATCTGCTCCAGCCGGTGCTGCAGGCGCGGGTTGGCGAAGCGCTCGATCAGCGCCGCGCGGTAGGCGTCGTTCTCGGCTGCGGGCAGGCTCAGGTGCCGCGACGACGCGTCCCACCACTGGTCGAGCCAGGCCAGGCACGTCGCATCGCGCATCGCGTCGGCCACGGTCACGTGCCCGCGGATAGAGCCTGCGTAGGCGAGCATCGAGTGCGCGCCATTGAGCATCCAGAGCTTGCGGTCCTCGAACGGGGCGACGTCGGCGGTGAAGGTCGCCCCGGCGTCCTGCCAGCGCGGGCGGCCAGCGGCGAACTCACCGCTGATCACCCACTCGGTGAAGGGTTCGGTGACCACGGCCGCGCGGTCGTGGACGCCGGTCGCGATGCCGGCCCCTGCGATGTCCTCGGCCGTGGGCTCGGGGGTGATCCGGTCCACCATCGTGGTCACGTAGAACACGTTGCCCACGATCCAGGCAGCCAGCTCCGGGTCGAGCAGCTCCGCAAAGTCGCCGATGACCCGGGCGACCGCAGCCCCGTTCCCGGGCAGGTTGTCGCACGGCATCATCGTCACCGGGCCGGCGCCGGCCAGGCGGCGGGCCGCGAAGCCGGCCACCAGCTTGGCGGGAGCCGTGCTGACGGAGGCCGTCAGGTCGCCGCGGAGGGCGGCGAGGTCGGTCCTGACCTCGGGCCGGTCGACGTCGAGCCCGCCGCCGGCGCCGCGCACGTACCCGGCCTCGGTGACCGTCGTGGTCACCACCGTGACACTAGGGTCGGCGAGGTAACCGAGCCAGGCCGCATGTTCGTTGACGAGATGGATCCGGGCGAGGCTGGCCACGACCTCGAAGCGGTCCCCGTCCGCGGCGCGGGTGACCAGCGTGTACAGCCCGCCCTGGGCACTCAGCGCCGCCGCCAGCGCGTCCGAACGCGCGTCCGAGCGACCTGTGAACGCGGCGATGCCCCACTCGGCCGCGTCCGGGGCATGGGTGGTGTACCAGGCCTGGTGGGCCCGGAAGAAGTTGCCCAGCCCGAGGTGCACGATGCGGACGGGGGGTGCCCCCGCGGACCTGTTGAGCTCGCTCATAGCTTGAAAACCTCCTGGGGACGACCACTGACGAGGTCGACCACCGTCTCTAGGGCCTCGTCTTGGTCAATCCGATGTTCGGCGACCAAGGTGGCGAGGTGGCCGCTGTCGAGGCGGCGGGACATGTCGTGCCGTGCAGGGATGGTGCAGAACGCGCGGGTGTCGTCGATGAAGCCTGAGGTGCGCGTGAAACCGACAGTCTCGGTGACAGCAGAGCGCCAGCGGCGGACCGCGTCGGGGGCGTCCAGGAACCACCAGGGCGCCCCGACGTAGACCGACGGGTAGAAGCCGGCCAACGGCGCCAGCTCACGGGAGAACACGGTCTCGTCGAGCGTGAAGAGGACCAGGTTCAGGTTGGGGTGCGTGCCGTACCGCTCGAGCAGGGGCCGCAACGGGTCGGTGAAGTCGCCGCGCAGCGGGATGTCGCTGCCCGTGTCGGGTCCGTACCTGGCGTTCGAGGAACGATGGTGACCGCGCCGCACGCCCACGTGCAGCGTCATGGTCAGGCCGTCCTCGGTCGACATCCGCGCCATCTCGAGCAGCATGTGCCGCCGCAGGGCCACCGCCTCCGGCACCGTCGCGGTGCCACCGCGGGCCGCCGCGTAGATCCGGTCAACCTCAGAGGTCTCCAGCGGCTCGGTGCCCGCGTCCGTGTGGGCGTGGTCGGCGGACTTGGCGCCGCGGGCGATGAAGTAACGACGCCGGCTCTCCATTGCTTCGACCCAGCCGGGGTAGGTACCCGTGTCGACGCCCGAGACCTCGCCCAGGCGCTCGACAGCGGCCGGCCAGCCGGCCTCGGACGCCTCGAGGTAGCGATCGGGGCGGAACGTCGGGATGACGCGTCCCGACCAGGTCGGGTCGGCATCAAGTGCGGCGTGCGCCGACAGGTCGTCGCACGGGTCGTCCGTCGTGGCGAGCACCGAGATCTTGAAGCGCGTGAACAACGCCCGCGGCCGGTAGGCCTCCTGGGTCAGCCGCTGCGCGATGTGGTCGTAGATGGCGTCGGCTGTACCGGCCGACGGCCGGACCGTGACCCCGAAGATCTCGACGAGCTCGGACTCCAGCCAGTACCGCACCGGCGTGCCGCGGTAGATGTCCCAGTGCGAGCAGAGCAGACGCCAGGCCTGCCGTGCGGCAGTCTCGGTGAGCGGGCCCTGCCCGACGCCGAGAGCGTCCAGCGGCACCCCCGAGGCGTGCAAGAGCCGGGTCACGTAGTGGTCCGGGGTCACGAACAGCTCCGCTGGGTCACGGAACGGCACATCGTCCAGCAGGATGCGCGGGTCCACGTGACCGTGCGGGGAGATGATCGGAAGATCCCGCACGGCGCCATAGAGCCGGCGGGCGATGTCACGGACCGAGGGGTCCACGGGCAGGAGCCGGTCCGGGTGGACGGCCAGCGGGAAGGCTTCGTTCGGTGTCTGACTCATGTTGTCGCCTTCACAGGATCCATGGAGTTGATTGTCGGCTGGCCGATGTGCGCACCGCTCCTGCGGCCGTCAGGTCACCGTGCCGAGCTGCCATGGGATGAACTCCTCCTGGCCCAGGTCGAGCTCCTCGCTGGCGGTACGCTCGCCCGAGGCGACAGCGATGATGGCCTCAAAGATCTCGTCCCCCACGTCGCTGAGGCGGGCCGTTCCGTCGACGATCCGACCACAGTTGAGGTCCATGTCCTCGGTCATACGCTCGTACATCTGCGTGTTCGTCGCGAGCTTGATCGACGGCGTGGGACGGCATCCCAGGACGGATCCCCGCCCGGTCGTGAAGCAGACGACGGTGGCACCGCCCGCGACGATCCCCGTCACCGAGACCGGGTCGTACCCGGGTGTGTCCATGAACACCAGACCGTGCTCGGTGACCGGCTCCGCGTACTCGTACACCGCGCACAGGTCGGCCTGTCCAGCCTTGGCCACCGCACCGAGCGACTTCTCCAGAATGGTGGTCAGCCCGCCGGCCTTGTTGCCGGGCGACGGGTTGTTGTCCAGGCTTCCCCCGCCGGCGCGCGCGTACTCCTGCCACCAGTCGATCCGCTGCAGCAGCTTGCGTCCCACGCCCTCGGAGACGGCGCGCCGGATGAGCAGGTGTTCGGCGCCGAACACCTCGGGCGTCTCGGCCAGGATCGAGGTCCCGCCCGCGGCGACCAGCCGGTCGGACGCCTGACCGAGAGCAGGGTTGGCGGTGATGCCCGAGTAGCCATCCGAACCCCCGCAGTTCAGGCCGAGCACCAGCTCACTGATCGGGGCGGGCGCGCGCCGGCGGGCGTCCAGCACGGGAAGCATCTCCGCGATGAGGTCGACGCCGGCCGCCACGGTGGCACGCACGCCCCCGGTGTCTTGGATCGTCAGGGTGTGCACGATCGTGTCGGCCGGCAGGTCCAGACCCTCGACCAGCGAGGTCACAGGCACCATCTCGCAGCCCAGGCCTAGCACCAGCAGCCCGCCGAAGTTGGGGTGGGCGGCATAGCCGCGCAGGGTGCGAACCAGCGTGTTGGCGCCTTCGCTGCCCGGCACGAGCCCGCAGCCGCTCTGGTGGGTCAGCGCCACCACGCCGTCGACGTTGCCGAACGCGTCCAGCGCCGTCCCGCGGAACTGGTCGGCGATCATCTTGGCTGCCGACGCCGAGCAGTTCACCGAGGTCAGCACCCCCACGAAGTTGCGGGTGCCGACCCGGCCGTTGGCCCGGTGGTAGCCCTGGAACGTGCGCGGGGGCCCGGAGGCGGCCGGCAGCTGCGTCCGGGCGGTACCGAACTCGTAGGCCCGGTCGGTGTCGTCCATGCCGAGGTTGTGGGTGTGCACGTGCGCGCCGGCCGCGATGTCCTGGCTCGCGCGGCCGATGGACTGGCCGTACTTGTGCACGACCGAGCCGGCAGGCAGGTCGCGGACCGCCAGCTTGTGGCCGCGGGGCACATCCCCGGGGAGCACCAGCACGCGCGTGGCGGTGAGCAGCCGCGCGCCGCCCTGCAGTTCACCGGTGGCGACGGCGACGTCGTCGTCGGGCCCCAGCAGGAGCGCGCACTCCGCCAGTGGAACCACCTCAAGGGATCCGTGCAGCCGCATAACCGGTCGTCCTTCCTCTTGGAACGTCATCAGGTCACCAGTCGTGCATCGTGCCGTCGAGGAGCCGGTTCACCGGGAGGTACGCGGGGGTGTACTCGAAGGTGGCCGCCGCCGCCTCATCGAGCTCGACCCCCAGGCCGGGACGCTCTCCCGGGTCCAGCAGACCGTCGACGAAGGTGTAGCCCGTCGCGAACACCTGCAGGGTCGCCTCGTTGTGCACCATGAGCTCCTGGATGCCGAAGTTGTGTATCGCGATGTCCAGGTGCAGCGCCGCTGCCATACCGACCGGGGAGACGTCCGTCGGGCCGTGGATGCCGGACTTGATCTGGTAGATCGCCGCGAAGTCCAGGATCTTGCGAAGCCCGGTGATCCCGCCGGCGTGGGTCGGCGACGAACGCACATAGTCGATCAGCTGTTCGGTGATCAAGGTCTGGTAGTCGAAGACGCTGCCCAGGACCTCCCCGATCGCCAGCGGGGTCGTGGTCTGCGACCGCACCCGGCGCAGGCCCTCCTGGTTCTCCGCCGGGGTGGCGTCCTCGAGCCAGAACAGGTCGAACGGTTCCAGCGCGCGGCCGAGCTGGGCGCCCTGGTTGGGCGTGAGCCGGTGGTGCGCGTCGTGCAGCAGGGTCAGGGCCGGGCCGAACTCCTCGCGCACTGCCGCGAAGACGTCGGGGATGTGCCGCAGGTAGGCCGCCGTGTCCCAGTCCTCCTCGATCGGAGCGGCGCTGCGCGCAGCGGGCTCGTAGTCGTACCGCTGGCCGGCGACCTGGTCGCTGCCGACGCCGTAGACCCGGGCCAGACCGGGCACCCCTGCCTGGATGCGGACGGCCTTGAAGCCGTCATCGAGCAGGTTACGGATCGCGGTGAACAGCGCCGGCAGGTTCGTGCCGGAGGCGTGGCCGTAGGCCAGCGCGCCACGGCGGCTACGGCCACCGAGCAGCTGGTAGACCGGCAGCCCGGCGACCTTGCCCTTGATGTCCCACAACGCCATGTCCACGGCCGCGATCGCCGCCATCGTGACAGGTCCGCGCCGCCAGTACGGCCCGCGGTACAGGTACTGCCAGGTGTCCTCGATGTTCTGCGCCTCGCGGCCGACCAGCAACGCCGCGACGTGGTCTCGCAGGTAGGAGGCGACGGCAAGCTCGCGGCCGTTGAGCGTGCCGTCTCCCAGGCCGACGACGCCGTCGCTGGTCGTGAGCTTGAGGGTGACGAAGTTGCGACCGGGGCTGGTGACGATGACGTCGACCTTCTCGATCCTCACCGGGGGTCCCCGGCGGAGGTGGCCCAGGAGTCCTGGCGGTGCACAACGGTTCTCATTCCGTCTCCTCTTCGCAACAGACTGAGCGTCAATGACAGAGCAATCGCAGCGTAGCACCTTGGGGCAAACATGGGTTCGGAATCTCCTGACCTGTGTGTTTGTACCATTTACTCCCTATCGAGGTGTCGCTCAGGTTGTGACTTGATGACAGGGACTTGACGAAATACTGCAAGGGTTTGCATACTGAGCTAACAGACCATGATGAAATGGCCCCACACCAGCGGAGGTGTCGCAAGTGGCAGTCAGCGCTCGCGATGTCGCCCGGGTTGCGGGCGTGTCCATCTCCACCGTCTCGCGGGCACTGGGCAGGCCACACGACGTGGCGCCGGACACCCTGGCCAAGGTCCTGGACACGGCTCGCGGGATGGGCTACCGCCCAAACCTCGCGGCACGCGGCCTCATCACGGGCCACACGGGCATCATCGGGCTGATCGTGCCCGACCTTGAGAACCCGTTCTTCGCGTCCGTGACCAAGGGAGTGCAGAGCAGGGCACGCGACGCCGGGTACGCCGTCATCATCTCGGACTCCGACGAGGATCCCAGCCAGGAGGCAGTGCTGGTCCGGGACCTGGCCCAACGGGTCGACGGCATGGTGATGTGCTCACCCCGGGCACCTGACTCGGTGATCGCCGAGCTGGCGGGCGAATGCACGCTCGTGCTGATCAACCGCCACTGCGGGGAGGTCCCCACGGTGGCGATCGACAACCTTGAGGGCATCCGGCTGGCGATGGTGCACCTGCGCGCCCTGGGGCACCGCAGGATCGCCTACGTCGGTGGGCCCAGCACCTCGTGGTCGAACAAGGCGCGGCTGGACGCACTTCGGACCGTCGCCACCCAGCATGCCGACACCGAGCTGATCGACCTCGGGTCCTTCCAGCCCTACGTCTCCGGCGGTCTGGCGGCAGCTGACCTGGTCGTGGCCAGCGAGGCGACCGCCGTGCTGGCCTACAACGACCTGGTCGCCTACGGACTCCTGGACCGGTTCCGGCAGCGAGGCGTGGCCGTGCCGGGCGACATCAGCGTCGTCGGGGTGGACAACCTGCCCATGTCCGGGCTGACCACACCGTCACTGACCAGCGTCGGGATCCCGCTGGTGAGCTGTGGGCGGGCGTCGGTCGACATGGTGCTCAGCCTCGTGCGGCACCCAGCCTCGGCGCCCGTCCATCACCACGACCTGTCCTACCACCTCGCAGTCAGGGCATCCAGTGGCGTGGTTTCCCCCACCTCCGCATCGGCACCTTCTGCCCGGCCCTCGCCCGCGGTCGGCACCCCAGAACTTCTAGACACCCACGTCTAGTCCGGCTAGTTCAGCTCTAGGAAGGATCGCTTGATGCGTGTTCGAAGAAGTACCTACATCGCGTCTGCCGTGGCGGTCGCTGCATTGGTTGTCGCCACCGGTTGCGCGGCTCCGACTACCTCAGCGCCACAGCCTGCCGCCAAGGCGGGAGCCACGATCCCGGCAAAGCCGTCCGCGCCGGTCAGCCTGCACATCCTGGACGTGGCCGGCAACCAGAAGCTGACCCAGCCGATGGTCGACGACTTCGTCAAGGCGCACCCCGACATCATCTCGTCGGTCACCTGGGAGAGCGGCGGGGCACCGGACCTGGTCGGGAACATCAAGCCCCAGGTCGCCAGCGGCAACCTCTCGGTTGACCTGGTCATGACGGGAACCGACGGGCTCTCGGCAGGCATCGGGCAGAACCTGTGGATACCGCTGGTCAAGGACTACGGCGCCCGCCTGTCCAACCAGAAGAACTACCTGGCACCCGCGGCGAAGATGCAGGCTCTGGCCGAAGGGTACGGGGTGGAGACGGTCTACTACCCGTCCGGCCCGCTGCTGCAGTACAACCCTTCGGTGGTCAAGACCGTCCCGACCACCCCGGCCGCGCTGCTGGCCTGGGCCAAGGCGAACCCCGGCAAGTTCGGGTATGCCCGCCCCGCGAACTCCGGCCCCGGGCGGACGTTCCTGATGGGTCTGCCCTACATCCTGGGCGACAAGGACCCGAAGGACCCCGTGAACGGCTGGGCCAAGACATGGGCCTACCTGAAGGACCTGGGCTCCACCATCTCCAGCTACCCGACCGGCACCGGCCAGGTGATCTCGAACATGGCAGACGGCACCTGGGACCTCATCCCGACCACCACGGGATGGGACATCAACCCCCGGGCGCTGGCCCAGGAGCCGGCCACCATCAAGGCAGCGGCGTTCGACAACTTCACCTGGGTGACCGACGCGCAGTACGCCGTGGTTCCCAAGGGTCAGTCCGCTGACAAGCTGTCGGCGATCCTGCTGCTCCTGCAGGACATGCTCACCCCTGAACAGAACGCCAAGGCCTACGACACCGGGTACTTCTACCCCGGCCCGGCAATCACCGGCGCGACCCTGGACAAGGCGCCCAAGGCCAGCCAGGACGTCATCGCACAGTTCGGGCGCACCTGGTACGACCCGCTGATCGCCAAGATGCCGAAGGCAACCCCGCTGCCCCCGGCCCTGATGGTCAAAGCCTTCGACATCTGGGACCGCACCATCGGCAGCGGAAAGTTCAAGGCGAAGTAGCCATGGCCATCGCCGCCGGCACGTTCGAGTCACTGGAGCTTCACGGCGTCGGTCGCAGCTTCGGCGACCGCAATGCGCTGGAGGACCTCAACCTGACAGTCCGATCGGGGGAGTTCATCGCCCTGCTCGGGCCGTCGGGCTGCGGGAAGTCCACCGCGCTGAACTGCATCGCGGGCCTGATCCCGCTGACCCACGGCCAGATCCTGATCGACGGCACGAGGGTGGACACGGTGGCCGCCGAGAAGCGGGGATTCGGCATGGTGTTCCAGAACTATGCCCTGTTCCCGCACCTGAGCGTCGCGAAGAACATCGCGTTCGGCCTGCAGATGCGCAACGTCCCCAGGGCGGAGGTCAAGCGCCGCGTCGCCGAGGCCGTCGCACTGGTCAAGCTCGAGGAGCACGCAACCAAGCTGCCCGGGCAGCTCTCGGGCGGCCAGCAACAGCGCGTCGCCATCGCCCGTGCCGTCGTCACCGAGCCGCGGCTGGTCCTGATGGACGAACCGCTGTCCAACCTCGACGCCAAGCTACGGCTGGAGATGCGCACCGAGATCCGGCGCCTGCACCAGTCGCTGGGGCTGACGACCTTGTACGTCACCCACGACCAGGAGGAGGCACTGTCCATGGCGGATCGCCTCGTGGTCCTGCGTGAGGGCCGCGTCCAGCAGGTCGGGACTCCGCAGGAGCTGCACAACGGGCCCGTCAACTGGCACGTTGCCGACTTCATGGGATACCGCAACCTGATCGACCTGGAGGTCACGGC
>Ga0208587_1001242_pt1 | contig 13567 bp, 21 predicted proteins | sample NGESurdeep092012_7_FD_184472 | JGI IMG/M metagenome (GOLD analysis project Ga0208587, IMG submission 184472) | Arctic peat soil microbial communities from Barrow, Alaska - NGEE Surface sample 210 deep-092012 (SPAdes) | ecosystem: Environmental > Terrestrial > Soil > Wetlands > Peat ...
GAAGCCGGCTCGGAGGTGAAGGATCAGCGGGAACGCGGCGCTGAAGCGCCGCTCTACCCGTGCTCGCTCGACTACAGTAATTCTTAAACTGCTCTAGATACGCGTCACGATCAGCGGAGTCTAGTGGAAGAGATCAGAGCGCGGCGTCGTTTGCCCGGCGTTTTTCCGGCTCTACTTGAGATCTTAAGGGACAAACCAGCATGGGGCGTAGCCTATCGCAGACGCACGATGTAGCTGCCGGATTTATGTCAGAGTTTCTTTCCCCTTTCTCGCTGCCTCCTGTATGTCCGCAAATATCGGCGAGACCAAAATGGCGTAGAAAGACGGCGGCATAGCGGTCCGCAGAGATTGCTTCGCATTTTGTAATGACTTTGAGCGACTTCAATGCCTAAAGCATTCAATATCGGCGACCACGTGAGATGGAATTCCGAGGCTGGCCGAGTTAGCGGAGTCATCACCAAGAAGATCACTTCCGACACGAGGTTCAAGGGATACATGCATCACGCTTCGAGAGAGGCGCCCCAATATCTGATCAAGAGCGATAAAACCGACCATGTCGCGATCCATAAAGGAACTGCCCTCCGGCTAATCCCGAGTCGGACAGCAACATCTGGCAAGCAAACGAAAAAGAAGTAGCAATTCATCCGTCGGCGGCGTCCATAGACTGCGGTCAGCTGTTGCGAAAACGGCTCGCGCTGCCTCCAACCCACCCAAGTGTTCTCAGCATTGAGATGAGACCACAGGCACCCCAAAGCCGCACATCAAAGTCGAGTGTGTCCTCGCGTTCGAACAGTTCCTCCCGCCGGGGCATTGGGAATGCCAGCGTTTGCCAAGGGGTACGAGGCGTACCATTGGACATGAGCAGAATACATCCAGAAATCCTCGACTCACACCCTTCTGATCGGCCGGTAGCTGCCGATATCCTCCTTCGGCAGGAGCCAAACGAGGAAGAAGACGAAGGCGATGGCACAGAACATGACGATGATAACGATGATGATGACGAAGACGACGAAGGCTACTCGGAGTGAGCGAGCGGGCCCGATTACATCGTGCCCTTTATCATAAGAATATTGAAGAGGTCTCCTCCAGCGAGGCCGGAGTCCGCGCAACAAATCCGCCTAACGATCATCCATGAACTAGGCCACTATTTCGGGATGGATGAGAACCAACTGAAAGATGTTTTAGCTAAGAAACGGGCTGGACTGACCGGTAAAGAAGTAGAATGTCTTCGTTTTGCGCACAACTGTTCCCGTAGTGTTTAGATGCGTTATCTTCGTCCCGGTTCTTTTCGGACGCTGGTGAGCTCCGGCTTCTGGAACAGGTTTCTGATTGCCTGCTTCATCACTTGGCCATAAACAATGGAAATGGATGTTGTCAATGGAATGTTCTTGGGACAGATTTGTACACAGTTCTGAGCGTAGCTGCACTCGTGGATTCCACCATCGCTCATCATCGCTGTTAAACGTTCGTGTCGGAGGTGCGCTCCGGTGGGGTGGAGGTTGAAAAGCCGTACTTGATTGATGATCGCTGCCCCAACGAATCTCGTCGGTTCTGTAAATTGCGGGCAAACTTCCATGCATAGGCAACAGGACATGCAGCGAGACAGCGGATAAGCCTGCTCTTGCACCGCTGGGTCGATGCGCGGACCTGCGCCGAGGTCATAAGTGCCATCGACAGGCACCCAGGCCTGCACCTGCTTCAGGTTCTCAAACAGCACCTTGCGATCCACCGCCAGGGCGCGGACAACTGGGAATCGTGACAGGGGCTCGAGCCGAATAGGTTGTTCCAGCTTGTCGATGAGGGAAGAGCACGCCATTGCTGCCCGGCCATTGATCCGCATAGCGCATGACCCACAAACTTCTTCTAGACAATTCGAGTCATATGTAATCGGCATCGTCTGCTTCCCATTGCGATCTGTCGGGCTCATGGCGATGTCCATAAGTGCGCTGATAACATTCATGCCAGGCCTCCAGCGGAGATCAAACTCTTCCCAGTAAGCCTTCGCATTGGGGTTATCCTGCCTTTTGATGTTCAGACGTACGGTTTTCTCCGCCACATCACCTCCTACAACATTCTGCACAAGGATTTCCGATGCCGCTGAAATGGATACTGCCTTCGGGTATGCCAGGAGTCCTCACGCGGACCCCCCGGCAACGGCCTTAGTGTCTTCCCGAGGGGTCGGATAGGAGAGTTGCTTCCCTTTCACTCGAGCCCACGGGGTAAGAGTATGCGGCCGCGTGCGTGTCGGGCTTGCAATTTCTTCCACGCGAAAGCCTCGAACCAGAAGTGCATCGCCAATCAATGAGCGATGGCATCGCCAAGGCACAGCTTCGGCGCACATTATTGCGGTTTGCCGTTTTTGGGAGAGTTGGATGAGTTGATCCAGGGCCGCTTGAAATTCCGGTGTCTGCATGTAATCAGCGAAGCCGCGAAAGCTGGCATTTCTCCACCCTGCATTGATCGAGTCACGGCGCGCATGCCGCAGGCCGCCGAGTCCAGCCATATGCCGGTAACGGATTCCCGCTTTTTGGAGCGGGCGAGGTAGCCGGTCCCGGTTGAATTGCGGATTGTGTCGCGAGCGTGGGATGGTTCGAACATCGATTAACTGCTTAACGCCGTGAGCAAGCAGCAGAGCGACAAACTCTTTCAAGGTTCGCGTTGAGTGACCCACTGTCATTACCACGGAGCTCTGGTCAGGCTGTTTGGCTCTCCGCTCGACAGTCAGACGGAGACGATGAGCAGGCTTGCGGACAGGAGGTTCCGCTTCGGTACGGAGCCGTTTGTCCGAAGCACCAGCTCGCTTTGGCAGGTCGCTTGCGCTCCTAGGTTTCGGCTGCGTGCTTCTCTCCTTCTTTTTGAGCTGGAGAGCCATGGCCTCTAGTCCTCACATTATTCTGCTTGGCAGGTTGGTAGGACCCAGGTAGGGTGCGAAAACTGATCGCCAATCGGTTCCATCCGTTGATGACGAATAATTGCCAGGGTCAGGTTAACGAGCTCGTTTTCGCTGAAACTGCCGCGAGCTAGCTGGTAAATATCATCCGGCACGTGTCCCTGGCCGACCAGCGTAACTGCTTCTGTCCAGGCGAGTGCGGCGCGTTCACGCTCGGTGAAGAAAGGTGTCTCCTCCCAGACCATCACCGCGTAAAGTTATTGTTCGGTTTCGCCCTCGGTGCGGGCGTCTTTCGTATGCATGTCCACACAGTACGCACATCCATTGATCTGCGAGGCCCTTACCTTCACCAATTCCATCAAAGAGCGTTCCAACCCGCAGTGACGGACATAGGTTTCCAAGCCGAGCATCGCTGTCATCCCACCAGGAGCGGCTTTCGCGTATTCAACCCTCGGTTGCATTACACTTTCCTCAACCGTTCTTAAGATTCGATTCCCACTACCGCATCAAGCAATAGATTATTTGTACCAGCCAGGAAGACGAACGTCACAGCACGGCTGATGCCGGTCCAGTGGATTCTGTGCTACGAGAGAGGAGGCAGTACTCACGTTAGAGATTGAGAATATGAGGGTTGGAACGAGCCTTGAGAAAAGGTGTCCCAACTTATTTTTGGACATCGCTATCCGGAGATTCGTCTTGCAGACCTCTCGGAGGGTAACTCTCACCGTCTGCAAGCGTTCAGGAAAAAGCTCCTGCCGCGCTGGACCATTGCCGATCTCAACGTCGCCGTGACGCGCATTCTGACGCCTGTACAAATTCAGGAACAGCATTCTGATATGCGCTGTTTCATGCTTGTTTTGCATGCGACCTCTTACCCACAAGGCCACCTCCTCCCAACTCCAAAGGCTGCGTGATGGTTGTCTCCTCGACCGGTACAAATGACCTATTGAGGCCCTGACGTTTGGAGACGACGATTAGAAGACGAGCAATGCGCAGATTCGGCTCGCTGGTCCTTGGAATCGTCGCCTACCGTGCTGCAGGCTCCGAGGAAGAACGGAATCCGTGAAGTGCTTTGTCGATGGGTAAAACAAGGAGGGAAAAATGAGTACTGCTGTTGCCGACTGGCCGAAGTTTCTCGCGAAGCTGAAGGCTCGGCAGGAAATAGCTGAGCGCACCATGGCATTCCGCTTTGAAAAGCCAGCAAGCTTCAAGTTCATTCCCGGCCAGTTCATCGACATCACCTTGCTGAATCCGAAAGAAACAGATTCCGAAGGCAATACCCGTGGCTTCTCAATCGCGAGCGCACCGTATGAAGACTTCATCATGGTAGCTACCCGCTTACGGAACACAGCGTTTAAACGAGTGCTGAAGAGCATCCCCCTCGGCGTTGCCATGCAGCCGGTGCCAGTGACTGAACTCATTATGGGATGGCCGTTGGAAATGTGTACCACGCGTATGCCGTCCGTCACGACATCGACCGGCCGGCCCTGTCACCTGAATCCGCGTGAAACTGTGAAATCTCAGAGTTGAAGCGGGTTGGCCTTGGTGAGGCTTCGATGTCGCGCAGACTCTCGCGATAGGTCAACTGGGCGTAAGCCATCGCCAGATGGTGGTCCCAGCAGGAGAAGCCTCGCAGTCGGAGGTCGCCATGATAACGCTCGACGCAACGACGGAACTCCCGGTCGGGAAGAAAGCTGATCAATTGCGAGAATACGGTACGGCCCTGATTCATGAGCCATCGTCTGCTCTCCTCACATTCAAATCGCGGCAAGCCCGAAATAGCTTCAACTTATTGGGCAACTACTACTTACAGCCTCCACCCTGCAAGTTAACCGGACAGTAGTGATGCCACATCTGCAGTGTGACAGCCGAACCGATGATATGAGACACGGGTGACCATTCGGGAGCCGGGGCGGACGGGCCGTGGAGCAAACCAGATTCAGATCAGTTTTCGCTGGATGGCATTCATCACCGCTTCCAGGCGATTGTGAGTCCGCAACTTCTGGTTGATGTGGTGGAGGTGGTTACGGAGCGTTTGGGGACTAATGCCGAGAGTGAGAGCGACGTCGTCACTGTCCTTGCCCTCGGCGAACAAACGAAGGATGTGCTTTTCGTGTTCGGACAGTGGGGATATCGGCGCTGCACGCACCGCAGCTTCGCCGACCGAAGTGAGTTGCTTCGATAGATCGAGCACTTTGTGCACCAGTTCCTCGCTCTTTTTCTGCTCTGTGACATCATGAGCAAGGTGTACCAGAAGGCGACGGCCGGTGCGCTGGTTATCGAACACAATTGTTGACATATTTATCCACCGTCGCTCCCCGGAACGGATCTTTACACTCATATCGAAGTTGGGAATTTTGGTGGTGTTGCTACCAGCACATTCGGCCACACTGCAGTGCTGATGGCAGACGCGCGTGCCCAATGGCCCCATACCATCCAGTACCTCGTAGCAGGTTTTGTGGACCGCCTCGGCGGCTGGATAGCCGAAAAGCTTCTCGGCGGCGTTGTTCCAGGACATGATTTCGCCTTCTTCGGTAACTGAGAACGCCGCGTCCGAAGTGTGCTGCAGCAGGGTAAACAGTTCACTTTCCAGCATTTGCCCGTCCTTGTGACAACAGCGTACTTGCGTAGCAGTACGAATGCTCCATTGAGAGTTGTCGCCTCCCGAGACAAGTATAAGTCAGCCGGCAAAGTGCAAGAGGATCCGCGCCGGCACGAAGAGGCGAGACATGTGGAAAAGCAATCATTCTGGAATTAAAGCTACGACGCCGGTGTTCGGCCTGTTGCTGTTCGTATTCATGGCGGGCACGGAAATGCTGGACGCACAGACTGCCGTCCATCACATGCAGATGAAGACTACGACAACTGCGGCGAAACCGGTCGATATCGTTCGCGATCCGGCCGATGTTCCGCAGCCGATCGGCAACCGCGCGCCAGGCGTGGTGCACGTAACGCTCACGGCTAAAGAGGTGGTCGGTCGGCTCGATCCTGCAAACGGCACCACTTACCGGTACTGGACTTTTAACGGCAAGGTACCTGCGCCCATGATCCGGGTGCGGCAGGGCGACACCGTGGAAGTCACATTACAGAACGACCCGAGCAGCCACATGGCCCACTCGGTTGATTTTCATGCCGCGCTCGGTCCCGGTGGTGGCGCTGCGTTCTCACAAGCGGCGCCGGGCCAGTCGAAGACGTTCGCCTTTCAGGCGACTACGCCGGGCCTGTTCGTCTACCATTGCGGCACGCCAATGATCGCCGAGCACATCGCCAACGGGATGTATGGCTTGATTTTGGTCGAACCGCCCGGCGGACTGCAGCAGATAGACCACGAGTACTACGTCATGCAGGGCGAAATTTATACAACTGCGCCGAGAGGCAAGGCCGGGTTGCAGCAGTTCAGCGATGCGAAGCTCCTGCAAGAGGACCCCGAATACTTCATCTTCAACGGAGCAGTCGATGCCGTCTCTGAGCAACACCCGCTGACTGCCCATGTCGGTGACACGGTGCGGATCTTCTTCGGCGATGCGGGGCCGAACAAAACATCGTCGTTCCATGTTGTTGGAGAGATCTTCACCCGCGATTACGCGCTGGGCTCGCTGACCTCGCCTGCGCTGACCGGCGTGCAAACGGCCAGCGTGCCGCCGGGTGGTGCAGCGATCCTGGAACTCACGGCGAGCGTGCCGGGGCGGTTCGACTTCATGGATCATGCCATGGCGCGCATGGCCAAAGGGCTCATGGGAACGCTTGAGGTTACTGGCGCTCAGAACGAGGCGCTGATGCACGCCGGCCCAGCGTCGCCTGGCCCGGGCCCGGCAGAATCCAGCCGCATAAGCGGAATGACCCAGGCCGATGTGGCGGAAGCAATGGCTAAAGGTGCTGTTGATTCGGCACCGTTCGCCGCTAGCATACGCGACGTCACAGCAGCAGCCACTACAGATTCGATGGCAGCTATGCCAATGCGCCATGGCGGCGCAACTGCGGCAATGACTGTTCGCCAACCCGGTATGGTGCCGGCTCCTACTTCTCTGTCGAAGTCAGCGCCAAGTGCCCTAAAGGAACTCAATGGATGCCTGACGTTGCAAAGCGACGGCAAAGTTATGCTGAAGATCCTCAATTCATCGAAAGTCTATCGTTTGGAAGCACAGCCCTTCCTGTTCTCTGAAAACGCCAATCGCCTGGTGCATGTGAGCGGGAGTGTGGGAAGCGTCGTCGCAATCGAAGATCCTAACGTCCCCAGCTTTGTGGTGGATACGGTGGATGAACTCGCGCCCAATTGCTACACAAAAGTCTCTGCTGCAACTATCCGGAAGGCTTTGGCCAAGCCTGTGGCAGCGGCAGTCAAAGGAACGGTGGGCATGAGTGACATGAGATTTATCCCGACAACGATGACTGTTAACGTCGGCGAGAAAGTGACTTGGAAGAATTCTTCGCAGGTTTTCCACAATGTGGTGGACGACTCAAGCAAGGCTTTGTACAAGGTGGATGTCAGCCTGCCTTCCGGAAGCAGACCGTTTGACTCCGGTTTGCTGCAGCCTGGCCAGACCTTCTCCCGTGTCTTTACGACTCCTGGGGTTTATCGCTACGTTTGCACGCTGCATGAAGGCAATGGCATGAAGGGAGTCGTTATCGTGAGACCAGAACCAATGCTCGCGCGTAAGTAGCTGGGTAAGCATCGTAGGAGCCGCGGAAGGCCTCGTTTAGCTGATCGGTGGTTTCCACGATCCATGATCCTGGCCGGAGAGTTGTAGATTCGGTGGTCACGGACTGTGACTTCTTCACTATGCGTGCCAGATGGGAGGTGCATTAACATATGCCTGTTCAGATTGGAACAAAGACTCACAACTTTTCTGACCCGACAGGTTTGCTGTCCGACTGTCATCGGCGCATCGAGATGTTCCTCAGCACGCTAGAGGCGGTCGCGGCGGTGATAGACTGCCCCGCCTCGGAGGAAACCGGCCGAGCACTGGAATCTGCCCTGCGCTATTTCGGCCAAGCTGCGCCAAAGCACACGGCTGATGAGGAGGGATCCTTGTTCCCCCGGTTGCGGCAGATTCAACATGCTGAGATCCAATCCTCCTTCTCACAACTGGAACAGTTAGAGGAGGAGCACCGTTGGGCAGCTCCCTTACATGCGGAAGTCGAACAGCTAGGAGTAGAGTATCTTTCGACGGGAAGCCTATCCGGCACTCAGATCGCAGCCTTCCGTAGTGCTGTTGTGCGCCTTGCGTCGATGTATAAGCAGCACATCAACATCGAGGATTCTGTCATCTTTCCTCTAGCGGCGAGGCTGCTGCCCCAGGCGGAAAAGATGGCCATTGCTGAGGAAATGGCGAGCCGTAGAGACGTCAAATTCGTAACGCAGATCGATCTCTGAAAATGCAAATCGTTATTGATAGCGAGCCTCGATCCAGGTTCTTCGGACAACCATGGACCCCTGAGTCCAAAGGAACATTTGATGCCAGAAACATTCACGCTTACGGATGATTGGTTGTACCAGCATATCGTCGAGGACAGCCGCGTCGCAGTGATTTACGGTGATGCAGCCGGTATCATGCGGCTATGGAACAGAGGTGCGGAAGATATCTTCGGCTGGACGGCGGAAGAAGCATTGGGACAATCCATGAACCTCATCATCCCGGAAAAACACCGCGCTTCGCATTGGGAAGGATATTACTGCGTGATGAAAACTGGGGTCACCAAGTACGGCCGTAATGTGCTCGCTGTGCCGGCACTGACCAAAGGGGGCCGTCGTGTCTCGATCGAATTCAATGTTGTGCTGCTAAAGGTGCCGAGCGGCGAGGTCGTCGGCATCGCTGCCATTCTCCAGGACGTCACCGCGCGTTGGGAACGCGACAAAGCACTGCGCCAACGACTGGCGGCAGCGGAAGCAAAGGTGCAGGCAGCGACACATTGAAGTGCACGACAGTTGTTCGCCGATTTCTCTGACAGTTTTCCTTCCTCCTGGTATTTCCCTCCTAAGCGGCGGTATAAACGGTTCATTGTTTTCGTTTTGATATTGCAGGATAACTGAAACAGCTCAACATTGTGTACGGAGCGACACATGATCAACAAGTGCGCTAATCCCATCTGCAATACTAGAGTTCCGCTCTTCTCGCGAGGGGCATCTCTTCCCATACGAAATCAAGGACCCGGAAGAGCCCTGCTGCGACGTACCCGCCGTGATCTGCGAAAAGAGGCCGCGGCATGCCACTGTCTATTTCTGGCTATGCGAACAGTGTTGCGCTCAATTTACTCTTCAGTTCACGGTGTGTACGGGTGTCACACTCGTACCTAAATACTCGGAGTGGGATGGTGATCGAAAATCACATTCGCAGTCAAATGCAGCGAGAAACCCAGAGGGCGTCGAGAGGAGATATGCGTGATTAAACTGAAGCGAATCTACGAACCCGCAGCGCCAAGTGATGGCGTTCGCATCCTGGTGGAACGCTTGTGGCCACGCGGTGTGAAGAAGGTCTCGGCCCGCTTGGACCAATGGGCGAAGGAAGCAGCGCCGAGTGGCACACTGCGCCGATGGTTTCACCACGATCCTGCGAGGTGGGACGAATTCAGGCATCGATATTTTCGAGAGCTCGATGAAAATGAAGAGCGCTGGAGGCCTCTGCGGACGGCATCTTCCGAAGGACTGGTCACCCTGGTCTATAGCTCCCACGATCGCGAACACAACAATGCCGTAGCTTTGAAGGAATACCTGGACCGCAAGCGCAGTCACGCCCGTCGTTCCCGGAAAGAAGCGGCGTAGCTGGAGATAGGCGAGGAGGCGGGAGATGCAGCGGGCCACGGACGGTCTTGAACAGGAACACCGGACAATCGAGAAGATTCTCCGAGTGATTGGTGTGCTGGCAGACGAACTGGCAGAGAACCGTACCATCGACAGTGAAACTCTTGGGGATATATGCCAGTTTTTGCGGATTTACGGAAACCAATGTCATCACGGTAAGGAAGAGAGTTATCTGTTCCCAATGCTTAAAAGCCACGGCGTGCCAGAGGAGGGTTGTCTCTTGGGCGCGTTGCGGCACGAGCACGAGCGGTCACGAGACCTGACGCACGAATTGGAGCAAGCTTCGGGGAATTATGCTGCAAATCCACATGCCGGGCGATCCGCTTTGTCAGAAGTATTTCGTAACCTCATACAATTCTATCCAGCGCACATCTGGAAAGAGGAGTACCTGCTCTTTCCGCTGGCAAGGAAGGTACTGTCGGTACAGGATGATGAGCGTCTTCTGAAAGAATTCACAAGCGTCGAATCCGACATTTTCTCCTACGCGCACGAAAGTTACGAGCAGCTGGCGACGGAACTCGAGGACCGGGTCGTGAAAGCTTCTCCTAAGATGAGAATCGCCGCCGGACAACGTGTGGCGTGACCATTGTTGGCCCACTTAGGAGGAGCCAGATGAACATTTTGGAAGTTTTATCCGTTCAAATCCCGTGCACACCATATGGACAGTTTTATGAAGTACCTCTGAAGGATATCCTGCTCTCCCATCAAATGCTGGAGCAGGGCTGTCCTGTACCCGATGAGACGGAGTGTCCGCCGCTATTCCAGACCAGACTTGTTAGCCGTGATGTCTTGAGTGATTTTGTTGAGGCATGGAGCCGGCTTGAGGCAAGTGCCCTCCAGGACGATGGCGTGATCGTGCTCCGGGATAGCAGTGAAGCAGCTCAGCCCCGGCGTCTCGGTGCTGTGGTCGGGAGAACGCCTCAAAGGGAACAGAAGCTATCGCAAGGGGACGGCACGGCGGGAGATGTTCGAGTGCTGCCGGACATCGTGCCGCGAAGAAACGCCAACACCACAGCAGAGGCGAGGGACCGAGGCTTGGACGAGACGCTGAGTGACACCTTCCCGTGCAGCGATGCCCTGTCCTCCATACCTGATCCTCCAGTGTCAGGTATCGTCTGGCAGTGAATCACAGACACAGCAACTTGCTGGAGGAAGTGCATATGAAAACCGACCGATCGTTTCTCGCGCCTGGCAAGGTCTTTGAGAGGCTACGCTCCCTTGGCGCCACGCGCAGAGTCGAAGGATCTACCGTGCTGTTTCTCCAGGGAGAAGCCCCCAGAGAAGTGCTTCTGGTATTGCGCGCAGACATTGCGCTCACGCCTGATGCGACGCAACCGAGCCTCTGCCGGGTTGCAGGTCCGGGTTCAATCCTGGGCCTGCCCGCGAACTTGAGCGGCAAACCTTACAGCCTTACCGCCGTCACCATCGAAACCTGCGAAATTGCTGTCCTACCTCGCAAGTGATTTGTTGAAGAACTTCGGGGAGATCCGGAGCTCGCGTTGGGCATCGTCCAGATACTGGCTGGAGCAATTTCGGAGATGCAAAACCTGGGTGTCCAATTCCGACTCGCGCACATGGACGAATTGGCCATCCAATGACGTGCCGCCGCAGAAGAGCGCAAGGTTCGCTTCCCGAATCCGAGGTGAGAGAACAAACCGCGCGGAAATAGAGAGAAGGAAGAACCATGGCATACGTGATTGCTGAACCATGTATTGGGGTGAAAGACACCGCTTGTGTTGATGCTTGTCCTGTGGACTGTATACATCCAAGGAAAGATGAAAGCCGCTTTGCTGAGGACCCTCAGCTCTACATCGACCCTGTCGAGTGTATCGATTGTGGTGCATGCGTACCGGTGTGCCCGGTATCAGCGATCTTCGCGCTCGACGATCTCCCTACGAAGTGGAAGGAGTACACAGAAAAGAACGCTGAATACTACAGGCGCTGAGTGCGCGATTCGAGTGTATGGTCTGATCACAAGCATGTCAGCGGCAGTGAAAAGAGAGAGGATACATGGACTACAAATTTATTCCGGACCTAGCTGCAGAGTTTGCAATGCCAAAGGACGGAATCATGAGCCGCGTACTCCACAAGGATGAGAAGCTCAATGTAACGCTATTCGGTTTCTCGACAGGCCAGGAGTTGTCAACCCATTCTGCCCCGACGCCGGCTCTGCTGTACTTCCTCCAGGGAGAAGCCGACGTAAGATTGGGCGACGACATCGTCGATGGAAAGCCCGGGTCTTTCATCTATATGCCGCCGATGCTTCCTCACGGCATTTCCGCTAAAACTCCAGTCATGATGTTGCTCGTGCAGATCAAGGAAACTACGGGTGATCCTGGGAAAGCTGCACGAGATTAGGAGGTGTTCTGATGTTGCAGGCGGAAGTCGGAGGCGGCGGCAGAGTTGACCCGGAAAAAGGACTCCAGAAGCCGGGGTACTTGATCCGTGACTTCGTTCTGATGTCTGCTCAGGGTGGACGGGTGCAGGTATCGGATTATCGTGGGCGGTCCAATCTCGTTCTTGTCTTTGCAGGGCAAGCAGGCATCGAGTCCGACTTTCTCCAGCACGCAGCCGCACGCTACCAGGAGTTCACCGAACAGGATGCGGTCATTGTCGCCGTGTTTCCGTACAACTCCCGGGAGACCCATCTCCTGAAAATATGGGCGACGCTGCCATTTGTAGTGCTTGCGGATGATGATGGAAGAGTGCACAGCCTCTACGGCGCCGTCGATGAACATGGAAGGCCTGGTCCCGTCATCTATGTGACCGATCGCTTCGGCGAAATTGTTTCTGTCTACGACGCCCGGGGCGGCCAGCACCCGCCCAGCAATGATGAGGTACTGAGGATGCTGGAGTTCATCAATCATCAGTGCCCGGAGTGTGAACCGCCCGAGTGGCCCCATTAAGTGCGTGCTCTGACCACGGATGCAGATGCGCTGTTAAGAATGAACGGGTCAGTTTGCAATCGAGATCAGTTGCGGGCGCGCTGGCTGGACTGACGTTACCAGTAGCTTCGGCCGGTTGGCGGCAATGTTCATAACCCGCCATAGCTCAATGCCCCACCACGATAAAGCCGCTACTTCCAGGAAACCGGTCAAGCCAACGAGGGGGAAGGCCACCTGCGGAAACCAGTCCGCCGTGATTTGCAGCGACACACGGCCGATACAGCCAATATTGAGCAGGAGGAATGGGCCCCATAGCCGGCTCAGGCGCGAGGCATCCAACCCAGCGAGAATCGGTACAACCCGAGATGCAACCCCGACGATCATCATGCTCACAAAGCCGACCGTGTAAGCATGGTGGTAGGCGGCCATGTAGTCATGTGCGAAGCCTTGACGGGTCCAGAATCCGTACGGCAGGAAGAAAGGAAGCATCGCCGCTGCGGTCGGGGCCTCGGGAGTTGGCGATAAACACTTGATGTATAGGAAAATCAAAATCTCGTGTTCGGCGTGAACGAGGCGTTTTTTGGCGGGTCGAGTTTGTATTGTTGGTTGAAAGAAGCAACTCAGATCGTCCTGCGGCCTGAAACCGGTGGCTGGTTCGGGGTGAAGAGCGGAAAGAGGACGGCGTCTTGCCGGTGCAGGTGGCCGACTTTGACCGGAGTCTGCAAGCTGTAGCAGCATAGGGGGATATGGGGTGCGAATCGCCGACGCCGGACGGCTTCGCGACCGCGCCGCAACCCGCGTGCGCATGACCGCAGTTGAGGGTGAGGGGGATAGGACCCCGAAAACTTTTAAGGAGGGTCAACGAAAGTGGAACAGGAATCTGCGCGAACGCCTATGCGGCCACTGGATCCGTCCGACCTATCCAATGCATGGATCGACCCCCGCTATCGACGAGCGGATCTACCCCGAAATGCTTTCGCAACGAATTCGCCC
>Ga0208587_1001247_pt1 | contig 13549 bp, 11 predicted proteins | sample NGESurdeep092012_7_FD_184472 | JGI IMG/M metagenome (GOLD analysis project Ga0208587, IMG submission 184472) | Arctic peat soil microbial communities from Barrow, Alaska - NGEE Surface sample 210 deep-092012 (SPAdes) | ecosystem: Environmental > Terrestrial > Soil > Wetlands > Peat ...
CCCGCCGCATGGTTGTGCGCGGCTACCCAATCGAACGAGGCGTCCTGCGGGCCCAAGGTGCCGGCGAACATGAACCCGCTATCCTGGCTGGGGATGAAGCCGGTGGGCATGGTGATGAACAGGTAGACGGTGCCCACCAGCATCAGGACCGCGGTGCTCAGCGTGACCAGGCGAAACCGCATGGCAATGCCGAGCGTGACCTCATACCAGCGCTGCAACAGGTTGAAGCCGCCTTCGAGGGCGCGGTACCCCAGACCGTGCCTGCCGTGGTGTTCGGGTTTGAGGAAGCGGCTGCCCAGCATGGGTGTGAGGGTGAGCGAGACGAAACCGGAGATCAGGATGGCCACCACGATGGTGACCGAAAACTCGTGCAGCAGGCGCCCCACGATGCCGCTCATGAAGAGCACCGGGATGAACACGGCGACCAGCGAAAAGGTCATGGAGAGAATGGTGAATCCGATCTCGCGCGCCGCGTTCACGGCGGCGAGCAGGCGCGGTTCGCCCATCTCCATGTGGCGCACGATGTTCTCCAGCATGACGATGGCGTCGTCCACCACGAAACCCACGGAGAGGGTCAGAGCCATCAGCGAAAGGTTGTTGAGACTGTAGCCCAACAGGTACATTACGGCGAAAGTTCCCACGATGGAGAACGGCACGGCGCAGCCTGGAATCAGGGTAGCGGAGAGATTGCGCAGGAAGAGAAAGATCACCAGGATGACGACGGCGATGGTGAGCAGCAGGGTGAACTCCACGTCGTGAATGGAGCCGCGGATGGATTGCGACGCGTCGAAGGCGATGGAGAGATGGATGGCGGGCGGAATTTCCTTGCGGAACTGGGGCAGCAGGCGTTTGACGTTGTCCACCACCTCCACGGTATTGGTGCCGGGCTGGCGCTGGATGGCGAGGATGACGGCGCGCTTGTTGTCGTACCAGGCGACCACTTTGTCGTTATCGACGCTATCGATCACGTTGCCGAGTTCTTCGAGGCGGACCCCGGTGCCGTTGCGCCAGGCAACGATGATGGGGCGGTAGGCGGAGGCGTTGGCCAGCGAGCCGCTGGATTCGATGGTGAACGCCTGCTTGTCGCCATCCAGGCGTCCGGTGGGCAGGTTGGTGTTGCTGCTGGCGACGGCGCGCTGCACTTCGTCGATGCCGATGCCGCGGGCGGCGAGCTTGTCGGGGTCCACCTGCACGCGCACGGCGTACTTCTGCGCGCCGAACACCTGCACGCGCGAGACGCCGCCGACCATGGAGATGCGCTGCGCCAGCAGGGTGTCGGCGTACTCATTGACGGTGTACATGGGCAGCGTGGAGGAATCGAGCGCGAGGTAAAAGACGGGCTGCTCGGCGGGGTTGACCTTGTTGTAGGAGGGCGGGCGCGGCATGCTGGGCGGCAGGCGTCCGCCGGCGCGGGAGATGGCGGCCTGTATGTCCTGCGCGGCGGCGTCGATCTTGCGGTCGAGCGTGAACTGCACCGTGATGGACGTGTTGCCGAGAGAGTTGGTGGAGTTCATCGACTGTATGCCGGCGATGGTGGAGAACTCGCGCTCCAGCGGCGTGGCCACGGTGGATGCCATGGTTTCGGGACTGGCGCCGGGGAGCGCGGCGGCCACCTGGATGGTGGGGTAGTCCACGCTGGGCAGCGCCGCCACCGGCAACTCGCGGAAGGCGATGGCGCCGAAGAGGAGAATCGCGAAGCAGATGAGCGCCGTCATCACCGGGCGCTCGATGAAGATGCGCGAGAGGTTCATGACTTCCCCGCGTCGAGTTTCGCCGGATCGACGAGTTGCACTTGCGCGCCGGGGAAGAGGCGCAACTGGCCGTCGGTGACGACGGTGTCGCCGGGAGCGATGCCCTTCTCGATCACCATCTTCTTGCCGAAGGCGCGGCCGGCGGTGACCACGCGGATGGCCACCTTGCTATCCGGCCCGACGACGTAGACGAACTGGCCCTGCTGCCCGGCCTGCACGGCTTCGGCGGGCACGACGGTGGCCCCCTGGATGGTGTCCAAGGTGAGGACGGAAGTGACGAACTGGCCCGGCCACAGGACGCCGTCCTTATTATCGAAGGTGGCCTTGAGGTGAATCGTGCCGGTGGCGGTATCGACGGTGTTGTCGATGACGGAGAGGGTGCCGGACGCGCCCCGTGTGGGATCGTCCTGCGCGAACACGCGGACGGCGAGCTGGTGATTGGCGTTGAGGCGGCGCACGGCGGCGAGGTGTTGTTCCGGCACGTTGAAGTTGACGAAGATGGGGGAGACCTGATGGATCACCACCAGGGGAACGTCATTGGCCTTGACCAGATTTCCCGCGTGGACGAGTAAGTTGCCGGTGCGTCCGGACAGGGGCGAGCGGATCTGGCAGTAAATGAGGTTGAGCTTGGCCGCGGCCACCGCCGAGAGATCGCTATCCAGATTGGCTTTGGCGCTTTCGATGCTCGCCGACGTGGCGCGCGCCGATTCCCGCGCCACATCGGCAGAGGTCCTGGCCTGGTCGGATTGGGAGCGCGAAACCACGCCGGCCCGGGCGAGTTCGGCGTAGCGATCGGCGTCGCTCAAGTTGTATTTGGCTTGAGCTGCGTCACGGGCGAGAGTAGCTTCCATCTGGGTGATCTGCGCACGGTCGCGGGCCACATTGGCTTCGGCCTGGCGCAGCGCCTCGTCGTAGGGACGCGGGTCGATCTCAAACAGCAGGTCGCCCTGGGCAACGTTCTGGCCTTCGGTGAAGCCCACGCGCATGAGTTGCCCGGCAATCTGCGACTTCATCTGCACGATGGCGGAAGCTTCCACCGTGCCGACCACGCGCAGTTCGGTGGGCACGGATTCCTGCGTGGCCTTGGCCACCGACACCGGAACGATGGGCATAGCGGCCGGCCCTTTGGCGGGCTGCGCGGGTTTGCAGCCGGCCAGCGCCAGCAGGCACAGCCCGGACAACAGGGTCTTGGTTACTCTATTCATACCCGTCACAGATTGAATTACTCCTGAAGGAACGTTTGGTCCCGACTTTCGCCTATTGTGCGCAGTTTAGCAAAAAGGTTGAGTTACAAGTGTTTCGGAAGATGGTCGGCGAGTTGCGGCGACCCCGGCGGTGTGCATCTCTTCGGCAGGCAATCCAGGCGACCGCGCGCGACCCCGGTCGCGGCAGGCGGCGGTCATCAGTGCGGTATCGCTGACGTGTGCAATTTCATGGGTGCCGGGCTGTGTGCCGGGTTGCATGGTTTCATTATCGCCGTAAGTTACGATCAGAGGATGCCGCAAATCCGCCACAGCGCCTGGCTTGTGTTGCCCGTGCTGTTGCTGCTTGTCCTCTACTGGCCGGGACTCACCACCTGGTTCTATCAGGACGATTTCGGCTGGCTGAATCTGCGGCATGACGTGCACTCGGCGCGGGACCTGGCGGGGGCGCTGCTGGCTCCCAAGGCGCACGGCAACATGCGGCCGCTGGGCGAGAATGCGTTCTGGCTGGGGCTCGGCGCGATATTCGGCGTGGAGCCGCTGCCCTTCCATATCTGCACGTTTTTGACGCAGTCGGCGAGCCTGCTGCTGTTGGGGGGCATCGTGCGGCGAATGGTAGCGTGGGCGCCGGCCGGGCTCTGCGCGCAGATTCTGTGGCTGGTCAATTGCGGTCTGGCTCCGGCGATGGGCTGGAGCTCGATCTACAACCAGGTGCTGAGCGCTTTCTTCTTTCTGTTGGCTTTCTACTTCCTGTTGCGCCACATCGAGACCGGCCGGCGGGCGCACGAGATGGCCCACTGGACGGCCTTCGTGCTGGGTTTGGCGGCGCTCGAAATCAACGTGGTCTATCCGGCGCTAGCGGCGCTGTATGTAGTGTTCCAGGCGCGCCCCTTCCTGAAGAAGATTCTGCCGATGTTTGCGGTATCTCTAGCGGCGGTGCTGGTGCACTTTTATTTCGCGCCGCCGCCGCACGCCGGAGTTTACGCGCCGCGCGTGGATGCCGCGATCGGTGCGACGCTTTGGACCTACTGGAGATGGGCGCTGGGACCGATGCCCGAACTGGCGGCCGCGCTGGTGGCGGCGAGCCTGCTTGCGCTGATCGGCTGGGGGCTGCGACGCGGCGAATCCGCGGGGCTGCTTGGCGCCGGGTGGTTTGTGCTTCCGCTGCTACCGTATCTGCCGCTGCCCGATCATAAGATGGACTACTACCTGGCGGTGCCCTCGATCGGCATCGCGATCATGGGCGCGTATGCGCTGGGAAGTGCGCGCAAGTTTGGAGCGGCCGGAAGAATCGCGACGGTGCTCGTCGTCGTGGTCTATACGGGGACTTCCGTGCAGGCGTCGTGGACCGTCACCCGGTGGCAGCACGCCCGCGCCGAGAGGGTGGAAGATCTGGTGCTCGGGGTGGAGGAGATTCATCAGGCGGCGAAAGGGAAGATCATTCTGCTGGAGGGAATCGATAGCGACCTCTTCTGGAGCGGCGTGGCGGATCTGCCGTTCCGCGCGAAATCGATCCCGGGCGTGTACCTCGCCCCCGGCAGCGAGGCGCGCATTCAGGCGGCGCCGGACCTGCTCTCGAAGTACATACTGCCGCAGGCGATCGCGAAGAGGGCGTTGACGGCGAATGGCGCCGTGGTTTACCGCTTCGACGGCCAGATGCTGCACAACGAGACGGCGCGCGCGGGCGCGCTCTGGACCCAGGACGAGCCGCGCTTCGTCAACATCGGGGATCCCGTTTTCGGCGACTACGTGGGCGCGGGTTGGCGGGAGGCCCTCGACGGGTGCCGCCGGATGGATCGCGCGGGGACCATCCGCATCGCCGCTCCGCGGGGCTCCGGCGAGAACTTGTATCTCGGCGTTTTCGAGACGCGGGATTTCAGCTTCCGCGTGCGCGTGAACGGCGTCGAGGCGCCGGTGACGCTGGCGCGGCACGATAACGATCTCTCGGAGTTTCGCGCGGCGCTGCCGCCGGAAGCGGTGCAGTGGAAACGAATGGACGTGGCGATCGAAAGCTCGATGCGGGCGCCTTTGCTGTTCGGCTACGCGGAGGTGCGGTGAAGCGCCGCGACTTTCCGGCACTTACCGGACTGCGCTTCTTCCTGGCGCTCTGCGTGATCCTTCACCACCTCACCGGACCTGGGCAGTAATTGGAAGCCACCGCGCTGCTGCTGCCTGCATATATTTCAATTCTGGAGGTCACGTTTTCCGGCCGACGGCGGCGGACGACACGCTGGAAACCGGCATCGGGGCTGGTCACCTATACTGGTGTTGGAGGAAGACCCTGGTGCGGCGCTACGACAGTCTGATCTCAAAGCGGGAGCAGATCCTGGCGATCGCGGCGAGCTACGGGGCGCGGAACGTGCGTGTTTTCGGCTCGGTCGTGCGGGGCGATGACGCTCCGGAGAGCGACGTCGATCTGTTGGTGGAATTTGAGCCGGGACGTGGGTTGCTCAACCACGCTGCTCTGATCGAGGAGTTGCAGAACCTGCTGGGCTGTAAGGTGGACGTGGCGAGCCATAACGGCCTGAAGCCGCGGATTCGACAGCGGGTGATCGAAGAAGCGGTAGTCCTGTGAGGGACGACGCTGGCCGTCTTCAGGACATCCTGGACTCTATTCAGCGGATAGAGGAACGGATCGGCGGTGGTAGGCAGCGGTTCGAAAGCGACGAGATGTTGCAAAGTGTGGGTGGTGCACCATCTTCAAATCGTCGGCGAGGCGGCACGTTCGATCAGCCCGGCGCTGCGCGTCGCGCATCCCGAAATTCCGTGGAACAATGTGATTGCGATGCGGAACCTTTTGGTGCACGAGTACTTCGGCGTCGATATCGAGGAAGTCTGGTCTACGGCGGTGAACGACTTGCCGCTTCTGCGACCGATGGTGGCGGCGATGCTGGCAGAAAGCGACAGGAAATAGCGTATGCCGTTGCACGCGTCCGCCACCGACAGGCGCAGGTTGGCCAGCGCGAGCATGTTGCCTTCCCGCGTGTTCGAAGAGCCGTCTAACCGGAGGTTGCGGAGTTTCCTGCGAGACCCAAGCCGGCAGCCCGCGCCTGCATCGCCTTGACGCAGAATTCGACGTGCTCTTCCAGCGGACGCCCGAGTTCCTGCGCGCCCTCGATGATGTCCTGCCGGCTGACGCTGCGCGCGAACGCCTTGTCCTTCATCTTCTTCTTGACCGACGCCCCGTCGACTTCGAAGACGCTGCGGTTGGGTTTGACGTAGGAAATGGCGGTGATGAAGCCGGCCAGTTCGTCGCAGGCGTAGAGCACTTTTTCGAGGGGAGAGACGCGCGGCACGCCGCTGTAGTTGGCATGCGAGAGGATGGCGCGGCGCGTCTCCTCATCGACGCCGCGTTCGGCCAGAATTCGCTCGCCGAGCATGGGATGGTCGGGCGCTTGCGGGTGGATCTCCCAATCGAAATCGTGCAGCAGGGCGGTGACGCTCCATTTGAGTTCGTCCTCGCCCAACTGCTTCGCGTAGGCAACGACGCAGGTTTCGACGGCGAGCGCGTGCTTGCGCAATCCCTCGGACTTGGTGAATTCGCAGACGATGTCCCAGGCCTGTTCACGAGTCAGCATGCATTCCATGATACAGGGCACCGCTCCCTAACGGTCGCGGCTCTGATCGGAGCCGCGACCGGGGCACCCTCTGGGTCGGGAGCGATTTCCCGGTTCGTTAGTGAACTCCTGAAACGGTTTCCTACGTCCGCGGGCGCTTGCTTTCGATGTAGAGCATCTCAACCGGGGCGTCGGCGAGATTGCGCGTGACGCGCCGGGCTTCCGGCATCCAGCGGGTCTCTCCGGCTTTGAGTTCGACATCCTGCGTCTTGCCGTCCGGCATGGTGAAACGAATGCGGCACCCGGCGATGCAGACGAGCACGCCGGCGCGGTCGTCATGCAACGGTATAGATTCGCCGGCGCCCAGCGTCAGACGCAGGACTCGCGTGCGATCGTTTTCGAAGTCCACGCGAACGTGGGTGGAGGCGACACGGACGATGTCGCGCGGCAGTTCTTCTTGGGAAATGATATCGGGGGGAAAGGTCCGCGGCGGGTACAAGCGGCGTTGCTCGGGTTGCGCGGCCAGCCGCATCGCCCCGATTGCGAGCAAGAGGAGGCAGAGCGAAGTCCTCATTTAGAGCACCTCGCTCTTAGAATACACCCGGGCGTCAGGCGTGGCGCAGGGCGTCGGCGAGCGCCTGCAGGATGAGTTGCACGTTTTCGGCGGTGGAGCTGTAGCCCATGGTGCCGATGCGGAAGACCTTGCCGGCCAGCGGTCCGAAGCCGCCGGCGATCTCCATGCTGTATTTCTCCAGGAGAAACTGGCGGACCTTGGCATCGTCCACGCCTTCGGGAATGCGCGGCGTGTTGAGCGTCCAAAGACGGTGGCCGGCGGGAACGAGCATGCTCAGGCCCATGGCCTCGATGCCGGCGACGAAGGCCTCGTGGTTCTGGCGGTGGCGCTCCCAACGCGCTTCCAGACCTTCCTCGGCGACCATGGCGAGGCCTTCGCGCAAGGCGTAGAACATGGTGGCGGATGCCGTGTGGTGATACTTATGCCCGGTGTAGAAAGAGTCGAGAAGCTGCAGGTCGAGATAGAAGGACTGGACCGGCGTCTGGCGCGACTTGAGGCGCTCCAGGGCGCGCGGCGAGACGGTGACCGGCGACAGGCCGGGAGGGCAGCCGAGCCCTTTCTGGGAGCAACTGTAGGCGATGTCGATGCCGTTTTCGTCGACCATCACCGGCATGCCGCCCAGCGAGGTCACGCAATCGGCAATGGTCAGCGCGTCGACTTCGTGGGCCGCTTCGCAGATGGGCTTCGCCTGGTTGTAGAGTCCGGTGGAAGTCTCGGCCTGTACGAAGGCGACCACGCGGGGGCGTTCGCGGCGGATGAAGTCGCGGGCCTCCTGCGGGTCAAAGGGCTCGCCCCAGGGCTTGGAGAGGCGGACGACTTCGCCGCCGTGGCGGCGGGCCATTTCGCCAATGCGGTCGCCGAAGAAACCGTTGGTGAGGAGAGCGAACGTTTCGCCGGGCTCGATGAAGTTGGCCACGGCGGTTTCCATGCCGGCGCTGCCGGTGCCGGAGATGGCGATGTTGCACTGGTTCTTGGTGGAATAGGCGTAGCCGAGCAGGCTGCGTACCTCTTCGACTACCTGGAAGAAGAACGGGTCGAGATGGCCGACCACGGGCTGCGCCATGGCCTGGTAGACGCGGGGCGCGACCATGCTGGGTCCAGGTCCGAACAGAAGGCGCTGCGGCGCCTGGAGGGGAGTATACGATTGCGGCATCAAGTTCAGTTTAGCAGCGCGATGCGTCCATGCAAGGAAGCATGCCCCCACGAATGGGGGCATGGCAGCCTGGAAGGCTGCTCAGACAGCCTTGTCGCCGGTCCAACGGATGCGCCGCCCGTGCCTCAAGGACAGGTTCGCCATCTGCACCACCAGCGCGGCCTGAAACGCGAGCTTCATGGGAGCCGCCGGCGTCTTGCGGGTGCGCACGCATTCCAGGAAGTTTTGCACGTGCAGATCGGTGGCCCAGCCGAAGCCTTTTTCGGATTTCTTCTCGATCGCCGCCTGTTCCTCCGCGCCTTTCAGAAATACCTTGAGTTCCTCGCGCCCGATGTCCATGCGGCCCTGGTCGCCATCCAGTTGATTGAGTTGATCGTTGCGGCTCTGGTACTGCATGGCCGCATAGTTTACGGTGAAGACGCCGACGAAGTCCTCGGGATACTCGGCGATGGCCACCACCGATTCCGGCTGGTCCACGCCCCGCTTGTGGGGCTTGCCCGCGGCGGCGGTGACCGCGCTGGGGAATCCGGCGCCCATCAGCATCTGTATGCCGTCGAAGATGTGCGCTCCCTGGTCGGCGACGATGCCGCCGGCGTAATCGGAGTACAGGCGCCAGTTGCGGAAGCGGTCCGGATCGAGTGCGCGGTGGGGCGCGGGGCCCTGCCACTGCTCCCAATCGAGCGGGCCGGCCAGTTTGGTGGCGGGCGCGCCGCCGAGATAATTATTCAGCCACCAGGTGCGGACCATGCGCACGGCGCCGAGCTTGCCGGCGGCCACAATCGCGCGCCCTTCCTTATATAGGTCGTAGCTGCGGCGCTGCATGCCCACCTGAACGATCTGTTTGGTTTTCCGTTCCGCCTCCACCAGCGCCACACCTTGCTCGGGAGTCTGGCACAGCGGTTTCTCCACGTAGACGTCTTTGCCGGCGGCCAGCGCGTCCAGCACCATCTGGTAGTGCCAGTGCTCGGGAGTAGCGATCAGCACGGCCTGCACGTCTCTATCGGCGAGGAGTTCGCGGTAATTGCGGTAGACCCTGGGATGCGTGCCGGGGACTTTAGATGCTACCGAAATCGCGTTCTCCAGATTGGGCTCGTAGACGTCGCAGATGGCGCTCACGCGCAGCGCCGTGTCCTTCTGGAAGACGCCCATGACGAAGGTGCCCCGGCCTCCCGAGCCGATCACCCCGAGCGTCACCTGGTCCGAAGGGGGGACCGCATGGGCGGCGACGGCGCCGGTAGCGGAAAGCAGGAACGTGCGGCGGGCAACGGTCATAGGGTTATGATAAGTCCGTGAGCGTTAAAGATACAGACAGGCTTTCCATTTCGCGGCGCGCGCTGCTGGCCACGGGCGCCCTGCTTCTGAGCCGCCCGGCAAAGGCGAAGGCGAAACTCAAGGTATCGGTGTTCTCCAAGCACCTGCAGTTTGTGCAGGGCGAAGAGCTGGCCACCGCGGCCGCCGGACTCGGCTTCGACGGCGTGGATATCACCCTGCGCAAGGGCGGGCATGTGGAGCCGGCCAGCGTGGCCAAGGATCTTCCGCCGCTGGTTGCCACGCTGCGCAAGCATGGGCTGGAAGTGCCCATGGTCAGCACCGATATCGCCGATGCCGACACCCCGTTCGCCGAGGAGATTCTGAAGGCGTGCGCGGCACTCGGTATCCGCAACTACCGGTTCGGCGCCTTCAAGTGGGACGCCGGCAAGCCCTACGAGGCGCAGTTGGAATCCATGAAGCCGCGTCTGGCGAAACTCGCCGCGCTCAACGCGCGCTACCAACTGTGCGCCATGTATCACACGCACTCGGGCGTGGGCGTGGTGGGCGCGTCGATCTGGGATCTCTGGTACCTGATGCGCGAGCTGGATCCGAAGGCGGTGGGCGTGAACTTCGACGTGGCGCACGCCGTGATCGAGGGCGGGCTGGGCGGGTGGATCGACAGCTTCAAGATCACGGGCGACCATCTGCGCGGCATCGCGGTGAAAGATTTCGCCTGGGGGAAGGACGCCAAGGGCGCATACCAGGCGCAGTGGAAGCCGATCGGCGAAGGCATGGTCAAGCTGCCGGAGTTCTTCGGCATGGTGGCGCAGACGGCGTTCGAGGGCCCGCTGCAAATCCACTTCGAGTATCCTCTGGGAGGCGCCAATAATGGAAGCCGGACGCTCACGATACCGAAGGAAGTTGTCTTGGCGGCCATGAAGAAGGATCTGGAGAGAGTCCGCGGCATGCTGGCGAAGGCCGGTCTATGAGGCGGCGCGCGTTCCTGGCCATGCCGGCAATCCTCACCGCGGCCCCCTCCACCGACGCGCGCATCGACGAACTCACCATCGGTTTTCAGGATTACCTCTACCGCGCGCCTTACAAGTTCGGCGGCAAAGAGGTGGATCGCGTCACCCTTCTGAACGTGCGCTGCCGGCTGAGCCTGCGGGGCGGCAAATCGGCGGAGGGCGGCGCGTCCATGTCCCTGGGGAACGTGTGGAGCTTCCCCGCCCCGGGCGTGGATTACGATGTGACGCTCGGCGCCATGAAGAGCCTGACGGAAAAGATCGCGCACATCACGCGCGGCTTCACCGCGTACGCCCATCCGCTGGACGTGAACTACGCGCTGGAACCCGAGTATCTCAAGGCGGCGGCGGAAGTCACGCGCGAGATGAAGCTGCCGCTGCCGGTACCCAAGTTGTGCGTGCTGGTGACGGCGAGTCCGGTGGATGCGGCGATTCACGATGCCTTTGGCAAGCTGCACGGCCGCAGCAGCTATGCCGTGTGCGGCCAGGATTTCGTGCGCAACGATCTGGCGCACTACTTGAACCGGGATTTTCGCGGCGAGTACCTGGACCAGTACATCGCCAGGAAGCCGGCTCCGCGCGTGCGCATGTACCACTCCGTGGGCGCGAGCGACGCGCTCTCCGCCGGCGAAGTGAAGAAGGCGGTAGGCGACGGCCTGCCGGAAACCCTGGAGGAGTGGATTCCGTACAACGGCGTGACCGCGATCAAGATCAAGCTGAACGGCGCGGATCTGGGTTGGGACGTGGACCGCGTGGCGGCGGTCGACCGCGTGACCACCGCGGCGCAGGCCAAACGCGGCTTTCGAGACTGGGTGTATTCGCTGGACTTCAATGAGCGCTGCCCCAACGTGCAGTACGTGCTGGATTTCGAGCGCCAGTTAAAGGGCAAGGCGGCGAGCGCCTTCGAACGCGTGCAGTACATCGAGCAGCCGACCGCGCGGGATCTGGCGGCCAACCGGCGGAGCACCATGTTCGAGGCGGCGAAACTCCGTCCGGTGGTGATCGACGAATCGCTGACCGGATTGGATACGCTGCTATTGGCGCGCGAGATGGGCTATACGGGCGTGGCGCTGAAGGCGTGCAAGGGACAGACCGGATCGCTCCTGATGGCGGCCGCCGCGCAAAAGTACAAGATGTTCCGCTGCGTGCAGGATCTGACGTGCCCGGGCGCGGCGCTGGTGCATTCGGTAGGCATCGCGGCATATGTTCCGGGAACCAGCGCGCTGGAGGCCAACGCGCGCCAGTACGTGCCCGCGGCCAACGCGGGATGGGAGAAGAAGTTCCCCGGCATCTTCATCGTCAGGGATGGGTGGATGCGCACGGACGGGTTGGACGGCATCGGATTGGGCACCAGCGGATAAGTCCGAGCTTCGCTCGGATGCACAAGGCAAAGCCTTATGCCACTCTCGATGCATCGCTACGTCATCCTGACCACCCGGAAGCGCGCCATCGTGGCGTTGGTCCACTCGGTGGCGTTCCTGCTGATCGCGCTCTACGGCGCGATCTCTGTGGTGCGCCCTCTCGGAACTGTGTCGCCGGCCTCCGCGTGGACGCTGGCGGGAGTCTATGTGGCGGTCAGCTCTGCGCTCGCGGTGCTCACCGCGATGGCTGGCGATTGGCGCGAGCGCCTATATTTCGCATTCTGCGCCACCAGCGCGGCATTCGGACTTCTGCGGCAGATTCTGGGCGATCCGCCGATGCATTTCGCGGTGTACGTCCGAATCGCCATGCTGTCGTGCGCGGTGGTGACGGGACTCGCGATCGTGCGCGCGCATCGCAGCCGGGCTGCCGCCAGCTTGGCCGGCGGTTGATACAACAAAGCCCGGCCCAGGACATGCCTGGACCGGGTGAGAGGGTGAGACAGACCGAAGAAAACCCCGCTTAGCCGCTAGGCTTGCCTGTGCGCTGCTTCTCCAACTCGTCGGAGAGGATCACGGCGTCGGCCAGATCGCGCATGGGGCGTCGCAGACGGCGGCTTTCGTTGCGCAGCTTCAGGTAGGCATCTTCTTCGGTGATGCCCAGCTTGTGCTGCATGATGCCTTTGGCGCGTTCCACCACCTTGCGGGTCTCCAGCGCGCGCTTGGCCTCCAGGGTTTCCGACATGAGGCGCGCGTTTTCAATCGCGATGGCGGCCTGCCCGGCCACCACTTTGACGAAATCGATTTCGTCTTCGGCGAACTGGTGCGGCTCACGCGTATAGATGTTGATGGTGCCGATCACCGTGTCGCGCGTGAACATGGGCACGGCGAGCAGCGAGGAGAGGCCGGTCTTGCGCGCCAGTTCCGGGTAGCGGTACTGCTTCTCTTCGAGCACGTCGGGGATCATGATCGGCTGGCGTTCGCGGACCACGCGGCCGATCAGCGAATCCTCGATCTTGAGCGGCCCGCGGTGGAGGTAATCCTCCGAGGAGCAGCGCGCGGCGCTGATCACCAGTTCCTTGCGCTCTTCATCCACCAGCATGATGGAGCAGACCGGCGAATCGAGCTTGTCGGCCACCATTTCCGCGATGGTTTGCAGGATGCGGTCCAGGTAGTTCGTTTCGTTGAGCTTGCCGGCGAGTCCGGCCAACGCCTCCATGCGCCGGGTAGCGCGCTCGGAGCGTTCGGCGAGTTTGCTCGTGGCGATGGCGCCGCCCATCTGTTCGCCCAGAAAGCCGACCAGGGCGATTTCATCCTGCGTGTGCGCATGCTCCGCTTTATGGTGGATGTTGATGACACCGATCAATTCGCCCGCGCTGATCAGCGGAACCGAGAGGAAGGCCTGATAGGTATCTTCCTGCAACTTCTGGAAACTCTTGAAACGCGAATCGGCGGCGGCGTTGGCGCCGAGAGCGACCACGCTCTTATTCTGGGCCACCCATCCGGTGATGCCTTCGCCCATCTTCAGTTTGATGTGGCCGATCTCCCTGGCATGGGGCAACTGCGATGCCCGAAGTACGATCTCCTTCCGGCTTTTGTCTACCAGATACACTAGACAAGCGTCACACTCAGTTACTTCGACCGCCAGACCAATCAATTCCTGAAGCATTTTCTCCAA
>Ga0208587_1001250_pt1 | contig 13537 bp, 13 predicted proteins | sample NGESurdeep092012_7_FD_184472 | JGI IMG/M metagenome (GOLD analysis project Ga0208587, IMG submission 184472) | Arctic peat soil microbial communities from Barrow, Alaska - NGEE Surface sample 210 deep-092012 (SPAdes) | ecosystem: Environmental > Terrestrial > Soil > Wetlands > Peat ...
CTTCCGTCACCTCAGCGGCTAAAGCCGTCTCATTTCCGAATCTTAACTGCACCGCTGAAGCGGTGCTCCACCCTATACACCAAGTGTGAAAATGCTCTAAGCCGTTCCCGAGAGCAGTTTCGGACTAGCTGTATCCGGCGTTGAATAGCGCTTCGAACCGGGACCTCTGGCACCCACGATTGACCCATCCGGCGTGCTGCCGGCTGCGGCAACCTCGGTTGAGCGCTATGGTCCGTAGGCCGTCACCAAGGTGTGGCCTCTGTATGCAAAAACAGAAAGACCTAGTAATTTTTCTGGTAGCGCCACCGTCTTATACAGAGTAAACATGAATGACACGTTGGCAACGGACAGAGCGACCAGAGTCAACCGAGTCGTCAAGGTCGCCGAACACACCAGCGGTTGCAAGCATGCTGGTGTTGTTACGTTCAGCTTGGGTCTCGGAAGCTGATCCCCGCCCTCGAGTCGCATACCTCAGGAGGAAGCCCAGTGGGAAAGAAAGACAAGGAAAATAAGAACAAGGACAAGAAGAGCAAAGAGGCGAGCAATAAGAAAAACAACGGGACCGCCAAGAGAGTGCCGGCTGCTGAGGCGGCTTACAGTGACGGTCATCCGCAAGATTGCGTCCAATACCTCGAAGCCAAGCTCATCCTGAAGCCCGACCGTTTTGTCTCGGTGGAGAGCTTCCGCGATTTCGGTAAGCTGGTGCAGCGCACAGCGAAGAAGCTCGGAGTTGGTTTTATCACCGACCCCAAGGCCGGTCGCAGGCCGGATGTCCGGGAAATCATTTTCTTCGACACGCCGGACTTCCGCCTCTACAACAACGCCTTCATCCTGCGGCGGCGGATCAGTTACGTCGATGGCTTCCCCGTGGGCGATCCGGAAATGGTCTTTAAGTTCCGTCATCCAGACGAACCGAAAGCCGCCGCTCTGGACGTGAGGCCGAATATCGCCGGCGCCTATCGCATCAAGTTCAAGGCGGAGGCCCTGCCGCTGAAGGATGAAATCGGGGGATACCGCCTTCTGTACTCGCACAACTGCGTCTTTGGGCTGAGCCAGATGCACGATGCGGACAAGAACTCGATGGGAACGCTGGCACACGTGTTTCCGGCGCTCGCCGTGATGAAGCGGTCCGATGACGAGAAGGTCAGCCTGGTGAACGAAGGGATCGTCGAAGAGGTCCTCCTGGAACTCGGAGAACTCGACTTCGGGAAGGGCATTCTCGCCAAGTGCAACGTGGCGCTATGGCGGACCCGAGGCGAGCATATGCCGCTGGTGGGCGAGTTCGCCTACCAGGCCAAGTTTGATCGTAAGGAAGATGTGGCCGACAAGCCGAGGAAACTGTGCGAGCAGTTCTTTATCACGCTACAACAGGACGTGCAGGACTGGATCGTGCTGGGCACAACTAAGACGGGAATGGTCTACCGTCTGAAAGGGAATGCTCCCCAAAGCCATGAGTGACGCGGCCGCAAAACCTGCCCTGCAATCCACGCCCGCCCTCGCCCCTGCGGCGAAGGGCGCTTCCATCCGCGACATCTTCCTCGAGTTTCTGCTGATCGGGGCCACCAGCTTCGGCGGTGGTGTCGTGGCCTACCTGCGGAGCGGTCTTGTGGCCAAGCGCGAGTGGATCGACGACAAGGAATTCGTCGAAATGCTGGCCATCAGCCAGACCCTGCCCGGCCTGAATGCCACCAACATGGCAATCCTGGTAGGAGACAAACTACGCGGGACTCTGGGATCGCTGGCCGCGATCGTCGGCATCTGCCTGCCCGGCGCGGTGCTCATGTACATCGTGGGCATGCTTTACCACGTGCACGGTGATCGGCCAGTGGTCACAGCCATGCTCAAGGGAGTGGCGGCCGCGGCGGTCGGACTTATCCTCGCCACCACGGTGCAACTGGGACGGAAGTCGCTGGCCCACGTTTACGACCTCGTCTTCATTGCGCTCACGGTGCTCGGGGTCAACTGGCTGCACCAGTCCGTCCCCCGGGTGCTAATCGCCGTCGGTATCGTCGCGATTCTTTGGTACCACCCACGCAGAGCAGAGAAGGAGAGTGTGAGCCAATGAATCAAATCCCGGCGCTCATTCGCGTGTTCGCCTATCTGGCGCTCCTCACCGTCGGCGGCGGCATGGCGGCTTTCCCCGAACTCAAGGTCCTCACGGTTGAGGTCCATCACTGGCTCACCTTCACGCAACTGATCCACCTGTACAGCATGGGGCAGATGGCGCCCGGACCCAACATGATGATGATCGTCTCCATCGGCGAATGGACAGCCGGGATTGCCGGAGCCATCGTGGTGCTGCTCGCCTTCTTTGGACCTACGGCGGTGCTGGCGTTGCTAGTGGGTCGCCTTTGGAAGAAGCTGGAAAAGTGGCCGTGGCGAGCGTCGATTGAGAAGGGACTTGCGCCCGTCTCCATCGGTCTGCTTCTGGCCGGCTGTTATACCATCGCCAAAGGGGCGATTACCGGTGCGACTACCGCGGCCATCGCATTCCTCGTGTTCATGGCCTTGCTGCGGTTCAAGCTCAATCCTGCTTTCCTGATTCTGGGCGGCGCCGTAGTGGGCCTGTTCGCGTTCGGTATTAAGTGATGGTTGGTCAGCGCGACCGGAATACTTATGCTTGGAGTTTGCCCCCGAGCACAGCGGAAACGTGCGCGCGCAAAACTCCTACGTCGTCCCACCGGGAAGGTTCCTCGCCCTGGTCGCACGGTGCCCCCGGCAGTATGATCGCATTCATGTCCAATCGACCGAGGTATGCTGAGCCTCGCTGGCCGGTCATTCTCGCGCTGGCGGCCGTCGTTGTTCTTCATTTCTCCCTGCCTGACGTGCTCAGCCTTGGGCCAAATTGGTTGTTAGTTGCCGTCTTCGCCGTGCTCGCCACGTTTGTCTCGATTTCTCATTCGAGGGGCGCTGAGGAGACTGCGTACGTTGGCGGCCTGATTCTGATCAGTTTCGTCACGGTGGCGGTGATCGCATCCCTTGTCCTGCTGATTCGCTTCCTGCCAACCCACAAGGAGTCACCTCTTGATCTCCTACAGTCGGCAGCCTCCCTCTGGGTGAGCAACGTTCTGGTGTTTGCCGCTTGGTATTGGAAGTTAGACGCGGGAGGTCCCAACCAGCGGGAAAAAGCAAGGAGTCATAACCAAGGCGCATTCCTCTTTCCCCAGATGGCCCTTCACCAGGAATCCCCGGCGAAGCCCGATAGCTGGCATCCTCGCTTCGTCGACTATCTTTTTCTCTCTTTCAACACGAGTACAGCGTTGTCTCCGACGGATACCCAGATCCTTTCCCGCTGGGCGAAGGCATTGATGATGCTGCAATCGCTCATCTCCTTGACCATCATCGTGTTGCTGGCAGCGAGGGCGGTGAACATTCTCTGAACGGCGCGTGGCCCGAAGGGGTTCACCACCCTTCGGCTTCGCTCAGGGCAGGCTCCGACACGGAGGGCACGGAGTTTTGGTTTCTATCGAGTTTTCTCCGTGATCTCCGTGCCTCCGTGGTTTATTTTCATTCCTATGGGTGGGGCGTAGGCCCATGTAGCTCTCAGTAATGGAACCGGTATTTCACCTATACCGACAGCATCCGCGGATCGGCCCAGTGCGAGCCGCCGAAGGTGTTGCTGTTGTCCAGTTGGTAGCGATTGTTCGTGATGTTAGTGCCGATCAAGCGGACCGTAAAGCTCTCGCCGAAAGTTTTTCCCAGCGCCAGATCAAAGGTGTAATTGCTGGGCAGGTGATCGGGCCCGTCACCGTTCAGGAATCCCGAGCCATAGCTAAACGTCAAGGCGGCGAAGCTGTGCCATGGCAGATCGCCCTCCATGCCGGCGGATAGCGTGTTGCGCTGATCGTGGTCCAGATAAAAACCTCCATCCGGCGGAGGAGAAAAATCCGTTAACCCGCCAGTCACGCCTCCGAATCCCTGGGCTTGCTGGTTCGAATACACCAGATGGGCGTGATAATGATTGAGAATCAGGGGCGAGCGGACGGTTGCTTCGAAGCCTTTGATGCGGGCCGCTTGAATGGTGAGTGGCAGGAAGATGTTCGAATTGCCAATGGCGTCGTGGTCAAAGAAATTCCGCGCTCCGGTGTGAAAGTACGTGAGTGTCGATACCCAGTTGTGCAGGGGAATGGTGACACCGTACTCCTGCTGAATGTCGCGCTCGCCCTTTAAGGGGAGGAAGAAAACTCCTTGGCTGGAGGCGAACTGGAGCAGCGGCCCTGACACAGTGTCGAGCGGTGGCGGCTGGTAGCAATAGGAGTAAGCGGCCCGCAACACCCAGTTGAGCTTAGGAACGCGGATGGCCGCTCCCAGACGGGGGTCGGCGGCATTCTCGCTGAGCTGACCGCCAAAGTGGGTAAGCCGAATCCCTCCGGTCAAGGTTAGCCACGACGTCGCCTTGAACTGGTCTTCGAGAAACACCGCTTCCAGGTTGCCGCCCGGAGACACTCGCTGGCTGAGAGCATCTCCCGAACCATCGTTTGCGAGCACCGAGAAAAATGTGTTGTCTTGCTGCGCGAAGGCATAGATTCCTGCGCGCGCATTGTTCCTGGCGTTGATGGCAGAAACTGTTACCTGGCCTCCTTCGTAATTGGAGGCGCGATTGTCGGTGGCGATCGGAAGGTCGTTGGGCCCTCCCTCATACGCGGCGCGGTTGAAGTGATAGAACGGCGATGCGATGAGCATGAGGCCGGGCGAATAGGTGTGCACCCAGGTGGCTGTTCCGAAGATGTCCTGCTCGCGCTCGCGGTCGTTGATGCCCGCAGCCTGCATGCCCGGATCGTTTGGCACTTGGTAGTAGTCGAGGCGAAGGCCGGCATCGAAACGAAACTGGTCCTTGGGATTGGGATTGTAGATGAGAGAAGTAAATGCGCCGCCCCCACTCGCTTGGTTGTGCAGATTGACGATGGTCGGCGGTTCCAGACCCCAGTCCGTGTTCTTGCCGCTAAGGCTGGCGTAATAAGCGAACTTCGCGGTGTGATCGCCGAAGCTCAGCCAGTCGTCAGTTTGGTTGTAGCTGCCGTAGCTGGCGATCAGCTCCGCTTCCCGGTTGCGTTCAAAGCCGTTGTTCGGGGCGACGTTAAAAACACCATAGACTCGGTCGCCGTACTCGGCCGCATAGCTGCCGGTCTCAGCCTGGAGGTAGGAGACATCCTTGGGGTTGAATTGCAGCCCAACGTTGGAGGCAATGTTTGTATTCGGAATCGGCACGCCGTCAATCGCCCATGTGACCTGATGTCCGCCGCGCACGTGGAGCTGATCGTGCACCATATACGATCCGGGAACGAATTCCGTGATGATTTTGAAGCTGCTGCTGGAATCCACGCCCGCGTAGCGCGAAATCTGCTTTTGGTCGATGACGATGTCTCTGCGCGGCGACTCCGGATCAACGTCCTCGGGGGAGGCCGTGACCGTGACCTTCTCTTGCACCATGGCGATCGCCATCTGGTAATGCAAGATTGGCGCGCTGCCCGATACGACCAGCAGTACTTGCTGCTGAGGAGCGAATCCAGGCGCTTCGACGGTGACGGTGTACTTGCCGAGCGGGACCGCGTCGAAGTGGAACTCTCCATCGGTGCCAGTCTCCGCGGTCAGTGAATAGGACGAATCGCTGGCCTTGAGCGTGGCGTGCGCCCCAGTGACAGGGTGGTGCTGCGGGTCATGTACCACTCCGCGGACATTGCCAATCACGGTCGCTGCCGCTAGCGATACCGCCATGGCTAGGAATGCGCCGATCAGCAGGATGACCGCAGTCGTGGTTGCATTCCGGACGCCGTGCTGCAACTTGGTGATCTCCGTAATAGCTGTTGTCGACCATAGAGCGTGGATTGGTTCTCCGCACGTAACCATGGCGCTGAACATTGAATTCAGCGCAGACACGCGGAGAACCATTCGCTCTGCTGCGTCTTGAGCAGGGCCTGGTTTGCTTGCTTACGAGTCTGTCGGGAGAACGGAACTACGCGAGAGGAGGCCCGCGCTTCTGGGCATTGCCACAGACGGGCAGCGCAAGGTCAGGCGATTCCAGAGCCACCGACTTTTCGCAGCGCAAGCTGACAATCAATGCGGTGGCTACGGTGCTGAGAGGTGTCGAGTGCGACGTCAGGGCGAGGAAACCGCGGTACGGGCAACTGGCTGCGATTGTTCGGAAGCCATCGCCTTGGGGAAGCATCTCGCAATGGTGTTTCCCGCTGCGGCGGCAGCAGGCAGGAACGCCGTCGCCCCGCGCCAGAAGCATGGGCAGAGTCAGCCCTGCACACGACAGGACGAGCAGCAAACTGGCAGCAAGACGGCGCATGAGCAGAAGGATTTTACTACATCACATCGGTTTGTGATGACGACAGACACCCGCAGGACGGCGTTGCCATAGTCGCGTCCGGTTCCTTCACACGCTACAATTCCAGACGGGAGAAACTTCGTGCGCTATTTGATCGTGCTTCTTGCCATTGCCGGTATTGTCGTATCGTCGCTGGCCCTGAAAGTCCACTACGATACAGGTTCTGAGCCGTGCCGGCTGAGTGACAAGTGGGACTGCGGGGTGGTGAACCATAGCCCGTACGCTGTGATCCACGGGGTACCGGTGGCAGCCATCGGCATCGCTGGATACCTGCTCATCGGCGTTCTGGGATTTATGCGGCGACGTGGTCTGCTGCTGGTGTGCGTCCTGATCGAACTGGGCTTCGCTTTGTATCTGACGAACATCGAAGCCCGCGTTCTGGAAGTGTGGTGTCTTTATTGCGTCATCTCGCAAGGAATTATTGCCGTGCTCACGCTGTTAGCACTGGCATGGATAGGGTGGACGAGACTTCGAACTAGGGCTGCGTAAATAGTTTTGCTACTGGGAGGCCCCAGAGAGGTTGCCATCAACTCTGGCTATTTCCTTAAGTTTCGGGCGCTGGACTCGGCGAAATCCTCATTATGGAATTGACCCGCATATTCGGTATGCTGGCCGCTCTGCTGGTACTGGCGTACGTTGCCAACCGGCTGTCTCGCCTGACCCGGGTGCCCGACCTGATTGTGTTGTTGTTGGTCGGCGTCACCCTCGGTCCCGTTCTGCACTGGGTCCGACCCGCCACTTTTCAGGGCGCCATCGATATTCTCGGAACGCTGGCCCTGATCCTGATTCTTTTTGCAGGCGGAGCCGAACTCAGGTTGCGACAAGCTGCCCGCTACGCTCCCGCCGCGCTGTTGTTGATGATCTTCAGTTATGGCCTGAGCCTGGGATTAATTGCCTTGATGGGCAGGGCGCTGCTGCATCTGCAGTGGAGCGACTGCGTGCTTCTTGGAGCGGCTTTGGGGTGTACCAGCGGCACCATCGTCATACCCGTCCTGGAACAGATTTCCACTCCTACACCCGTCAAGATCACACTGACCTTGGAATCCACCCTGGGGGAAGTGATCGCGGTCCTGCTCATTGGCAGCTTGCTGAGTAGGGGAGTAAGCCAGTCGCTGCTGTTGGGCGTGGCCGCCGACTTTTCCCATCACATCGCGGTCGCGCTACTTCTAGGCGTGGTAGCAGGCGCCATCTGGTCACGGCTATGGCCGTTACTTGCCAGTCAACCGAACACCAACATTGCGAACTTGGGAGTGGTGCTTGGTGTGTACGCGCTTGCGCGCTACTTCGGCGGCAGCGGCCTGTTGGCGGTCTTGGTTTTTGGCATTACTCTGGCCAATTTGCCTCGTACTCCCCACATGGCTCGACAGGGCGCCCGCCTGCTCGCCTTCCATGCTGAGCTGAGCTTCCTGGTGCGATCGTTCTTTTTTGTTCTCCTGGGGATTGTCGCCGAGTTTGTCGGCCGGAAACACCTGCTTCCCATCGTCGGCATTCTGGCGGCATTGCTCCTGGCGCGCTTTCTCGCCGTGCGGGCCAGCCGATGGGCGGTGCGGGACGTGACGCGCAGGGAAACGGAATTGTTGTTCTGGATGCTGCCACGCGGACTGGTCACGGCGGTGCTGGCGCTGGAGATCGTCAGCGTCCGCGGGCAGGTGTTTGCCTTTCTGCCCGCCATGGCCTTCACCGTCATCCTGGTTACCAACCTGTTTGTGGTCGCGGGAGCGGTCAGGTCGGAGAAAGTTTCGGCCCTCATACCGGCGTCAACTGAAAAGCCGTACGTGATGGAAGAGTTCAAACTGCCGTCGGTTGATGGCCCCAGTCTCGCGCGGGTTTCCGATGCCGGCCGGGGTGAAAAATGAAGGCTGGTTCTGCCTCCCGCTTGCTGGAACTGGAAGCGTCCAAGCTTAATTACGGAGCCGGTTCCGCTGCGAAGATCGAGAAGTTGTTGGCTTCGATGCGCGATGCCCAGTTCGACAGTGCTGAATCGCTGATTCGTTTTCATGACCTGCTGCTGTTCCTGTGTGCGTTTCCGCAAAGCCGTAAAATTGCGCAACTGGCGGACGATTTGCTGACCGGAATTGTTCACGAGGTGGAGAGATTCCAGGCGTCGGGCGCTGACATGGAGCTGTTCGACAACGAGGAGTTCTCCGGCATTGCGGGCACGACGATCAGCGACAACTTCACCTACGACGTGGCCCGCTGGCTCGCGCAGCGCTATCCGCAACAGCTTAGTGTCGAGTGGAATTTTGAGGAGCAGGGTCGCCAGATGGCGGTGACGTTGCCTCGGTTCATCCCGCTGCTGGGGGACGATTCCCTCGTCGAAGCCGACACGCCCTTCCCTGACTGGATGGCGAATGCCTCCGGTGGTGCAGAGAAAATACTGCCATGGCTCTTGCAGCGCGTCGCCGCTGCGCCTCTTACCAGCTTGGAGAGGACGTCGCTCTACGACTCGTTGGCGGTCACCGTGTCGTGGAAGCTGGGTAATTTTGTGGCGAGCCGGACGCATGCCCGCCGAAGGCTAGCGCGGATGTTCTACCAGCGGCAGCCACTGCTGCGTCGCAACCAGGTGTCGCTGGCCGATGAAATGAGTTCCCCGCCGCTGCCGGTTCGCAAGCTTTCGCGGCGTCAAGGCGAAGACGTTCTGGATCTGACACGCACTGCCCTCACCCTCCGCTATCGCGAACTGTACGGCACAACCCGTGGCGATCCGAATCAGGTCTTTGAGGCGGAGGTGGGACGAGGCGTGCAGATCTTCCTCTGGGGATTGCCGCCCGAGCGGCGTTTGCCTCTGCGCGCCTATCATGCGGGCCTAACGGTGAAGAATGGCGTTCCCATCAACTACATCGAGGGCATCTCGCTGTTTGATTGGATGGAGGTAGGGTTCAACACCTTTTACGCCTTTCGCGACGGAGAGACAGCATGGATCTATTCCAAAGTTCTTCACTTCCTGCATCAGCTCACCCGGGTGACCTGTTTTTCGGTTTATCCCTATCAGCTCGGCCATGAGAACGAAGAGGCGATTAAGTCTGGCGCTTTCTGGTTTTATCGCAAGCTGGGATTTCGTCCCGGACGTCCCGAACTGCTTGCGATCACCAGAAAAGAGGAAGCGAAAATGACTCGCGATCCAACGCACCGGACTTCGGCGCGCACCCTTCGGCAGTTGGCGGCAGGGCATGTGTTTTATGAATTCGGCGACGACCTACCGGGACAATGGGACACCTTCTCAACCCGAACGATCGGACTCGCCGTGCAGCGACGGCTGGCGGAAGAATTCACCGGCGATCCTGAAAAACTGCGGCGGGTCACCGTGGAGGCGCTATCCCAAGACCTCCAGGTGGATCTAGGAACATGGAGTCCACTCGAGCAATCGGCTTTCGCGAATTTTGCGGCGGTTTTATCGCTGGCGCCCGAAGTCGCGCAATGGACGAATCTGCAGAAGCAGGCATTGGCGGACATCATCCGCGCCAAGGTGTCCGCGGACGAGACTGAGTACCTTCGCCTGCTGCAGCAACATCAGGCGCTGAAACAGCTCGTCCTGAGGGTGGGGTCAGAACGGTCCACGATCCAAGCCGTGCACGTTTGACACAGAACGGACTTTCGCCAGCGTATTCCCACAGAAAGCCCGATCAGCTATCGCTCGTCATCATGAAAAGCGGCTTGTCCTCAAAGCTCTTGTAGTATGGCCTCAGCCTTTCCGTGTTGTACTGTTCCTTCACATTGACCACTTTTTTCGAGGCCACCACGGTCTCAATCGGGACGTTGCTGTAGCGGCCGTTCTTCAGCACCACCAGCCGTCCATGAATCCCCCTGAGCAGAAAATCCAAAGCGAGATTTCCATAAGCCATGGGAACGATCGAGTCAATCGCGTCGGGATCGCCGCACCGAACCAGGTAGCCCAGGTTCTGGCTGATGGTGTCCACCGCTTTGCCGTTGTTATATCTGGGCGAGAGTTCCTTGAGCTTCGCGGAAACCAGGTCGCCAATCCCGCCCAGTTTCTTATGGCCAAAGGCGTCTGCTGCGCCGCCTGTGAAGATCATCTCGCCGCCTTCAAACATCGCGCCTTCGGAGATCAGCACCACCGAATAGCGGCTCGGATTCTTGCGGCGGTCGGCAATCAGCAACTCGGCCAGACGTTCTATGTTGAATTTGTGTTCGGGAATCACGCAGCGATTGGCTGCGCCCGCCATGGTGGGCAGCATGGCCGTGAAGCCCGCATAGCGGCCGAAGACTTCGAGCACCAGCAGGCGTTCGTGCGAGCCGGCGGAAGTTCGCAGCCGGTTGGTCATTTCGATGGTGCGTGTCACGCAGGTACTGAAACCAATGCAGTAGTCAGTTCCGGGCACGTCGTTGTCCATCGTCTTGGGGATGGCGATTACCTTCACCCCTTCCTGATGCAGCCGCACGCCGTAGCTCAGCGTGTCGTCGCCGCCGATGGGGATTAGACTGTCGATTCCCAGCCAGTCCAGGTTCTTCAGCACTTCGCAGGTGAGATCGTTCACTGCCGCCGCATAAGAGTCTTGCAGATGGGCCGGAACGTTCGCTTGGCTGACCCGCCCGGGATTGGTGCGCGAAGTGTGAAGAAAGGTCCCCCCGGTGCGCCCCGCGCGGTTTACGAGCTCCTCAGTAAGGCTCCGAAAGTTGTCGCTGTTGTCGTAATCTTCTTCGCGGACCATGTCCACCAGACTGGCCCAGCCTCGCCGCAAGCCGATGACCTCATAGCCTTCACGGATGGCCCTGATCGTGACCGCCCGAATGGCCGGGTTCAAGCCCGGGACATCACCACCTCCAGTGAGAATTCCAATGACGCCCTTCTTCGTGTTCGCATTAGCCATAAGAATTACCTTTTTACGAAATTGCGCTACAGCATAGGTCCACAAACAGTCTAGTCGCGAGAGCTTTCAATTGCTTGACGTCGCGTAGAAAATTGACTTTGCGGGGAAATTTTGGGGAATTATTGACAAAATGCCGGGAGTTACGATAATTCATGTGTATTCAGCCATTTCACTGGAAAGCGGTCATGCAAAAGTCGACTTTTGAGGCAACTCGCTTTCCAAGGCCGAGTTTCTACGTCTAGTATTGGTGTGGTGGGGCGCCTTCGTCTGTGAGTCCTCGAACACTACATCTTAGAGAAAAGTGGCGAATGCTGTTGATAGCGCTCGCCGCCGCCGTGGTGTTCCTGTTTGCCTTTCACGCAAAAATTGGGGTATACGGCAGCGGCCCTGGCGTTAAAGCGACGTCTTCGACCTCTGCGAAGCTGTGGCTCGATGGACAAAAGAAGGAAGTCGAGCCCACGGCTCAAGCTGGGACCCTTTTGATCTGGTTTGCGATCCTTTTCATCCACTATCTATGATCTGCATCGCCAGTTTGGCGCGCAGACCCTCTTCCGTGCTCCCGCCCCAGTCCGTCTCAGTCTGTTGCACTGGCGCCGCTGTCTCCGTCCTCCCCCAGTTCGGTAGTTAGCCTAAGGTTTCCCTGATCAGCCTAATTCTTGCTTGGGTCCCCGGTCTGGGTAAGGCACGTCAATCGTGAATGCCCGGTTGGCAAATTAAGTTCAAACGAATTCGAGGTAAGTCATGACGATTCGTCGAAACACGCTGCTTGTGTTCGGCGCGATTTTGTTTTGCTTGATCGTTGCGGTCTGGCAGGTCCAGCGGGTGCGGGCGGGCAACTCGTCCCATGGGAAAACGGTCGGCGGCACCGTACAGCGAGGCGACAACGAGCGCATCCCCTTTGCGGCTGTCGCTCTGGCCAAGCGGGCAGACATCGCCAACTCGCTGTCCGTAGCGGGCGAATTTCTCCCCTACCAAGAAGTCGAGATTCACGCCAAAGGGGCGGGATATATTCGCAAAATCAACGTGGACATCGGCGACCGGGTGAAACAGGGCCAGGTGCTGGCGGTGCTGGAGGTGCCCGAGTTGGTCGCGGAGTTACAGGGTGCGGGGGCCGGAGTCCGGCACAGCCAGCAAGAGGTACCTCTACACCAACAGCCAGCTTCCGAGCACGGATGAGATCAACCGCTTGCCACTGAAAACCGTCGGCAACGCGTCGGTTTTGGTGGCGGATGTCGGCCACGCCATGGATGCGCAGCAGATTCAAACCAGCATCGTGCGCGTGGATGGACAGAAGTCTGTAATCAAATGATCGCGCCGATGCAGCAGACGGAAGCCGCGATCCAGTTCGCTGCCGCCAAGTGCCAATACCGCATTGCGGAGTCGGTATTGCGCTTCCAGATCGCATCGTCTTCGCCAAGCGTGCCACGACCCTGCAGGTCTACACTAGGGTCCATGCTGCAATCACACAAGAAGGCAATCGCTGCGATCAAAAATGCCCAGCAACGGGTTGAGAAGGCAATACTCGACCGCGACAAGGCGACAGCGCAGTTGAAAAAAGCTGAGACTCGACTGGCATTGGAAAAGGAGCGGCTCAAGAAGAGCCAGGAACTGCTGGAAAGCTAGGCCAGTTTGAGAGTTGGCATGGACCAGGTAGGTCCAGCCTTCAGAGGGTGTGTTGAGGACTCTGCCGTCCCTGAAGGGACTCGGGTCTATTTCCCACTTTACCCAGCACTCCGCCTGCGGCTCCGCGCTGGGCTAAACTGAGCCGCGCCTACGGCGCTGGATTTTCGCCCATCCAATCCACTGGCAAATACCAAACTCGGTTCTCACATACGCTTTTAAGGCTGGCGTCCAAGATTGCCCTACACTCCGGCGCTGAAGCACCGCACTACCCGAGTCTCTACGCCTGTTTGCGAGCCACTAGATCGAAGGATAGTTTCACCTCGTCTTTCACTTTCAGCCCGCCGCCCAGGGCAGAAACCAACTTTATGTTGTAGTCAGACTGCCTCAGCGAGCCTTCGCCAAACGCTCGCAACATATCGCCCGTCACGGCAACCTTGGCGGTGACAGATTGTTCGCGAGCGATGCCATGCAAAGTCAGGTCTCCATTTAACGTGACCGTGTACTGGTCGTCACCCGTTTTTTTCGCCACGACGCGAGAGCACTTATACGCGATTTCGGGGTACTTGCCGACCTCCAGCACTCTGTCCCGCATCTCGGTTTCGATGTCGCGGCGGTCTTTATTGCCGATGTTGTCGGCAACCTCAAGCGAGCCCGACTTTATAACTAGAGCAGTTTAAGAATTACTGTAGTCGAGCGAGCACGGGTAGAGCGGCGCTTCAGCGCCGCGTTCCCGCTGATCCTTCACCTCCGAGCC
>Ga0208587_1001254_pt1 | contig 13516 bp, 16 predicted proteins | sample NGESurdeep092012_7_FD_184472 | JGI IMG/M metagenome (GOLD analysis project Ga0208587, IMG submission 184472) | Arctic peat soil microbial communities from Barrow, Alaska - NGEE Surface sample 210 deep-092012 (SPAdes) | ecosystem: Environmental > Terrestrial > Soil > Wetlands > Peat ...
CGCTTCGACAAACTCGATCTGGTCTTTCTCGGCTTCCTCCACTTTGCTCTTATCGTCGAAGCGCTCAGGTATCTAAGTAGTGTTAACACGCCCTAGTCTCTGGATAGCGAAGCCGAAGGGTGGTGAATGATTTTCGACGGAGCGAAGCACGAGCTTCTTTTCTCGTGCGGAGTCGAAGGACCTTTATACTGGCAACGGCCCCCGCGCCCCGAACGCAGGCGCTACCCGAATTGGATTTGAGCGGTCAAAAATAATCAAAAGGGGTGAATCACAATGAAATTCCGTCCAGCAGCGCTGCTGTTGGCACTTCTGTCGACCGTTTGCTTGTCCTGGGCCTTGGACACCAAGCCCGAGCAGGTTTCCATCAACGGCTGGGTGCTGGATTCGGCCTGCGCGATCACCAAGGGTTTGGACAAGCCCATCAGCCGCGATTGCGCCCTCAAGTGCGCGAAGGCGGGATCGCCGCTGGTCATCCTGGCCGACGATGGAAACATCTATTGGCCGATCTCCGACAAAACTCCTTCGTCAGGACAAAACGAGCGCCTGCTGCCCTTTGCCGGCGGACGCGTGACTGCCACGGGCAAGGCCTACGTTCGCGGCGGATCGCACGCCATCGTGCTGGAAAAAATCCAAGCCTCCGACGGCAAGTAAGCCGGGCCGGGCTGTAGCGACGTCCGAATTGGCTTGTCATCACGAGCGTAGCGAGGGAGCTGCTTTGGGGGCGGTTGCAGAAAAAGCAGATTCCTCGCGCCAACCCCTGGCGCTCCCAATGACAAAGACGCAAACGCAATAGAATCAATATGCATTTTGACCTTTGTCATTCCTGTTTCAACCTGCCCCAGCAGGTCCGTTGCTCGTAATGACAATTCATAAGTCACGCCCCCACTACAAATCCGTGTTCATCCGCGCCAATCCGTGATTGCTTTTCCTTATCGCATGTATTGACGAATCAACTCCACCGCGCCGGGATACTGCGCCACCAATTCGTCGCGGACGCCAGTTTCATAATCCGCGTAATCGAAGCCGGGGGACATGGTTGTTCCCATGAGCGCGAACTTCCCGCCGAGTGCAAGCTTGCATCCCTGCCATACACCCCCGCGAACCACGACTTGCGGCTGCTGTCTGCGGGCGAGATCGCTTCCGAGTGTGATCGTCCGCGAGCTCCCGTCGGGCAGCAACTGCAGCATGATCGCAGGATCGCCAAGATAGAAATGAAAGATCTCCGAGCCGGGCAGCCGATGCAGCGCCGAGAACGTCTCGGGTGTGATCATGTAGTAGATTGCGGTGCCGATGGAGCGCGGGCCGCGAATGCCGTCGGGCAAATATTCCGCCGAGACATTCCAGCGCGAGCGATAGGTTTCGCGAAAGAAGCCGCCCTCAATTGCCAGCGGCTGCAGTTGCAGCAGTTGTTTGACCTCATCCGCAGTCATTGCGGGAACAGGGTATCACTCCGCATAGGTGGAAAGGAGATGGCCCTCGGCGCTGCCGTGGGGCGACTCGTGCTGAGGTTACTGGGTGTAGGCAGCCCGAACTTCATCGGCAACCTTGCCGATATGCCGGCTGCTCTTATCAAGACCAGCGGACTTCCATCGAGTCGGCACAGGTCTCCGGTTCGTCGTGCAGCGCCAGCAACTGCTGCCGCAGAAAGATCGGGCGGCGCCAGCGCCGCAACATGGTCCGGCAGAACGAGCGCTGCTGGCCCAACTCCGCCAGCAGCTTGCGCCGCTGCTGTTGCTCCTCGGGGGTCAATGGCAAGTGCCCCAAACGGCTCGCCAGTGCCATCAGGTCGTCTGCCGTCGAGCTGATCTGCCGGCTCGCTTCCACCAGGTTTCCGGCCTCGCCGCCGCTCAGCGAACGCATCGCAACCGTGAGCAACTCTTTCAAGGTCTCCAGCAGCAGCAACTCCTGATCGATGTGGGTTGGAAGAGAAGAGTTATGCGAAGTCAAGTGGCACCTCCCTGGATATCGCCCAATTGGTGACTACCCTCCTCCGCCAGACCTTCTGTCCCTTTTCAGCACCCTTTCAGCGGAGATTGAGTCCTCCATCGGCCAACATCGCAGCCGCGATCTGTTGCGGATGCATCTGGTATCTTCCCTCCGCCATGGCTTGTTTCAGCGAATCCACCCGCTGCTGCCGGATTTCTGGAACCTTGTCCAGTTGTGCCTTCAAGGTTTGAACCGCAGCGCTCCAGGTAAACAGATGCGTCACATCTTCAACATCGGCAGATGACCGTTCCGGCGTGTCCTGGGTCTTACTCCCGGCAACGGCGCTCGCGCTGCGGTCCAGCCCCGGTATGGCTGTCGGATTTAACAGGCTGCTGAAAAATAGGTCCCATCGGGTGTCCTGAACGGACGCATCTTCAGAACTTGCCCTGAGCCTGTCGAAGGGTGTGCCGCTAAGCTCTTTGCCTTTGTCATCTCGAGCGGGCGAACCGAGGCCCCCGACAAGCGTAGTTTTTGCGCTTGTTGGGGCAACGTTCAGCCCGCCAGAGATCCGTTTCTGGGACTTTTTCAGCAGTCTCTTTAAGTCAATTGTCATCCCCATTCCTCGTGCTATGTTGCCGGCAATTGAGTGATCGGCAATGGTTAAGAAAACTTTAATCTTTCTGCGGATTTTTCTTGCCGCCCGCCGATTGCTGACCGGCCAGCGCATCCGGCGGAATCGTAACAGGAGGACTAAGTTTCAGAGTGAACCGCCGCGGCGAGTCGCAGTGCACCCGGAGGGAGCATCCTTGAACAGCCGCTCATACCGTCTTCGCCAGCAAGGGCAGCACATGCTGTTTCATCTGGGCGGGCGTGAAAGGCTTGCGGATGTAGCCGGCGGCCCCGCAAGCGATCGCTTCCATTACCTGCGACTCGCTGCCTTCGGCGGTGATCATGAGGACCGGCACGCCGCGCGCGTTCTCCACCGACCCGAGTTGGCGCATAAACTCCAAACCATCCATAACCGGCATGTTCATATCGCTCAACACCAGATCGACCTTCTGTTGACGCAGGACGTCGAGCGCCTCGGAACCATTGCCCCGCCTCCAGCACCTCTTCGATCGCAAAGCCTGCCTGGCGCAGCGCGCGCACCGCGATTTTGCGCATCAGCGAAGAATCATCGACGATCAACGTGCGTAGCCCATGCATGGCTCACTCCCAGCCTTTGCTTCTTTCCACCCTGGCGGCAAATTCGCAGGGATTCATTCCCGGCGCGTTGGCGGCTGCCCAACTTCCGAAATCTTCTGTAGTACTGGATCCGCTACGCGCAGCCCGAAACCAAGCAGCGGTCTCACCCTGGCTTAGCACCTTTTCCATATCCCCCCTGCGGTGTGGTAGCGTGAACGGACGCGGCGAGAGCGGCGGTGCGACTTTGCTGCGCACTCTCCAGGCTGGCCCGCAACTGCGCCACCGCCATGGAATGAATCTGCGAGACGCGCGACTCTCCCACGCCCAGAACGGCTCCCACTTCTTTCATGGTGAGCTCTTCCCGGTAATACAGGGAGAGCACTTGCTGGTCGCGTAGCGGCAATTCGGCAATCGCATCCGCCAGGTGCTGCCGCCGCTCGCCCTGCATGCAGAGAAACAGGGGATCCTGGTTGGCCGGCCCGGAAAGAGTTTCGTCGAGATCGGTCTGCCGCCCGTCGTCCAGCGATTCGATCTGCAGGCTGCCCACCTCGAGGCCGCAAATTTCGTCCAGCAGATGCTGGAATTCCTCCAGGGTCATACCCATGGCCTGCGCCAGCTCCGGCTCGGTGGCCGAGTGGCCCAGTTCGGTCTGCAACTTCTGCGTGGTGGTTTCCAGGCGGCGGGCCTTGCGGCGGAGATCGCGCGGACTCCAATCCAAGTCCCGCAGACTGTCCAGAATGGCTCCCCGGATACGGAACTTCGCATAGGAGGCGAAGCGCACCTTCTTGTCCGGGTTGAACTTGTGCATGGCGTCGATCAGGCCCACGATGCCGGCATGCAGAAGATCGTCGAACGGAACGTGCTGCGGCAGCCGCTCGTGGATGCGGCGTGCGATGTATTTCACCTGCGGCAGTTGCTCCAGCAGTATCTGATCTGACATCTCTTTAGCGGGTTCACTGATTTGCTCGTAAGCAGAGGCGGTGGTCATGGTTCTCTCCTTATCGAATCATTCCCGACGACTGCACCGGCACCAGCGGGGACATTTCTCCGCGCGCCTCGCCGCCGTCCGCGCCAGATTTCCGCAGGGCTGCGCTACGGTCGCCATGAAGACCGTTGTAGTCCGCCAACCTTAGAAATGGATTAGGAGTGAATTAGAAGTTTCTAGGAAAGTGAAGAATTATGTGGGAGCGACGAGATACGCCAGTCGAGCGAGATCGCGCAACCTGTCGTCGCTCAACTAACGCAGGGCAGCCGCACAATCCACACGCCGGGAAGACCAGCCGACGCCATCCATATCAGGTCACCGCCAATCGCGCGAAAAGTCCGGCGGGCGATTTCCAGCTCACCGCTCCAATCAGGATCGAGGCAACCGTCGGACGGGCCAGCATCGGCGCGGGCCCCGCATCCCTCAATGCAGATTTCCAACTGCTGTTTGCCGCTCCGCCTTCCGAGCAGACGGAGATGGCAGCTTGGTGAAGCGCAGCGCAGCAGGAACTCCAGCAGATAAAAGAAGCCGCGCATCAGCTTGGCTTCATTCGCCGGCACCTGCACCGGTTCACAGGTCAGCTCAAAGGATCGTCCTGCGGATTCGAACAGGGGAAGCATCTCCTCGCGCAACTGCTGCAGAAGCCGATCGAGCGGAAGTGGCGTAGACGTATCTCCAGGGTCTTCTGCCTCGCTCAATTCGCGCAGCAGTAGCAGGCGCTGGCGCAGACGTTCGGCGTTTTGCAGGGCGGCTTCCACACTGGCGCGAAATTCCTCGATGGTTTGATCGCGTGCCAAGGCGAGTTCGAGGGAACAGTGCAGGGCGGTAAGCGGCTGGCTCAGATCGTGAAACACGTTCGACACGAAGTCGCGGCGAGGGGCAAACTCTGCGGCGGAGGTTACGGCAGCCGCGCTCACATCGGGGCCTCGGCGTGGCAGCTCATTTCGTATCCCACACCGCGGACCGTGTGAATGAGATGGGGCGAATAATCGCCGTCCACTTTCTTGCGCAGGTAGTTGATATAGACATCGACGATGTTGGTGGTGGTATCGAACGACAAGTTCCACACGTGCTCGACGATCATGGCACGGGTGATGCGGCGGCCCGCATTGCGCATGAGATATTCGAGCAAGGCAAATTCCTTGGAGGTAAGCTCGATGCGCTTGCCTCCGCGTTCCACCTTGCGTTCCACGCGATCGAGTTCCAGGTCCGCAAGTCGCAGCACGGTCTCAACCGTCTGCGGTCCGCGGCGCAGCAGCGCTCGCACCCGCGCCGAAAGTTCGGTGAAGGAAAATGGCTTGATGAGGCAATCGTCAGCGCCGGTGTCGAGCGATTGCACGCGATCTTCCACCCGGCTGCGCGCGGTGAGCACCAGCACCGGAAGTGACGGTTTCTTGGGACGCACGGCGCTCAGCACGCCGATACCGTCGAGCTTGGGCAGATTCAGATCGAGGATGAGCAGATCGTATTCGCTTTCCAGGGCCATCTGGCGGGCCTGTTCGCCATCGGGCGCCACATCGACCGCGTAGTGTTCCGCCTCCAGACCTTTACGGAGAAAACTAGCGAGCGGAGCGTCGTCTTCCACAACCAGAATGCGCATAGCGTGCCTTTGGCAAGTAACCAACCAGTGGTTACTACGATCTTCGTCTTTCCGACATGGCGCGTCAACATGTCTCCGATCTCTTGCAAGTCACGGCGTGCCGATTCAGGAAGGACCATATTGGAACCGATAACCAAAAGCTGCCCACTCAGATCGCGACGCGATGGAACTGACGATCGAGCGACAGGCGCGCAGTGGGAGAAACCTCTGGAGGACGGGAATTCCCCGTAGAGGCGATCACTTAGGCGCTATTTTTTCGGCGTGGAATCATGCTCGCGGCGCTATAATTAAAGCATGGCACGTGGTTGGGAAAGTAAATCTGTAGAAGCTCAAATAGAAGAGTCCGATTCCGAACCCTCCCTTAGCGAAACCCGCTCCTGTTCTGCTGAAGAAATGCAACTCCAGATGAAGAAAGCCGACCTGGAACTTTCGCGCAAGCTGGTACTTCAGCAAATGGAGCGGAGCGACAGCGAGCGTTATTCCGATTTGCTGCGCCGAACTTTGGCCAGCCTCGACACGCAAATCGCCGCCTTGGGCTGATTGGCGCCTGGTCAGGTTCCGCCCTTTCGGGGGAATTCCCGCGTCTGGAAAAGCGGCGCCGCGCTCCGACTTGCGGCAGTTCGAACCAGCCATACGAATGCCGCTCTTGTCCGCACAGCTCACACCCACCTGTGATCGCAATCACGGACGTACGTTCAACGCCCAAGCACAATGGCATCAGAGGTGTGGTATGCCAGTCCTTGTCATTGCCGTCGTTTTTTTCCTGATTTTCCTGGTTATGGGTGTGATGGGCATTTCGGCGATGGTCGCCGAACATCGCGGCAAGCTGTTCAGTTGGAAGTGGAGTGACTTGCCAAAACCGGCGAAGCGATAAGCCACGCGGTCTCGATCGGGCGCGACGTTGTGGGGCGCGCTATACCGCTTGCAGGGCCCGCGAAAGACAATCCTCGCAGAAACCGCTGTCTTTGATGTCGATCCACTCCACCGCGTGGGCCGGGGCCATGGCACAGCGATAGTCTTGGCAATGGGTGAGGCTCAACGTGTGTCCCAGTTCATGCACGGTCTCGATCAATAGCCGATTGGCGAGTACGTCCGCATCGGGCTGCAACCCGTAGAATTCCTGCCGCAAGCGATGATAGGAAACGACCGCTCCGGCCCCGCCGAGTTGGGCTTCCCCAAAAACGAAAGTCAGAATTGGAATGTAGAGGTCTAATTCGGTGATTCCGACGAGGCGCCAGGTGCTGCCGTTGACGTACTTTTGCATCCTGGCCAAAATTTCGGAGGAGTGGTATTGCTGACGTTCGGCGTGCCGCGCAAACGAGGGATCGATGGCTGGCCCCAGGACCTCGGTGGGCACACGAAACTTCTCGTAGAGCTCATGCTGCAACCATTCGAGCAGCCGAGCGTCCACCATTCCCACCGGCAGGAGTTGTAGTTTCTTCATAGCAAGAAGCACTTAGCAACTAGCTTTTAGCTTTTAGCCTTTAGCCTTTAGCTTTTAGCAATCAGGGTCACCGCCGCAGCTTAGCACCCACTAAGGAACTTCTGGTTTCTAAGAGCTAATTGCTAATTGCTCGCCGCTAACTGCTCTTTCTCTTTCCGGTTCCAGCCGTACTTCTTCAGCTTGTGGTGTAAGGTGACGCGATCGATGGCGAGAACTTCGGCGGCCCGCGTTTGATTGCCGCCGCACTCTTCCAGTACCCGCAGGATGTGCGCGCGTTCCACATCGTCGAGGCTGCGGGCATCGCCTATTCCCAAGCCAGCGCCGTTTCTCGATTTCAGGGCAAAGTCCTGCTCGCGCAGTTCGGGCTCCTGCGCCACCACCATGGCCCGTTCGACCGCGTTTTCCAACTCGCGGACATTGCCCGGCCAATTGTACTGTTGCAATTCATTCATTGCCGCCGGCGAAACTCGCGTGATCTTCTTGCTCATTTCGCGCGAGAACTTGCGGGTGAAGTGGTCCACCAGCAGCGGAATGTCCTCGCGGCGTTCGCGCAGCGGCGGAATCTCGATATGAAAAACGTTCAGCCGATAGAACAGGTCGGGACGGAACTTGCCCTCCTCGATCAACTGTTCCAGGTCCTTGTTGGTGGCGGCGACTACGCGGAAATCAACGTGGATGGTCTGATTGCCGCCTACGCGCACGATCTCGCGCTCCTGCAGCACGCGCAGCAAGTCGGTCTGGGTCTTTAAGCTGATGTCGCCGATCTCGTCGAGGAACACGGTGCCGCCTTCGGCGATTTCGAACTTGCCTTTCTTGCGATACTGCGCGCCGGTGAACGCGCCCTTCTCGTGGCCGAAGAGTTCGCTCTCCAGCAGGGTTTCGGTAAGTGCGCCGCAATGGATAACCACCAGCGGATGAAAACGTCGCGGACTTCCGGCATGAATGGCGCGTGCCACCAGCTCCTTGCCGGTGCCACTCTCGCCCGTGACCAGCACCGTGGCATCGGTGGGCGCAACCGTTTCGATGGCATCGAACACATGCTTCATCGCGGCGCTCTGTCCAATGATGTCGGAGGGATGCGCAATTTCGGCGACCGTCTCTTTCAGCCGGGTGTTCTCCTGCTGGGTGCGCCGATGCGACATGGCCTTGGCGATCAGGTGCGCGAGTTCGTCGGGATCAAGCGGCTTGTTGACATAGTCGTAGGCGCCGTTCTTGAGCGCCGTAATCGCCGTTTCCACCGATGCGTAACCGGTCATGATGATGACCAGCATGTCGGGATAAATCTCGTGCAGCCGCCGCTGCAATTCGATGCCATCGGTGCCGCGCATCTTGATGTCCACCAGCGCGACATCGAAGGTCTGCTCGGCTACGCGGGTAAGCGCCTCATTGGCGTTTTCGGCGGTGGCCACTTCATAGCCTTCTTCGCTGAACCACTTGGCCAGCGAGTCACGCACACTCAGCTCATCGTCCACGATCAGCAATTTGCCTTGCGTCATTCTTCTACCTCATTTCCACTACTGCGCGGTCACGATCGCCAGCCATGACGGGATTCTGGCTATCCACCGGCAGCACAATTCTGAAAGTCGTTCCTTGTCCCACGACGGAGTTCACTTCGATCTCCCCGCCATGGCGTTCCACGATGTTCTGGCTGATGGCCAGGCCGAGCCCCGAGCCGCCGGATTCCTTGGTGGTGTAGAACGGCTCGAAGATATGCGGGAGATGCTCGGCGGGAATCCCCATCCCGTCGTCACGAATGAGGAGTTCGATCCACTCCCCCCGGACATGGGTGTCGATCCACAGATTGCCCTCCTGGGGCATGGCGTCGATAGCATTGATCACCATAGCCAGCACCACCTGCTCGATCTGGGCCGGATCGCAATGCGCCATGGGCAGATCGGCTGCCAGATCAAGGTTGAGCTGGATGCCGGCCATTTCCATCTTGTGCTGCACCAGGCGCACGCAACGATCGATGACCTGATTGAGATCGCACCACGCGAGATTCATCGGCGACACCCGCGAGAAACTCAGCAGGTTCTTCACTAGCTCGCCGCAGCGCTTGCTCTCGCTGGCCACCAGGTCGAGAGATCCCTTCATCTCTTCTTTCTTGGGTGAACTTGCAGCGTTGTTGTCAATCCAGCGCTTGACCAGCTTGGAGTAGGTGAGAATGCCGGAGAGCGGATTGTTGATTTCGTGCGCCACCACCGCGGCCATCTTGCCGATGGTGGCCATCTTTTCAACGTGCAACATGCGCTGGTGGGCCTGTTTCAACTCGCGTGTTTTCTCCTCGACACGCTCTTCCAGGGTATGGGCCCAGGCGGTGATTTCCGCCTGTGCCACCTGCAACCGATTGCTCATCTCGTTGAACGATTGCGCCAGTTCGCCCACCTCATCCGGCGAGTGGACGGGAATCTGATAGCCGAGTTCGCCAGTAGCGACGCGCTCGGTCCCGGTTTTTAGTTCGCGCAGCGGGTTGCGGACTTCGATCCACACGAACAGACCGCTGAGGAAGACGACCGCGATCAGCGCGGCCGCAGTTCCCGCGAGCATCTCTCGCTGCTCCCGGTGCAGGCTTTCATCCACCTTGGCGAGAGAAAGATTGGTGTCGAGCACGCCCAGAATCCGCGTAGTTGCGGGATGAGCATGGCAGGCGGCGTTGGCGCAGGCGGGCTGGTTCTCGATCGGCGTGATCACTCCCAGCACGCGGGTGTTGGCGGCGTGATAGACGCGAAACCGGTCGGAGCGGTTCAGGCGGCTGAGCGGCTGCGATTGCACGTGGCAGCCGTAACAGGCTTCGGCGCCCTTATCCACCATGGTGCCGACTTCGGACGGGGCCGTCGAATAGCTGATCACGCCTTGCGGGTTCAAGATACGAACGCGTACCACCCCGGGCTGGTCGGCCATGTTCAGCATCATCTCGTACAGGCCACTGCGATCGTTGTTCAGCATGTAATGCGAAGCGCTGCGGCGCAGAACTTCGCTCTGCTGCTCGGCGCTGACCAGCGCCGCGGCTTCCAGATGCTTGCGATGGAGTTGCGTGCTGAAGTATCCCAGCAGGGCGAAGATGATGATCATGACCACGAAAATCGAGACCATCAGCTTGGCGCTTACGCTGCGTCCCAGCCGCTGCAACCAGAAGGGACGTGATGAGACTGGGATCTCCTCGGTCGTTTTGGGTGAGAACCCGTTCGAGTTGTCAGTCTCCAGCATGGACGGGCACCACAACTTCTGCGAATCGAGCTTCCGACTCGCGGAGTGCCAGGATATGGACCTTTTCTTCGGGGAAGATCGGCAGGTACTTCGCCACAAAGCCAAAGATGGCGAACCCTAGGGCGACGAACATGGCGGTAATCACCACTTCCGTCCACTTCGGGGAGTAGCGCGCGCCCACAGCATTTTCGACTCCGGTGATGGTCACGTTCAGACGATTGGTTACAAATCCGAGCAGGGTCAGCACCGCCGCCAGGTACAGGCCTTGCGCGCTTTCTCGAATTTTCGGTATCAGCAGAAGTCCCAGCGGCGCGACCAATGAGAGGAACATTTCCAGCAGGAAGAAGCGCTGTTCGTATCCCGATACCAGGACCAGTTTCAGGACGCCGCGGTGGTACAAGTCCTCGAACTTCAGGATGCCGTAGAGTGCAAGCACGACAACCAACACCCGTCCCAAGTCGCGCAGGATGGGCAGCTCCAGCTCACGGCCAAAGTACTTCGAACTCATCGAGGATTCGAAGATGGTCATGGCCAATCCAACTGCAATCGCCGACAGGAAGAAGAAGACCGGCAGCAGCGGGCTGTACCAGAACGGATGCAGCTTGTTCGGCATGATGAGATAAAGTGTGCCGAGCGATGACTGGTGCAATGTCGAAAGCAGCACACCGAGAATCACGAACACGACCATGACGCTCCGGATGATCCGCAACGGTCTCTGCAGGTTGAAGTGCTCGAACACAATCGGCGAGAACTCCATGGCCAGCACCGCGGTGTACAACATCACGCAGTAGGCAACCTCGAACATCACCGAGTGCGGATTGCGCATGACCAGCGGATGCCAGATGTTCCAGGGCAATCCCAGGTCGTACATCAGCGCGGCACAAACCAGCAGGTAGCCGAGGAAGGCGGTCAGAATCGTGGGCCTCACGATGGAATGGAACCGCTTGATGTTGAAGATCTCGACCGCTGCGGTCACGGTGAAACCACCCGCGGCCAGCATCACGCCGCACATCACGTCGAAGCCGATCCACAGTCCCCAGGGAAACTGATCGCTCAGATTCGTGGAAGCGCCCAGCCCGCGGAAGAAGCGGAGGAAGGTGCAGTAGATGCCGGCCGCCATGATCGCAAGGAAGACCGCTTTCCAGAATGTGAAGCGGATTCTTGGGACCGTCATCGCCCACCTCCGTTGTGTTTTTTCTCTTTGGCCTCGGCTTCGGCAACATCTTCGCGGCGATGGGTGATCCAGTAAATGCCGCCCAGCATCGTGCCGAACAGGGGAACGAAGTCAGGTATGCGCGACAGCACCTGGTAGGTGTAGAGCGGGAGTGCCCGTTCCGTCAGGTCGGTGCGGAAGCCGAAAGCGTTGAATGGGATGGAAGACAGCAGCATCACAGATGTACCGCCGACCTCGGTTTCGCCGAAGATGTGGGGCAGATACTTGCCCGGATTGTCGTGGAGGCGTTTCTTGGCTTCTTCCAGCAGTTGGTCGCGCTCGCCGAACTTGGTGGCGCCGGTGGGACAGATTTCCGCGCAAGCCGTCTGTTTTCCGTCAGCTACGCGCTTGCTGCACATGACGCACTTGCGCACGCCCGGTACCGCTTTCTCCCATTCGTACTTGGGTACGCCGAAGGGACAAGCCGCCATGCAGTAGCGGCATCCCATGCAACGGCTCTTGTCGTAAGTGACGGGCCCGAGCGCGGTCTTCTTCAGCGCGCCCACTGGGCACACGGAAGCGCAAGCCGGGTCGTCACAGTTCATGCACAACTTGCGCATGAATTTGTCGTCCTTGGTCAGGACGGCGGTGTACTTGTGCGCCGATGTGATTTCCTGGGCTGCAATGTGGTCATCGTACGGCAGGCCGTTTTCGGTGGCGCAGGCCTGCTCGCACTGCTTGCAGCCGATGCACAGGGTCGCATCGTAGAGGATTCCCTTACTCATCTTTGTCTCCAGATCGCCCCGGCGGCGCATCCACCCAAAACTCGCAAATACGGTGCGTCTTGGAGGACGCCGGCCCAGTCGGACCTCGGCGGGTGCAAGCGGCGCCAAAGGGACGGCGCCGTCGGGCGACTTCGGAACTTCGGGGATGTTCCGCTCCAGACCGGCTCATGAACTGGAGCCGGCTTGGAGAGGAAGCCAGCGTGAAGATGAAGCCTATTTCAGGCTCTTCACGTAAGTAGCCAGCTTGGCAGCATCGGCCGGGCTGACGCCCTTGCTGGCGAATGCGTGCGAAGCCTTCTTCTGCGGCCCGCCATTCTCAATGTAATCAGCCAGATCGGCGTTCGAAGCCTTCTGCACGGCAGCGGACGAAAACTCCAGAGCTCCCATCTTCTTGCCGGCAGAAGTACCCTTTCCATCCGCACCATGGCAGCCGGCGCACTTTGCTTTGTAAATGTCTTCCTGCGCCCACGACAGGCTGGGGAGAATCAGGAACAGCGCGAAAGCGGTAAGTAGAACAGCTAAGATGACCTTCTTCATCACTTCTCCGATTAAAGATTTATGAAAGCTGGATCCTGTTCGGCCTTCGAGCGATTACTGCTGCCCAAGAGACCTACTTCTTGTCAGACCCAGCACCCATGAGAACTCAATGAGTACTACTTCAGTGTGGAGCATAGACTTAGGGGGGCGCTGTGATGGGGGTCACCCGTCGACGTGATGGATTTCGCAACAGTTCGGACGAGCGTTCGAAAGGGGCTGTGGCGGTTTGCCGCAGTTAGCGGCAGATGGCGGGCAGAGAGGTGCGAACAATCTCCGCAGTCGTCAACTCTCGCCGATGAGCTTCGCCGGGCCAAGTCAAGGAATGTGGCGATTTTCAGCTATGTGGCTGTCGCTGGTACGGACGTCAGGGGATAGAGCAGTTTTGAGGGTTCCTGTCGCTTGGGTGGAGCGGACCTTCAGGTACGCCGTAAAGCTCTTTGTTTTTGTCATCACGAGCGGGCTTCAGCCGGCGAGGGATCTGCTTTACCGACTTTTGGGCGCCCTGTCGTCGGCTAAAGCTGTTTCAGAGTTAGCGTAGACCTGACCTGGTAGTGCGGACCTTCAGGGTCCGCGTTAATAGCGTTTTAGAAAAACCGGGCTTTAGAGCAGTTCCTTAGAAGCTATATCCGAAAGTGAGGGGAGGCAGTAGGCTGCAGATGGCGATCTCCGCAAGCCCAGCCATGCCACGACCATA
>Ga0208587_1001256_pt1 | contig 13508 bp, 9 predicted proteins | sample NGESurdeep092012_7_FD_184472 | JGI IMG/M metagenome (GOLD analysis project Ga0208587, IMG submission 184472) | Arctic peat soil microbial communities from Barrow, Alaska - NGEE Surface sample 210 deep-092012 (SPAdes) | ecosystem: Environmental > Terrestrial > Soil > Wetlands > Peat ...
CGCCATGATTCGAGCGGTCGAGAGCTTCAACGGGAAGCAGGCGGGGTGACACTCGGCGGAGCCCCTGGTAGACCGCAGCCCTGAGAAGGCGGCGACGGTTCGATTCCGTCCCTGGCCACCACTTTCAGCCAGTTCTCTTCAGGCCCTCACGGATGGCTTGCTTGAGCACGGTCTGGTAGCCGACGCCAGTCTTTTTGGCGATCTGCTGCGCCTGTTCAAGATCGGCGATCGGGACGCGGATTGAAATGGCGCGAGTGGCGTTTTGCTTGGCCTGTTCCATGAGCTGGTGCAACACTCTCGGATCGGTCTTCAAGACCTTCGATCCGGCCGAGCGAATCACCTTCCCATCCTTGAGCGCACGGGCAAACTCGCGCTGCGTCTGCCGGCGGCCTTGCGGGGTTGCGTACCAGCCGGCTTCCTCGGCGCCGGACTTGAATTTCGGGACGTCAGTCGATGTGCGGGGCATAATTCCTCCTGTCGGCAGCGTTCATTTCGTAGGCAGTGACGGTGCGGAACAATTTCCGGCGGACCGTGAAAACGACGACCAGATAGCGGCCGGATGCTGTTCTGCCGAAAAGCTTCCAGCGATTCTCGCCATGAATGGCATTAGGGTGTGCCAGCGTGGCGATATGACCCACGTTAGCGCCGTCCAATCGAAGCCTACGATCTTGTCCAGCACGCGCTAAGTATATACGGCCTGTGTATATACACGCAAACGATAGGTGGCGTCCGTTCCAAAACTAAAATCGTGGCGCCGTGCCCCCCGCCGGAGCCGGCGCCAGTTCGAAGCGGTCGATGCGCGCGCCCGGCGTCCGGCCGACGATGCGCACCGTGTGGCTCCCCGCACCCAGGTATAGCGGGACCGCCAGCTTTTCGACGGTCCAGGAACCGAGCGGCCCATCCTTGGAAGGGCGCAGCGTTAGGTCCCGCATGTTGGCCTCGTCCACCAGGATGGTGAAGCCGCCCGCGCGCTGGGGCCACCAGCAGACCGCGCTCAGCAGATACGCGCCGTCCGCCGGAATTTCAATGCGGTAGGTGGCGCTGGCGGCTGGGGAGACGAAATCGCGGGCGCCGGTGATGCTCTCGCCCTCGGGTCTGGCTGCGGCCGCCGCAACCCCCACGTACTTGCCCTGGGATGCCGCGGCGTCCGCGCCGACTGCCAGGGGCGGAGTAATGGACGCCGCCGCTTCGGCTTCCACTTGAACCGACCGGGCGGCTCGAACCGGCTGCGCGGCGGCGGCCGGCGGAAGCGTGTTGCCGCGCCCCAACAACCCGTTGGCGTACTCCAACCATTCGTGCAGACCCTGGAGATCATACGTTGAGCCGGGCCGCAGCGGCTTGGCCTCGCGAGCGATGCCGATGTCCGCCTCCACGTCGGGCAGGTAGCGCTTCCAATCGAACTGGCCGAAGAGCCAGACCTCGTGCGGCAGGTAGTGGTTTTCGGTGGCCGCAACCACGCCACGCCAGGCCTTCAGCGCCAGTTCCAGGTGCGCCACAGCCTGCTTCTGCTCCTGCGCGCCCGATCCGAACACCCAGCGGGCAAGGTGCGCGGCGCCGCGTAGTTTTTCGGCGTAGTAGATGCCGAGGTTGCCGTAAGCCATCAGGTCCGCTTCGGTGCAGGCAAACTCCTTGGCGCCCCGCTCCACGTGACTGCGCGCCCGCGCGGTCAACTGCAACGCACGGGCGCCATACTGCTCCAAGCGGTCCGCCACTTCGAGCGGGCCCACCTTCTTCGAACCCGCCACGAATTCCGGGATGTTCGCCATCTCCCCGCCGATGGTGTTGTTGAAGATGTAGGTGCGGACGTCGTGGTACATGGCGGCGCGGCGGTAGTTGACCCGGGGCTGTTCGTAAGCGGTATTCCAACTCCCGATCGAGCCTTCCGGATACCAGTCGCCGTTCATGTAGTTCCAGTGGTAGGAGGTGATCAGCGGGGCGATCTTGCCGGACTGGTGCATGGCCTCGTAGACGTCGTCGCCCGCCGCGCCGAAGCGCCGCCGGAAATGCCCCAGCCAGGTGGCATCCGGCTCGCTTGCGTTGTAGCCCACTCGTCCCCAAAGCATGTAGCGGAACCAGTGCTTCTCGAATTTGTATTGCCAGTCCAGGTGCGCTTTGGCGGCCTCGGTGTGGATGCGGTCCGGTCCGGGCACGTCGACCTCCGAGCCTTCCACGAAGCCGGCCGTATCCGGACCCGCCATGTGGCGCACGGTTTCGCGGACGAAATCGGGGTCGCCCCAGCGGAGGATGAACAGGTCGTCGTTGCGCAAGTGCCAGAGCAGGCGGTAGCGGCCGTGCGCCAGCGCCACCCATTTCGGATCGAGCACATGCGGCTCCGCCGACGAGTACATGTGCTCGCCGTTGAACTTGATATCCAGGTACACGGGGCCGGGATAATTGGCGGATGCCAGCATGGCCGCGAGGGGCTCCGGTTCCGCCTGCCAGTAGCGCAGGATGAACGGCACCGGCCGAGCCACCTGCTTCAGCGCCGCGAAGTAGGTGTCGGCAATCCAGTCCATTTTCTGCTTCGCGGTCATGACGTCCATGCGCTCTCCGGCGGTGGTGCCCAGGCCGGTGAGCATGGGATAGGTGGCGAATAGCTCCTTGATCGCCTCGCGCTGGTAATCGCGGACCAGAGGCGAGTCGAAGCCGGCCGCCGGCACGTGGTGCTGCTGGGCGAAGGCGCGCGACACATGGATGTTCCATGTGACCAGGTACGTGTCCAGGCCCCGGTCGGCGGCCAGTTGGAAGAGTTGGCGGAAGAACGCGATGTTGCGGTCGAGTTCGGCCGCCGGCACGTCCGCCGCCTCCAGATACTTGGGGACCCGCACCATGCGGCCGTAAGGATGGGCGCTCCAGAAGGTGATGGCGTTGTACCGGTTGCGCGCCGCCATGTCCAGGAACTTCCGCCAGTAATCCATGCTCCAGAACCACTGGTTGTTGGCCAGGTCCTCCTCGGACAGATAGCCGGTGCCGGGCAACGGAACATTAAACTTGAGGGCGCGGACGGCGAGCGACGGCTGCTCCTCTTTGTCGCGCACCTGGGCGGAGAGTTCCAGTTGCTCGGCGAAATCGAGCGCCCCGTACATGGCGCCGCGCGCGTCGCCGCCGGTGACCGTATAACCGCCGGTGATCGCGCGGATGCGAAAGGCTTCCGGTTTCAGATCCTTGGTCACGGAGATCACGACACGTCCGAGGGAAAGCCCGCCGGCGGCGTTACGAATCGCGGCGGCGCCGAATTCGCTTACCGGACCGGGAACCTGATTGGTCACTTCAGTCGCGGCAATCGCCGTGAATGCCAGCAGCAAGCACATGCTGCCGGCGACCGGAAAACAACGCCTCATACGATACCTCCAGGGTAGCTGAATCCAGGGTACCTAAATCCCATGAAGACGATGACGTTGACAACTTCCCCCCTTCGGCTATTCTTGAAGTATGACGACCATCGTCAAAAACAAAGCGGAAGTCGTAGTACCGCGGAGTATCCGGCGCCAGGCTGGTATCAAAGCTGGGGATCAGCTCGAATTCAAGGCGTCCGACCGGAGCATTACTATTACAGCCGTCGAGCCCGTTTACCGTCCGACCAAAGCCGAAGCCGCGGCTATCCGCAAGGGCGAGGCCGAAATTGCGCGCGGCGAATTCGTCACTTTAAACGAACTTCTCAATGACCTGGATACTCGCCGTCGCAAAGGCGGCGCAACAGCAACTCAGAAGAATTCCCGTCAGAGATAGGGACAAGATCGCGGCCGCGATCCGAACGATGGCCACCGATCCATTTCAGGGCGACGTCATCAAGCTCGAAGGAGAAGCAGATCGTTACCGCCGTCGTGGCGCACGCACTCCTGCGTGCAGCGTCGAGTCTCACTCGACGCTCTGCGCCTTGGGGCAGTAAGCGTCGGCAAGAGTGCCGACGCGGCACGCAGGAGTGCGTGCGCCACGGTAGCCAGTCAGCGCGCCTCGGATACTGCGAAGTCTACGTACCTCGTTGGGAAATTACCGTCACCGGGCCGATCAGGCCCGACTCGGCCGGAGTCTGTGGACCGCCCCGGCCTCCCGGCATGCCCGCGGGCGGCGCTAGCACTCTCTTCTCCGGGGGCCCCAGCCGGTCGCCTATCTGCCGGTTGGTCCACTGGTTGGTGACCTTGATCTCCAACTGGTTCGCTCCCGCCTTCAGCACGCCGCTCGCGTCCAGTTGGTACGGCGCTTTCCACAATATCCCGAGCGCTTTGCCGTTGACCGACACTTCGGCGAGGTCCTTCACCATCCCCAGGTCGAGCAGGATTTTTGCTCCCGGCCGGAACCAGCTTGGCGGCGCCTGCACGGACTTGGTGTAGGTGGCAGTCCCGGAGAAGTATTTCACGCTCGTATCCGGGTTCGCCGTCCACGATTCCAGCTTCGCCAATTGGATCTTCGCCGGCGCTCCGAAGTTGGGCGGAAAAGTCACCGTCCATGGTCCGCTCAGGGTTGCCACCGTGGTGCTGGCTGGGCGCACAATCGTGCGCGAGGGAGAGGCGGCCGCCCGCCGGAAGACCACGAACACGCTCTCGCGTTCCGCCAGATGCAGCGGCACCGTGGTGCGGTCACTAGAGATCGCGTACCCGGCCGGAGAGATCTCTCCGGTGTCGGGATGCCAGAGCTCCGCCGCCTTGCCGGTCACGCGGAAGCGGGCCTCCAGATCGAGCTCGCGATCCGACCGGTTGGCCGCATAGTAGATGTCGGTATCGCCGGCCCTGCGATGGATCCACGGTATTGTGGCATCCAGCGCCTGGGTGCACTCGAAATCTTTCGGCACCCGCAGCGTGGCCAGCACCTGCGCCGGCGGCAGGCCCCACACCACGTTGCCTTTCCCGTAGACACGTTGGAAGCGGCTGATGCCGTCGAGATCGCCCCACACGCCGGCGGCCAGCGCCTCTAATTCCGTATCGGCATCGGGATACCCGGCCAGGCTCGGCGTTTTCCGCGGCTTCGGGCCCAACACGGTAGCGCCGCCCGCCACCAGGTCCCGGATTTTGCGCAGCACCGGCAGCGTCATGCTCTCGATGGGCGGCAGCACCAGCACGCGGTAGCTCATGCCGTCCGGCAGGGTGAGGCGACCGTCCTCCTTCACCGACATCCGGTGGAGCACCACGTCCGCATTCACGTAGTCGTAGTCGTAGCCCTCCGGCGGAGGCGGCTGCAAGCCCTGTCCCCAGATCGGCATCGTCGAGGGTGCGCCTTCCGGCAGCAGATACGCCAGGTCGGCCACGAAAAGGCCCTGTTGCAGCATGAAGGAGTTGCGCGCCAGGTAGGTCATGAACGGCCGCGCCTGTTCGGCCCACGTGATGTTGCGATGGATGTGCGTGCCCACCATGATGTTGCCGGGCTTGGTATCGAGCGGCTGGTGCGCCGAGGTGTGGAAGACGATGCGGTTGACGCCTTGCGCAAACCAGTAATCGCCAATCTTCTTCAGCGTGTACGGCGCCTCATAACCGCCGCCGGTGAACGACTCCGTGGCCACCAGGTTCTTGCCGTAAACATGCGAGGCCGAAGCCGCGCCGCGAACGTCCTGGTAGTACATGAGCTCGGGATGCAGCGCCCGCACCCAGAACTCGCCCATGGGGATGTCCACCTTGCTCTTGTTGAGCAGCGTGTCCTCGGCGATTTCGAGCGAGACCCCGGCGGCTTCCGCATAGGTTCCGAGACCCCGCTGCCGCGCCATCTCCGCCATGGTGCCGAAGTGGTTGTCGGCGAACATGTCGGCGAGGGTGCGCCGGAAGTCCCATAGGAAGCGGTCGCTCGCTTCCGCGCTCTCCACCACCCGGCCGGCCAGGGCCGGAAGGTAGGGCGTCGGGTCGTAGCCGCGCCGCTGGCGGAACTCGCTCACCATCTCATCGGTCCAGTTCTGCATGCCCGCTTCCCAGCTATCCATGATGATGTACCGCAAGCCCTTGCCAAACAGCGGCCCCAGGGCTTGGGCGATGGGGTCGGTGTAGCCGCGGAAGTAGGCTTCCATATGTTGGCGGCTCAGCTTGTCGGCTTCGTAGCCGAGACCCGCCGGTGTGGCGGGGCGGTTCTTGGCCCCGGTTAGGGAGTAGCCCATGCGGAGGATGGTCCACTTGCCGGCCGGCACGTCCCAGTTGAGGCTGCCGTCTTTGGCCATCTTCGAAGTCAGGTCAAAGACATCGGCGCGCCGGATCGCGGCTGAGGAAGGCACCGCCGGGGTGGGCACGGATTCGTACTCGAACAGGAAGCTGAAACCTGCCTTTTCCTCCCAACGGTGCACCCGGCCGCCAGGGTGCAGCACGGCCTCTGCGAGGACGTACTCCTTGGCCGGCTGCGCGGAGGCCCCGCTCATCACCGCCGCGGGCGCCAGGAACGCGCCGGTCAGTTCCACGCGGTAGAATCGCGCGGCTGTCTCGGGAAACGCGAACGTCCGCACCGTGCCGCCGCGGTATAGTTGCGCGCCGGGCAGCACCGCCAGTGTTTTGAAGTTCACGCCGTCGGCGCCGGCCAGCACGCGGCCGGCCGGTATGCCGCCGCGGCCGGCGATGGTGATCGCCCGCGCCTGGAACGGCTGCGCGAACTCGAATTGCACCCACGCGGGGCCGCCGCCTTCCGGGGCGGGAATGGTGACCGTCGAGTTCAGGTCGTCATCCATCAGCGCGGCTCCGTCGATGGCGGCTGCGTCGATGGCGCCCGCGTTGGTGGTCACTTTCGGTGCGCGGTCGCTCATGCGGGCTTCTTCCGCCGGCGTCCGATACGCCACCACGATGCTGTCGCCATAATACGTCGGGTCCGGGGGCGTGCCGGCCCGTCCGCCTCCCGTCCTCAGGTTGCGGATCGGCCCGTTATTGGAAGGCGGCTGCGGCAGCTTCCCGGCATAATTCAGCGGTCCAACCACCGCGGTCTCGCTCCACACGAGTTTCTTCATGGCCTGTTCGGGTTTGACCCACGGTCCGCCCGTCTCGCTCCAACCGGCGGAGCTGAAGATCGTCATCTCGAGGCCCAACCGGTCCGCCTCGGACGCCGCGTGGCGGACGGCATCCAGCCACTCGGGGCTGCCGAACAGAATCTTCTTCTCCACCGTCTGGCCGCTGCCCGAGGCGACGTCGGCCAACTGCATGCCGCCGATGCCAGAGCGCTTCATCCACTCCAGGTCCTTGCCGATCCCTTCCTTGGTGATGTTGCCATTGGTCCAGTGCCACCAGGTACGTGGCTTGGCCGAATCCGGGGGGTTCTTGAAACCTTGCTCGAGAGCGTCGCCCGGGTCCTGCGCCCCCACCAGGGCCAACAGCCCGGTGGCGGCCACCGCCATGGGGCCGTAAACACGAAACGGCTTCAAGCAACCTCCTCTCGGGGTCAGCCTGCAAACGCTCCCTAACGGTCGCGGCTCTGTAACTCACGCTGAATCGGCACGACCGTAACGGAGCCGCGACCGTTAGGGAGCGTTTGCGGGGTCAACCTCTACTGACAAATTTGAAGAACATCGCCTGCTTGGAAACCGGCTCGGCCCGGGCGGCTAGCGTGGTCATCTGATGCGCGCTGAGCGGCGTGAAATCACGCGCCAGTTGCACGTTCTCTTCCAGTTGTTTGATGGAATCGCAGCCGACGATCACCGTGCTGACCGGTAGCGTTAGAGCGTAGTACATGGCCTCGCGCATCTCTAGCGGTCCCGGCGTAGTGGCGATCACCGCGCCTTCCCACGAGGTTTTCTGGCGCTCTAGCGGTGGCGGAGTCCAACTCGACAACAGCCGGCCGCGCGCCGGGATCTTCATCCCGATAATCCCCATCCGCTTCTCCACAGCCAGAGGCAGCAGCGTGTCCATAAAACTGAATTGGTGTCGATCCGCCGCGTTCAAGGCCATCAGGATGGCATCGAACGGAAACCGGCGTATGCCTTCGGCCAGCGCTTCCGGCCGGTAATGGCCGGTGATGCCCAAATGCCGGACGATCTTCTGCTCGTGCGCCTGCCGCAGTGCTTCCATGGCGCCGCCCTTGGCGAAAACCGCCTCCACGTCCTCGGCCAGGCCGATATCGTGCAATTGCCAGAGGTCCAGATGGTCCGTTTGCAGCAGCTTGAGCGACTCCTCCAGCATGCGCAGCGACCCATCGCGCGTCCGCTCTTTGGTCTTGCTGGCCAGAAAGGCCTCTGCCCGGCGCCGCCGCATGACCTCGCCGACATAGCGTTCGCTCCAGCGCCGCGGCCCGCCGTAGATCGAAGAAGTATCAATGTAGTTGACTCCCAGATCGAGCGCCCGCTCCACGATGGGCACGGCAATTGCCTGGTTATCGGGACGCTCCAGTGCGCCTTGGCCACCCAGGCTGAAAATTCCCACCTTATAGCCTGTTTGCCCCAAATTACGGGTCGGCAGGGCCGGCGCCGTTGGGGAGTTCTGAGCGTGTGCCGGCACTCCGCTGGTTTGTTGGGCGCTGGCGGCACGCCCCAAAAGTCCGGCGGCGGCCGAACCGCCAACCTTTAGAAAGGCGCGCCGGCCTGCATTCTTGTCCTGACCGAGTTTTTTCATTTTAATCTTCCTTTCCTGCCCTCAATCGAGTAAATCATGCAACGGTGGATCTTGTCCTAGCGGCCCGCGGCATCGCGCTTCCAGTATTCCAGCGCGGGCCCCTTCAAACCGCCCGGCCCGGCGGTCACGGCGATCTTTCGCAGCCCCTCCATCTCTTCCGCGCCGAGCGGCTTGAAGCGTTGCGCGAACCGCACGTCATCATCCAATTGCCCGGTCGTGCTGGCGCCCAGCGCCGCGCAATGAATCGGCAGACTCAACACATATTTCAGACACTCCTCGGCGTTCATCACGCGCAGCAGGAAAGCGTTGCCGAAAACCTTGATCGCCTGAATTCCGATGCCGCGCTCCACCGCCACCGGAAGCACCTCTTTTTCGAAACTCAAATAGGCCGGGTCGGCGGCGTGCAGCGGCATCAGGATGGAATCCCACTTGTCGTAAGCGTGCAGCATCGCGAGGTGCACCTTGGGATCGTGATGGCCGGTGAATCCGAAGAAGCGGCACTTGCCGGCCTTCCGGGCGGCTTCGAAAGCTTCGATCGCACCGCCGGGACCGAAGATGCGGTCCACATCCGCCTGCTCCTGGATGCCGTGCATTTGCCAAAGATCGACGTGATCGGTCTTCAAGGCCCCGAGGGAAATATGCAGTTCGTCCTCGGCCTCTTTCCTGGTTCGCCTGGTGCACTTGGTGGTCAGGAAGATGTTCTTGCGCACGTCCGAGAGCACGTCGCCATACACCTCTTCGGAATGCCCGTCCCAGTACGAGTGGGCGCAATCGAAGTAATTGAGCCCCAGCTCGTAGGCGTGGCGCACGTGGGCCCGGGCCGCTTCCTTGTTCCGCAGCAGCGCCAGCCGCGCTCCGCCCTGGCCTACCACGGTAAGTTTGACGCCCGTCTTGCCGAATGCCCGCATGGGCGTGCCGCCGGCTTGCGGTTTAGGCGGTTGGGCGCTAAGGCCCGTGATGCCGAGGCCCGCGAAAACGCCTCCTGCAAAGGTTCTGCGCCGCATGGATGCGCGCCCGTTCGAAGTCATGGTTCCTCCCAATCGATCCGTTAAAGCTTGTTCGCCATATCGATGCACAATTGAGTCACGAAATCGCGGTAGCTCCCGAGCCGCGCATCGCCACCCTTGGCCAGATACGCCCGCAAGATCTTCCGATGGCTCTCCTCGGGAAAATCGATTCCCCTTTTCTGAAACAACCACACTGGAGCGTCGGTCTTCCAATCGGTGCGCGACCACTTGGCGTCGATCAACCGGGCCGGCCGGCTCTTTTGGAAGAAGTGCCGGTGCGCATTCTCGTAGAAGAACTTCCGGCGATCGGCGGCAGTGGGCGTGAGGCCGGCGGCGTCGATCCAACCTTGGGTGGAGCGATACGTCTCATCGCGCCACAGCGCTACCGGAAACTCGCTGCCATACATGATCCTGTCCCAGCCGGTCAGTTCGACCAGCGCCCGCGTCCAGATGCGCAGCGGTTCCCGATCCATGTAGCCTTGGCGCGAGAAAATGATCAGAAATCGAGGATGCCGGAACAGGCGGCCCACCGCTTCATTCCTGGAGAAGATCAGCGGATCGGCCGGTCCCGCGAAATGCGTGCCGCACACTACGCATTCCGGGTAGCGTTGCAAAAAATCGACCAACTGCGGTGCGGCGGCTTTGTAACCCTCGCTGCCTTCCAGATAGGGAACGCCTCCCGCCTTTCCGACGAGGTCCAACAATCGCGGTTCCCTGGCAACTAACTCCGCTTGCAGCCGGATGCCCGTAAATCCGCACTCCATCTGTGCGGTGATGCAGTCGATCCTTTCCGGCGCCGACCGTCCCATCGGCATTCCGATCGAGCGCAAGCGATCGCCATATTGCACGGCGGCGCGGGACAGTTCGCGCAAGTCGGGGCAGGTGGCGGCAGTGCCTACGATGGCCGCTTCCACGCCGTTTGCGTCGAGAATCGCCAGAAATTCCTCCGCACTGAGGAATCGCGGCAGCGAGACGTGCCCCCACGCATCGATGATTTTCGGTTTCTCGTCCTGAGCTGTGGCGAGGCCGGCGGCGGAGGCCGCCGCGATTGAGGAAGCCACGAACTGCCGCCTCGTCGGAGGTACACCTTTCATGGCACCCGTTTTAGCACAATGCCGCGCGAGTAGCCATGTGGGGCGGTCCCCCTGGACCGCGGCGGACGCCTCGTCCGCCCGCCGATAGCCGGCCAGGGGGCCCGGCCGCGGGCGAGGGCGCCCGCCCCACATCGCTTCCCCGGTACTATGTGATTGAGCTGCGCGGCAGGGAAGCCCGATTGCACGCGCGCTCGGGATGAAAGGAAGAAGCCGTGACAAAAGCTAAACCGATGATTTGGAGTCTGGCGCCGGCCATGTTACTGTCGGCCGCCGGCCAGGTGCCTACGGGAAAACCCGAGGAAGCGGGTATGTCGACCGAACGCTTGCAGAGAATTCACCAGGCGGTGCAGCGCCATATCGACGCCGGGGCAATCTCCGGCGCGGTGACACTGGTGGCCCGGCACGGCAAGATCGTGCATTTCCAGGCGCACGGTCTGATGGATCTTGAATCGAAGAAATCCATGACGACGGACGCCATCTTCCGTATCGCTTCGATGACCAAGCCGATTACGGGTGTGGCTGTGATGATGATGGTCGAGGAAGGGAAAATCCGCCTGAACGATCCCGTGTCGAGATTCATTCCCGAGTTCAAGGACACCAAGGTTGCCGTTCCCAGAGATTCGATCACCCCTCGCCCCTCGGGCCAGCGGAGCGGAGATCCGGATTTCTATCTGGTGCCGGCCTTTCGCGAGATCACGATTCGCGATCTGCTGACGCATACCTCGGGGCTCATCAGCGGTGGGATTGGAGCACGAGAGGCGGCAAAGTCAACTCCGAAGACACCCACCGACACTCTGGCCAGCTACGTCCCCAGATTGGGTTCTGTTGCGCTCGACTTCCAGCCGGGTACGCAGTGGGCGTATAGCGGCGCGGCCGGTCCGGAAGTGCTCGGGCGAATCGTGGAGATCGTCTCGGGTCAGCCCTACGATCGGTTCTTGCAGACGCGCATTTTCGAGCCCCTCGGGATGAAAGACACTTTCTTCTACCCGCCGGACGACCGCAGGCCCCGGCTTGTTACTTTGTACGACAAGAGCCCCAACGGTTTGCGGAAAAGCGCAAATCAGGATGGCTTTTCCAGTAAGACGTTTTTTGGCGCCGGTGGTGGCCTGATGTCAACCGCCGAAGATTATCTCCAGTTGGCGCAGATGCTGTCGAACGGCGGCAAGCTGAACGGCCACGTCCTGCTGAGCCCCAGGACCGTGCAATTGATGGCTGCCAATCACGTGGGCGACATGTTCAACGGAAAGCTGGGCCGGCCCGCTCACGGCATGGGTTATGGCCTTCTGATGGGTGTGATCGAGGACTCGGTGGCGTCGGGACTGCGCGTGTCCACTGGCAGCTTCGGCTGGGACGGAGCGTACGGAACGCAGGCGTGGATCGATCCCACGGAAAAGATGGTTACCATCATCATGATCCAGACGCAGGTGACACCGGTGCAGCGCGACTTCGAAAACGCGGTTATGCAAGCGATCGTGGAATAGTCGCGTAGCTTAGGGCCAACGCAAGATGAAACTTCGAATCAAAGGGAACTCATTGCGGCCCAGGCTGACGCGGCCGGAAGTCATCCGGTTGGGTGATGACGGGGGAGTGGAAGAGCGTGCCGATTTCGGCGCCGGGGAAGTACTGACATACCGGCTGCGCCCGGTGGCGACGCCGGGGCCGCTGCACGCCGCGTTCCATCAAGGCACGATCGAGGTAACCGTTGCCGGCGAGACCGCTCGCGATTGGGCTGTTTCGGAGGAAGTGGGGCTCTATGCGCAATCCGCCGGCCTCCGGATTGCAATTGAAAAGGACTTTCGCTGCCTGACGCGCCCCAGCAGCGAGGAGCCGGACGCCTATCCCCACCCGGCCCAGGATGCGCGCGCCGGATCGTAAGGAAAATACAACCATGCCCATCGTAATCGGCGCCAAGCGCGAAAGCGGTTTTACCGACCCCATCGGATTGCTCGGCGATTGCCACCGCCGCGTCGAGCGTTTTCTGGCGGTGCTGGTCCACGTGGCCACGCAGGCGCATGGCGAGCCGTTCACCGGGGAGCAACGCACTGCCTGGGATACGGCGCTCCGTTACTTCCGCGAGGCCGCGCCCAAGCACACGGCGGACGAGGAGGAGAGCCTGTTCCCCCGCTTGCGCACCATGGACCGCCCGGACGTACAAGCGCTGCTCGCGCGGGTGGACGGGCTGGAGCAGGACCACGTGCGCGCCGCGAAAGCCCACGCGGAAGTCGACCGCCTGGGTCTCGCCTGGTTGGCCAATGGACGGCTTTCCCAGGAGGAGGCATCGCGCCTTACCGCCGTGCTTGCCGAACTCGCGGAGTTGTACCGCGCCCACCTGGCGATCGAGGATACGGAAGTATTTCCCCTCGCCGCCGCGGTTCTCTCCGCCTTGGACCGCCAGGCCATCGGCGGCGAAATGGCGCTTCGCCGCGGCCTCGGCCCGCGGGTATCAGTCACACGCCAAGGCTGATTCCACTTCGAGGGCAAGCGCGTCCAGCAGGGCGGCGTAGCACTCACCCTCCGCCCTCCGCGCGGACGGTTCTCCCGGTGGGCTTTTCGTCCGAAGGGATGAGCGGACGCTAACGCCCAGTGGTTCATAACTTGCTTGGGGTATTTAGAGAGTCGATCGAAATATCGATTCCAAAGAGGATATCCACATGGCAAAAGACGCGCATAACAAAGCAGCTGAGCATCATGAAAGCGCTGCCAAGGCTCATCGTATGGCCGCGGAGCACCATGGAAAGGGCGATCATGCAGCAGGTAAAAAACACTCGATGACCGCGCTTGAGCACTCTGGTAAGGCACACGAAGCCTCGAAGGCGGCTCACGAAAAATCTGGACAACAGAAGTAACCTGCAGCTCGAATGAACTTTACGGTGGCCATACAGGATTTGGCCACCGCCAAGCCATCG
>Ga0208587_1001258_pt1 | contig 13500 bp, 9 predicted proteins | sample NGESurdeep092012_7_FD_184472 | JGI IMG/M metagenome (GOLD analysis project Ga0208587, IMG submission 184472) | Arctic peat soil microbial communities from Barrow, Alaska - NGEE Surface sample 210 deep-092012 (SPAdes) | ecosystem: Environmental > Terrestrial > Soil > Wetlands > Peat ...
AGCGGCGCTTCAGCGCCGCGTTCCCGCTGATCCTTCACCTCCGAGCCGGCTTCAGCCGGCGGCACCTAGACTACACAAATAACTAAACCGCTCTAGAAGTTGAAGAATCCATGCATCGAACCGTTGAGTCTAAGTAGAACTCGTCTCATAAATCGTTCTGAGGCGTATCGGGGCACGCCCCTTCGGCTCCGCTCAGGGCAGGCTTTTTAGTCGTGCCGAACGAAGCGCAGCAAAGTTCAGGGCTTTAGCCCTTGCGAAAAAAGATCCTTCAGGGGCTGAAGCCCAAGTCGTTGTTGACCCGTTGCGGCACGTCTGAAGCCGTGCCCTGATACAAAGCGATTCATGAGATGGCTTCTATCACTAGTCTCCCGCCAACCCGGACATATCCCTAGATACGTAAACTCCCAGTAACTTGTTTCAGTGGAGACAGTTTAATCCTGAAATCGTGCTGGCCGGTAGAGACTGCGTCGCGACCCCGTATCGGTTTGGCACAGTGGAATGAACCGGGCAAAAACCAGCCCCGCAGGGGCGGAAGAGCTTAGCCCAGCGCTTCATCCGAATCATTCATGAGGACCTCACGCTTTGAAGGGGCACGGCTTCAGCCGTGCCATAGGCCGCCTCATTATGGTGGCTTTAGCCACTGAGGGACTTCGGTGTTGAGACGAAATGCGAATTCCCTCCGGGGCTGAAGCCAAACTCTCCACACCCACATTACGGCACGGCTGAAAGCCGTGCCCCTTCAAAGATTGCTGCCGTCAGCTACCGAGACAGATGAATAATCCAGGTTCAGCGCTGGGTAAGGTGGAAAATAAAGCCGAGTCCCGTAAGGACGGCAGAGGTTGAGACACAGTCTCGATAGCCCTGGGAGTGTGACGACAGCCCCGAAATCTAATTCCGCTCGGCCCCGCGGAGTTGTTCCTCACCCGCGGGCGACACTAGGGCAGCCTCCCCAGCGGTCTCCAACTTTCTTCCCTCAGGACTAAACCTGGGAAGGTGGATTAGGCCCCAGTTGTGAAGTGCAAACTGGAGAGTCGTACCCATCACGCCCAGGCCGTAGGTGACGCTACGGCGAAAATTGATGGAAGACGCCTCTTCAAAGTACTTGGTTGGGCAGGAGACCTCGCCAATGCGAAATCCGAAGTGCACACATTGCGCCAGCATCTGGTTGTCGAACACGAAGTCGGGAGAATTTTCCAGCAGTGGCAGCTCGGTCAAGACTTTGCGGCTGAACGCCCGATAGCCGGTGTGATACTCGGAGAGCTTTACGCGCAGGAACAGGTTCTCGAAGGCCGTCAAAAAGCGGTTGGAGATGTACTTGTACAGCGGCATACCGCCATGCAACGCCTGCCCGCCTATGATTCGCGAGCCCAGCACCACGTCGTACACATCGTAGGCCACCATGCTCGCCAGGGCGGTCGTGAGCAGCGGCGTGTACTGATAATCCGGGTGGACCATGACCACCACGTCGGCGCCGGCGGCCAAAGCTTCGCGGTAGCAGGTCTGCTGGTTGCCGCCGTAGCCAAGGTTGCGGTCGTGCTCAAACACCGTCAGTCCCAACCGCCGGGCCACTTCCACGGTCTTGTCCTTGCTGTAATCGTCCACCAGGATACGAATGTCGACCAGGTCGGGGATCTCCCGCACCGTCGCTTCCAGCGTGCTCTCCGCGTTGTAGGCCGGCATCACCACCGCGACCCGTTTACCGTTGATCATCTAAGCTCTCTTGGCGCGTGTCTCGCAACATCTGGTACATCATACCGCGCTTGCCAGATGCCATCTATCCACATGCAACATTTGCAAGTGGCTTCTCCAGACGCCCGCGCCAAGCGGTGCATTCGTTAGATTCTCATTGGGAGCGAATTATTGTGGCTCGCACAATCTATCGATTCACCTGTTGTAAGAGTTGTCATCACGAGCGTATCCGGGGTCCCCAGCGAGGGCCGGTTTTGCACTCGCTGGGGTAGAGGAGCGAGGGATCTGCTTTTTTGCCTTTTCCACCGAAAAGCAGATCCCTCGCGCCAAACCCAGGGCGCTCGTAATGACAATTCTTAAGTGACGCCCGGGGCCTGTTCTTCTTCTGCTAATCTGAAAAGCTCTCCATGCATTCTGCGCTCACCGCTGTTGCCGTGCTCTGCGCGCTGCTGGCTCTGGCTGGCGCGGCTTATTTCGCGATGTGCATTGTCGCGGCCAAGCGCTTTGCGCGTGAGTGCTCCCATGTTGCGGAGACGCGCTTCGCTCCTCCAGTCAGTATCCTCAGGTCTTTGAAGGGGCTCGATCCCCACATGTATGCCGCTTTTCGCAGCCATTGTCTGCTTGATTACCCGGAATACGAAGTGTTGTTCGGCGTGAGCGAGGCTGACGACCCGGCGCTGGCTCTGGTCGAGAAACTGCGTGAGGAGTTTCCGCAAGCGAAGTTGCGCGTTGTGCATTGTCCGAATGTGCTCGGCCTCAATGGCAAAGTCAGCAATCTTATCCAGATGCTACCGCAGGCCCGCTACGAGTACGTCGTCATCAACGACAGCGACATTCTGGTTCCGTGCGACTACCTGCTGCGCGTGCTTGCGCCATTGGCGCAGCCGGGAGTTGGCATGGTCACGACGCTCTATCGCGGACGGGCGGGCAAGACGCTGGGCTCGAAGCTCGAAGCGCTGGGGCTCAGCACCGACTTCAGCGGCGGAGTGCTGGTCGCACGCGCTCTGGAAGGCGGCCTCCGTTTCGGCCTGGGAGCAACCATAGCAACCACCAAGACGGTGTTGCGCGAAATCGGCGGCCTGGAGCCACTGGCCGACTACCTCGGCGACGATTACGAACTCGGTGCGCGCGCCTCGGCCGCGGGATATCAAGTCCGGTTGGCCGATATCGTCGTCGAGACTGCGCTGCCCGATTACCGCTTTCGCGATTTCTGGGCGCACCAGTTGCGCTGGGCTCGTAACGTTAAAGACCGCCGCGGGGTGCAGTATTTTGGATTGATCGTGACCTTCGGCCTGGTTTGGGCTGTGCTCGCCGTGGTGGCTGCACCTCACGCGTGGTGGACTTGGCTGGTCCTTGCCGTTACTGCCGCTCTGCGGTTGATCTCAGCGGTCGTGGTTGGCCGGGGGGCGCTCGCAGATCCGCAGGTTTTAGGAGACCTATGGCTTCTACCGCTGCGTGACCTGGTTGCGCTGGCAATCTGGTTGGTCAGCTACTTCGGAGAGGAAGTGGAGTGGCGCGGCCTGCGTTTCAGGTTGCGACACGGAAAGCTCGAACGGATTTAGCGGAGCTTGATCATGCCCTTGCGGCAAGCTGTGCGTGAGCAGGCTGATGGGACGCTGCTCGGGCGTAATTCTTCCTTCCTCGCCAAACTGATAGGTTTCGCCGCGCCAGAAAAATGTCTTGCCCGCAAAGCTGGCGGCCCACACCCCGAATCCCAGCAGGTCGCGCACCGGGTATAACCAGCACAGCCACAGGGAACGGCGGTCGCGCATGATGCCCCATCCCACCACCAGGGCCAGCAGCATGCGATTCAGCCATGCCATGAGGAATAGTTCGAAACCAGCGCGCAGATGATGGCTGTGATCCAAGCCCAACAGCAGCGCCAGCAAGCCGAACGGAACCGCATAGGTGAGACCCGACCCGACATGTCCCAGCGGGCGGGAGAAGCGCGTACTCTTCATCCAGCGCAATTGATCGCCGAGCGTCGTCGGCAGCGTCCGGCTTGCGAGCACGTGTCCTACCTTGTAGTGCGACAACACAACCTCATAACCGGCCTCCGCGATGCGGTTGCCGAGCACGAAGTCGTCGGAATAAAAATACGCGGTCTCGCGAATTCCACCCACGGCTTCTACCGCGTCACGCCGCACCGCCATCACGGCGCCCAAGGCAAACTTCATGCCGTCCACCATCTCCGCCACGAGGACGCCAGATGGCATCTCGATCGACATTCCCAGGGCCTCGAGCTGCGACCACACACCGTGAGCGGGAATGCCTTCATAAAGACAGGTTACTAACCCCACTTTCGGATTTAGCAGGGGCGGTATCACGTTGCGCAAGAGGTCGGGGCGAACCAGAACATCGCTATCGCTGATGACCAAGAACTCATCGGCGGAGGAAGCGATCATCTTACTCAGCGAGTAGACCTTGGCATTAGGCCATGCCGGCTCACCGGAGACGACGATTCGCGTTTGCACCTGCGGGTACTTGGCCTGCAGGCGGTGGACAACGTCAAGCGCCGGGTCCTCGCCACTACGGGCGCCAAAGACGATCGCAAAGTTCGGGTAATCCTGCCGGAAGAAGCTCTCCAGGTTCTCCTCGAGCCTCGGTTCCATGCCGTGAAGCGGCTTCAGGATGGTTACGGGTGGCAGCTCCCGCAGCGGCACGCCCAGTACTCGCTGCCGAGGGGTTCGGCAAGTCATGGCGTAACGGACGACCGCAAACAAGACCATGCCAAGAAAGACGGTCGAGGTCAGCGATCCCGTGAGGGCGACGAACCACAACATTTGTCGCAACAGATGCCACGCAGGAGCGGCGCCTGCCATCGCAAACAAAACTGGGTCTCCAGGGGCTATCAAGTGCGCTTTCTCAGGCCGGTATGTCTTCGTCCCTAAGGCCGCGCAGGGACGAAAGCAGGTTCCTGCCCGGCTCGGTCGAATCCGGGGCGATGTTCCGCCAGAGCATTGTTGTAACGATTGCTTTCCAGTATCTCTCAATTTGCTGGCTAAGGCTACTGATTCTTCGGCAACACCCGGTTCATGAGGATCAACTTTCCCCCGCTGCGTGCCAGATGGTAGCTGCCGCTCTGCTTAATGAATAGCGGCACATTGTCTTCCTCCACCCACAGGAAAACGCGCTTCGGGCCTTTCCATAGGGCCTGGAGCGATACGTCGTCCTCGAAGATGGACGGTGCATCCGGAAAGAGCGCTCCATAATACATGTTGCCTTCCTCGCGCGAGTTCACGATGTGGATGGGCTGGCGCGTGTAAAAGTTTAACGTGGAGGCGTCCTCGTAAGTCCCATTGACGACCAGTACATCGCCGGGCCGGTACTCCTGCTCGATCGCATCGGCAAGCTTCTTTGAGGAAAGGATGGGAGAGAATATCGCCAAACCCTGATGCACGGCGAAAAGCGCGAACACCATCATGATGGTCAACACCCAGTTGCCGGCCTGGGCAAAATTGCGCCGCCGGTACAACAGGTTCAGAAGAGTACCCACCAACAACGCAATCGAAAATGTCGCCAGTGGCCCCCGAAAGAGTCCCAGTGCCCGCGGGGTCAGATCGAAGAGGTGCCCAAGAGCGAGGGCGTATTCGTTTGGGTTCTTTTTGAGCAGGTCCGCGAGATCGCTGTCGGCGGGCATGCTCTTGCTCTGCATCAACAGGAACATCGCGGTTGCGAAGACGACAACCGAGAGGACGAGCAATACCATCGACCCGATTTGCCCATTGCGCCGCAACTTGGAAGCTGCGGGCGATTCCTCTTCCTGTTGCAGCCATCCGCCGATCAGCAAAGCCAGTCCAGGCAGCGCAGGGATCGCATAATACTCCTGGCGCGTGGAGAAACTAAAGAACACAAGTATTACCGCCGCCCAGATGGCATAGAGCAGCAGCGCACGTTGTCGCCGGTTCATCCCGCTATGCCACTCGCTCCAACGGCGCGGAACCTGGGCCAGCGACTGGAAGACGAACGCCGACCAGGGAAACAGCCACACCAGCATCAGTCCCCAGAAAACGATCAGGGGGACGGTGTCGTAATCGGGCGGAACGCGCTTGTTCAGGTAACGAAGAAACTGCTCATTGACGAAGTAGAACCAGAGGAAGCCTCGCGATTGCCCCGCGGGTGGATTCTCCAGGGCGGCCGCGATATGCCAGGGCGCTGCCATGACCAGCAGAACGGCGAAGCTGGAGAGCAGCCGCATGCGCAGCAGATGTTTGAGATTTCCGGTCAGCACCAGATACAGCCCGATGATTGCTGCCGGAAATACCAGACCGATCAGCCCCTTGGTGAGCACATTCAGGGCCGCAGTCGCCGCCAATCCCCAGCACGAAAGGCGCGAGGGAGGTTCTTCGTCCAAAGTTCGCAGGAAAAAGTCGAAGCCGAGGGTGAGCCACAACCCCACCAGCAGGTCGGGAATGATAAAGCGAGTGAAGAGGTAGGGCCCGACCGAAACGGTGAGCACAATTGCCGCCCAAAAACCGGCGCGTTCTCCCAGCGTCCGTTTGCCCAGGGAGTACGTGGCCAGCAGCAGCGCCAGCACGCCGAGCGCAAGTGGCAACCGGGCTGCCCAGTCCTTGGTCCCGAAAATCGTGTAGCTGGCCGCCATCCCCCAATACATCAGCGGCGCCTTTTCCAGGTAGCGAACCCCGTCAATGTAGAGCGTGGTCCAGTCGTGACGAACGATCAGTTCGCGCGCGGCTTCGGCGTGGATCGAATCTGCGTCGTCCAGCAGCGGCGGCGAAAACAGACCTGGGAGGTAAACGATGGCCCAAAGCAGCACGATCCAAATCCAACGGCGTCGCGGCGAGGCATCGTGACCGGAGATTTCGTTGGGATCGGAACCGGCAACTGCTTTTCGGACGGTACGGGAGCTCATTCCTGGTTTGACAAAAGTCCATTATAAGGGAGCCGCCGCAGCGTCAATGTGGCACTATTTGGTTGATAGCGCAAAATGTCGAAATTAGGGTGAGAACAGGCGCCGCGCGACCCAAGGAGACCACTGCCCAAATGATCGGAATACAGTTCATCACTGACGAAAAAGGCCGCAGGACGGCGGCGATAATCGACCTCAAGAAGCACAAGGCGCTCTGGGAGGAAATCGAGGATGGGCTGATTTTGGAATCGCGCCGCAAGGAAAAGGGAATTCCTTACGAGCAATACCGCGCGAGCCGCCTGAGGCGCAATCGCCCACGTGCTTAAATACTCTCTCGAAATCAAGCAGTCGGCGCAGAATACAGACGCTTGTGGAGCAACAGGGGACAGTGAAACTATGACCATTGAGCTAACCGACGAGCAAAAGCGAATGATTGATCTCGCGGTCGCTTCCGGGGCCTACCATAATCCCGATGAAGTGATCGGGACGGCGCTCGCCATGCTCTACGAAGATATTGAGGACGGGATCATCTCGGACGCGCGGGCGGGAGAGCCACGTTTCAGTCTGGATGAGGTTGAGGCCGAACTCCGCTCGCTCGGCAAGATCAAGTGACGTTGGTACGAAATCACCTTTGCCTCTTCGGCGAAAAGGGAATTTCGTGACTTGACGCCGGATGTCATCGAACGCATCCGGCCAAGAATACGTGAACTCGCCAATGACCCGCGACCTCCGGGATGCAAAAAGCTTCACGGCTATAAAGACCGTTGGAGAATCCGGATTGGCGAGTACCGGGTCGTCTATACCATCAACGATGCCGCGAGAACTGTCGACGTGACGCGGATCGCGCACCGGCGCGAGGTGTACGAACGATGAGTGCGGGCGCCCTCGTTCCCATTGACAATGACCCTGCAACTGCCCCACCCCACGAACACTCCCACCCAAGAAAAAGAAGCTTGGGTGGGGCACCCGGCGTTTTTCCTCCGTGCTTAATCGTGACCTTGATTGGGAGAGCGTCTAGTTGTCGCGAATCGCTACGCCGCCGGTGGCACGTTCGGCACGTCGAGCAATCCCAGTTCCTGCTCAAAAGGCAGGAATACCGAAAACGCAGTACCGCTTTTTCCAGCTCGCCTGCGGCTGGCGAGATGGATCGTCCCCTCATGCTTGTCGATGATGCCGCGGCTCACCCAAAGACCCAACCCGGTACCCTTTTCACCTTTGGTGGTAAAGAAAGGCGCGAAAAGATTCTTTTGCACCCCGGCCGGGATGCCCGCGCCAGTGTCGAGTATGGTAACGCGTACTCCCCGGCGTGCCGGATTAGAGGCGAGACTGGATTCGCGCAAATGCAGAATTAGCTTGCCCCCGTTGGGCATCGCGTCGAGGGCATTGCCGACAAGATTGGAAAATACCTGCCGCAGTTCGCCGGGAAATCCTCGCACCGGAGGCACCGCTTCAAGACTCTGCTCTACGTCGACGTGGGCCTTGCGGATTTGCGGCGCAAATAGAACCAGCACGCTTTGCAACACATCGGCAAGATTCACCTCCACCGGGGCTTGCGCTTCGCGGTGGAAGGTCAGGAGCTGTCCCGTGATCTGCGCGATGCGGGCCAGTTCGTCACTGGCCAGCTCCAAGTAGTGACTCGTCATGTTGCTAGGATGCTGCTCGTGGCGTAGCAGGTAGATGAGGTTGGAAACCGTGTCGAGCGGATTGCGAATCTCGTGCGCGATGGTGGCCGATAGGCGTCCGGCCACCGCCAGGCGTTCGCTGGAGCGTAAGCTCTGATCGGTTTGGCGGCGTTGCGTGATATCGCGAAAGACGAGCACAATTCCGACGAGCTGATTGCGATCGTTGAGGATCGGCGATCCAGTCAGCTCGACAGGATACTCCTGGCCGGAGCGGCTTATGAGAGCAACGTGGCTGGAAACGTTGACCGCTGGCTGAGAGCGGCGAACCAGGGCGACCGGATATTCAAGTTCGGTGCGGGTCCTCTCGTCGATGATGCGCAAGACGTCACGTAGTGGCCGTCCACTGGCTGCTTGGTGGTCCCAGCCGGTCAGCTTCTCGGCGACGGGGTTGATGAACGACACCGCCCCCAAAGCGTCGGTGGAGACGACTGCGTCACCCAGACTCTTGAGCGTGATCTGCAACAACTCACGGCTTTCTTGTAAGAGCTTCGTTTTCTCCGCTTCGGCCTTCAGATGCTTATCGTAGCTGGAAGAAAGAGCGACTAACTCGCGGCGGGTTAGCGTGAACAGCAGGAGAACCGTGACGAGCGCAAGCGCCACGGCGGTAACGATGACAGCGCTACTGAGAAGCGCGGCGCGATGGTAGCGAACTTCATGTAAGTGTTGCTCCGCATCCAGTATCTCGTGCTGCTTGGCGTGGATCTGGTCCATCAATTGTTTCCCGGCAATGTATTCCTGGGACGAGGAAGCGCGAGCCCCCGGTTGCTGCAACCACCGCTCCGAATATTGGATCCAGCGGAAGTCGAGATCGCGAAACTCTCGCAGGCGACGCTGTTCACTGGGGTTGTCGCTAGTGAGGTGGTCCAGGACCGCCAGTTGTTCGGGCACTGCTTCTTTGGCCGAGTTATAAGCGTCGAGAAACGACTGGTCGCCGGTCAGGTAAAAGCCACGAAGTCCGGACTCCATGTCCGTCATGTACCGCATCAATTGCCTGGCATTGGCGATGACTTGGTCGGTATGGTCGACCCAACCAAAAGAGGTAGTCAGGCCAACGATCTCAACCACCAGAGTGGCGGTGAGCAGCAACAACGATGCCACCGGTATCAGAACCGTGCGGCGCAGCAGTCTCTGGAAACTGCGTTGATCCATATCGACTCGTCAGTGTACGGCAGTTTACGGCGCGAAAGTCCTGATGATACAGCATCTTCGTGGGTCGTCAGAAGAGAGATGTGGCTCAGCCGGTAGTGGGAACATCCCGGCCATATTCGGCCAATGCCGGTTTGAAGGGGCACGGCTTCAGCCGTGCCGTTACGTGGGCGTGTAGAGTTGGGCTTCAGCCCCTGAGGGAATTCGCAGGTCGTGTCAACATCGAAGTCCCTCAGGGGCTAAAGCCACCATGATGATCGCGGCTTACGGCACGGCTGAAGCCGTGCCCCTTCAAAGCGTGAGATCTTTATGAATAATGCAGCTAAAGCGCCGCTCTACCTTTGCCCACAGGATACAGTGACGTTGAAACTGCTTTAGCGAAGCAGCGTGGTGGGATCGGAATCGGCGGGAACTCCGTCCGGCAGCACGGCAGCGGACTCTTCGGTCGTGTCACCCTCTCCGGGCGCCAGGAAGAGGTTCTCTTCGATGCCATGTTGCTTGCTGTACAGCTCGAAGTAGCGGCCACCGCGCTGGTAAAGCGATTGGTGGTTGCCGTGCTCGACGATTCGTCCTTCCTCAACCACCAGGATCTGGTCCGCCCGGCGAATGGTGGAGAGCCGATGCGCGATGACAAACGTGGTGCGCCCTTGCATCAGATACGAGAGTCCTTCCTGGATCAGGGCTTCCGACTCGGAGTCGAGACTCGAGGTTGCTTCATCGAGAATCAGAATGCGCGGGTTGGCCAGAATCGCGCGCGCTATGGAGACCCGCTGGCGCTGCCCGCCAGAAAGCTTCACCCCGCGTTCTCCGATGATGGTGTCGTACCGCAGATCGAATTTCTCCGCGAACTCGTCCACGCGGGCGATGGCGCAAGCCCTGAGGATCTCCTCTTCCGTCGCATCGGGCTTGGAAAAGGCCACGTTCTCGCGAATGCTTCCGTCGAACAGAAACGAATCCTGCAAGACCATGCCCAGTTGGGTGCGATAAGACTCCAGCCGGACGGTGGAGAGATCGACCGAATCCACCAGAATTTTGCCTTGGTTGGGAGTATGAAAGGCGGCAATCAACCCGATGATGGTGGACTTGCCCGATCCCGACGATCCTACAAGCGCCGTCACGGTACCCGGACGGGCGCGAAACGAGATGTCGTGCAGGACCGTTTTCTTCTGCTCGTAGGCGAAGGTGACATCCTGGAAAGCGACGTCGCCACGTATCTCGGGAAGGGTGACGGTGCGGTTGGGATCCTCGTTTTCGGGGATCTCGTCGAGAACTTCGCGGGTGCGTTCCAATCCAGCGAGGGCCTCCGTGATCTGGGTGCCAATGCCAACCACTTGGAACAGTGGCGCGGCCAGGTATCCGAGGAACATGGTGTAAGTGAAGAATCCGCCCAGCGTCAGCTTACCCGCGAGAATCTGGCGGGTTCCCATGAACATGACAATCGCCCCGATGATGCCCATGAGAGTGGAAGACGACAGGCTCATGACCGAGGTCGCGGTCAGAGTGCGAAAGACGTTTTGCAGCAGGCGCTCGACCCCCGAGCTGAACACCTCGTGCTCGCGCTGCTCGGCGTGATAACCCTTAACGACTCGCACTCCTCCGAGCGATTCCGTCAGACGGCCGGTGACTTCGGCATTGATCTTGGCGCGCTCGCGGAAGATGGGGCGGATGGTACGAAAGGCCTTGCGCAGGCCGAATCCAAAGATACCCAGAAAGCCGAAGGCGATAGCGGTCATTATCGGGCTGATGCGGATCAGGACGGCGAAAGCAATGACTGCGGTCAGCAACCCGCCAGCGAAGTCCACCAGTCCGGTGCCGATGAGGTTGCGCACGCCCTCCACGTCGCTCATGATGCGCGAGACCAGTATGCCGGTCTTGTTGGCGTCGTAATAAGCAACCGAGAGTCGCCCAATGTGCTCTTGCACGCGACGGCGCAACTCGGCGATGAGCTTCTGCGCCGCTTTGGAGAGCGTCTGGGTCAGCGCAAACGACGTGAGCCCTTGGATGATCGTCGCCAGCAGGACCACTCCCACGAGCGGATACAGCAGTTTGAAATGCCGCTTACCGATGATGTCGTCCACCAGGTACTTGGTGGAAGCCGGCAGCACAAGCCCAGAGACGCGGTTGATAACCATCAATCCCAAGCCCAGCGCCAGTAGGGCGCGGCGGGGCCGGACAAGTTGCCAGACTTCGGGCAGCGCTTTGAAGATCTCGGTCTTCTTGGTGGGGTGGGTTTTGTCGCGATCCATAACCGGGTTGAGCTTGTTGGATTCGCGAAACCGCCCATTGGGTTCGGAACTATGCCCGGCTGAGCTGCTCCGCGGTGAAAGCGAAGGTTGTGGTAGGGCTGGGAGCGCGATAGACTGCATCGACTCACTTCCGCTACCGGCAAAAGCGGCTGCTGGGGTGTCGCAAGTTTGAGGGACGGTATCCCGTCAGGGAATCGATGAAGACTCCGCTTCTCGCTTTCGTTCTATCCGTCGCGTCAGTCCTGTTTGCGCAAAGCAACCAGCAGCTCATCCCCGATCCCGAGCTGCTGGACGAGATCAACCACATCAAGGCAATTGACAACCACTCGCATCCGCCGGCCTTGGACAATGCGGCCCAACCGGACGACGACTTCGATGCCCTGCCCTGTTACCCGCTGGATCCGGTCGCGGATGGCTTAATGTTCCGCGCCAGCAACCCGATATACATCAAGGCATGGCAGGCGATGTTCGGCTACAAGTACAACGACGCCAGCCCGGAGCATGTGCAAGAGCTACTGGCCGCGAAAGAACAGGTCAAGCAGCGAGAGGGCGAGAACTATGCCAACTGGGTGCTGGACCAACTCGGCATCGAAAGCGAGCTGGCAAACCGCGTCGCTATGGGGCGCGGTTTGCAGCCGCCGCGCTTCCGCTGGGTGCCGTTCGACGACACGCTGCTGTTTCCGCTGAACAACTCCTCGCTGGCGGCGCAATCGCCGGATCGCAAGATCTTCTACGGCCGCGAGGAGCTGGTGTTCGCGCGATATCTGAACCAGCTCAACCTGAGTAGCGTGCCGCCGACGCTGGCTGAATGCATGGCGAAAGTCGTCACGCCCTTGCTCGCACGGCAGAGAACGGACGGGGCCGTCGCCATCAAGTTCGAAGCCGCCTATCTACGAACGCTCGACTTCGCTCCCGCGAAAGAGGCTGACGCCGCCCGTGTCTATGCGCGCTACGTGAAGGGCGGCGTTCCCAGCGATGCCGACTACAAGACGCTGCAAGACCAACTCTTCCGCTACCTCGCGCGCGAGGCGGGACGGCTGGGGATGGCGGTGCACTTCCACACCGGCGGCGGTTGTGGCGGCTATTTCGCGATGGAGGGCAGCAATCCTCTGCTTTTGGATTCGGTGTTCAACGATCCAACGCTGCGCAAAACAAACTTCGTTATGCTCCACGGGGGCGCTGGCGGCTTCGAACCGTTGGTCCCGTATCTGCTGATGAAACCGAATGTCTATGCTGACTTTTCCGAGCAAACTTGGATGACGTCGCCGCGCCATATCGCGGCCAGCATTCGTTCCATGCTGGAGTTCTATCCGGAGAAGGTGTTGTTCGGCACCGACCTCTATCCGCTGACGCCACAGGTGAATTGGGAGGAGACCGGGTACCAGACGGAAACCGCCGCGCGAACCGCGCTAGCCATCGCACTCACCGGCATGATGCAGGATGGCGAGATCACCCGCCCGCAGGCCAGTGCCATTGCGCATCTGGTTCTGCACGACAATGCGGCCAGGCTCTACGGGCTCGACGACTCGCAAGCGAAGTGATGTGTGCAGGCGGATCGTGATTGTCCGTCCGTGTGACTGCATCGGATTTCGCGGCGAGAGTAAGAATGCATCGCAGTTGGAGCACAATGCTGCGCTGACAGCCATCGGATGATGGGAAGTTTCAACTGAACAGGCTGCTGAATACTTCCGAGAAGCAGATCACTCGCCGGCTAAACAGGCTGCGGAAAAACTCTGTGCAAAACCCGTGGAGTGTACTTCTTGGTGGGAGCCCCCGCATTTATGCGGGGGAAGGAGCGCTTCAGCGCTCCGGGAAAAGTTCGGCTTTGATCACGCGCTTTAGCGCCGGGGATCGAGAAATCCCGTCG
>Ga0208587_1001265_pt1 | contig 13479 bp, 9 predicted proteins | sample NGESurdeep092012_7_FD_184472 | JGI IMG/M metagenome (GOLD analysis project Ga0208587, IMG submission 184472) | Arctic peat soil microbial communities from Barrow, Alaska - NGEE Surface sample 210 deep-092012 (SPAdes) | ecosystem: Environmental > Terrestrial > Soil > Wetlands > Peat ...
TCAGTAAACCCACTGCTCGACGAGGACGAATTACGAGTGCGAAACAGTGTCGGGAGAGTCGATCTCCGGCCGGATGACTGGACAAAATCCCTAGTCAGAGCTTGGATGGCGATTTCGACACCCACAAGGTCATGGAGGTCAACTTCTTCGGCGTGGTAGCCGTGACCGAGGCGGCCATGCCCCACCTCCGGGCCTCCGGTGGCCGGGTCTTCACGGTCAGCAGCGTCCGGGGAGCAGTGGGCCAGCCCTTCAACGAGGCCTCCTGTGCGGCCAAGTTCGCCGTCGAGGGGTTCTTGGAGAGCCTCGCCCCGGTGGCCGCCACCGTCGGCGTCGGCGTCGGCGTCGGCGTCGGCGTCGGCGTGGCCATCGTGGAGCCGGGCGCGGTGACCACCGAGTTCGTCAACAACGTGAGCCCGGCCTCGGGGAGCCCCCTCTCCGAGGCCGGCAGGGACAGGAGGCCGCCCACCGGTGCGGGTTTGCCGTCCAACAGGGACGTTCGGCCCTACCAGGCACGCAGCGATGGCAGCACGATGGGAGCAAGGCGGGATCAGGCGATCCCATCGAGCAACCGAGGAGCAGGCCATGACGGTCCGACTGGCGATCAACGGCTTCGGGCGGACGGGGCGATCGTTCCTGCGAGCGGCGCTGACCTCCTCCCACGAGTTCGAGATCGTGGCCGTCAACGACCTCGGCGCCCCAGAGGCGCTGGCCCAGCTGCTCGCCCGGGACTCCGTGCACGGCCGCTATCCCGAACCGGTCCACGTCGACGGCGACACCATGGTCGTCGGGGCACGCCGGATCCGGATGCTCGCCGAGGCCGACGCTGCCGTGCTCCCCTGGAGCGAGTTCGGCGTCGACGTCGTCATCGAGTCGACCGGCAAGTACACCAGCCGGGACAAGGCCCAGGCCCATCTCGAGGCCGGAGCCTCCCGCGTGGTGATCTCGGCTCCGGGGCAGGACCCCGACGCCACCTTGGTGGTCGGTGTGAACGAGGAGGAGTTCGATCCGGCCCACCACTTCATCATCTCGAATGCGTCGTGCACCACCAACTGCCTGGCCGTCCTGGCCAAGGTGCTCGACGACGCGTTCGGCATCGACGACGGGTTCATGACCACGGTGCACGCCTACACGGACGACCAGCGCCTGGTCGATGCGCTCCACAAGGACCCCCGGCGGTCACGGGGAGCGGCGATCAACATCGTGCCGACGACGACCGGCGCGGCCCGAGCAACAGGACTAGTGCTCCCCAGTGTGGCGGGAACTCTCGACGGACTCGCCCTGCGCGTGCCGGTGCCCGACGCGTCGATCACCGATCTCGTCGCCAACGTGCGTGCCACACCGAGCGTGGGCGAGATCAAGGATGCCTACCGTGCCGCCGCCGGTTCGGGACGCCTCGCTGGACTGCTCGAGTACTCGGAGGAGCCCCTGGTCTCCTCCGACATTATCGGGTCGCCTGCGTCGTGCATCTTCGACTCGGATCTCACCATGGCCCACGGGCACCTCGTGAAGGTGCTCGGCTGGTATGACAACGAGTCGGGCTACTCGAGCCGGCTCGCCGACCTCGCCGCCATCGTCGGCGCCGCTGCCGGCAGCTGACGGGAGCGGGCGTCACCATGTTCCAGGTTCGTATCCATGGGCGCGGCGGCCAGGGCGTGGTGAGCGCCGCGGAGATCCTCTCCGTGGCCGCGTTCGCCGAGGGACGCCACGCGCAGGCCTTCCCGAGCTTCGGATCCGAGCGCATGGGTGCGCCGGTCGTGTCCTTCTGCCGCATGGACAATCGCCCGATCCGCACGCGAGAGCCGGTGGTGGAGGCCGACGCCATCATCATCCAGGACGTTACGCTGATCCACCAGGTCGATCTCTTCGCCGGACTCTCGCCGGAAGGCTATGTGCTGGTCAACACCTCCCGAAGCTTCGACGAGCTCGGGCTCGGCGAGTTCTTCGGCCAGTTCCACCGTGATCGCCTGGTCACCTGCCCGGCGACCGAGTTCGCCCTCGAGGAGCTCGGTCGTCCCCTGCCGAACGCGGCCCTGCTCGGCGGGTTCGCGGCACTGACCCGTGAGATCACACTCGACGCCATCGACACGGCGGTCCGCGATCGCTTCGCGGGCGCAGTCGGTGAGCGCAACGTCGTCGCCGCCGCCGCCGCCTATCGATTCGTCACGCTTGCAGAAGAGGAGTTGGTCCGTGCTGCGACAGATTGAGGGCTCCCGTGCCGTCGCCGAGACGGTCGCGCGCTGCCGGCCCGAGGTCGTCTGCGCGTATCCCATCTCGCCCCAGACGCACATCATCGAGGCGATCGGCGCGATGGTGAAGGCCGGCACTCTCTCGCCGTGTGAGTTCATCAACGTCGAGTCCGAGTTCGCGGCAATGTCCGTTTCGATCGGTGCTTCGGCGGCGGGTGCACGCGCCTTCACCGCCACCGCCAGCCAAGGGCTGCTCTTCATGATCGAGGCGGTCTACAACGCGGCAGGGCTCGGCCTTCCCATCGTCATGACGCTGGCGAACCGGGCGATCGGGGCCCCGATCAACATCTGGAACGACCACAGCGACGCCATGGCCGTCCGGGACTCGGGATGGATCCAGCTCTTCGCCGAGACGAACCAGGAGGCCGCTGATCTCCACGTCCAGGCCTTCCGCCTCGCCGAGGAGCTCTCGGTCCCGGTCATGGTGTGCATGGACGGCTTCATCCTCACCCATGCGGTCGAAGGCGTCGATGTGCCAGAGCAGTCCGACGTCGACGCCTTCCTCCCTCCCTACGAGCCCCGACAGGTGCTCGATCCCGACGATCCGGTCTCGATCGGTGCGATGGTCGGCCCCGAGGCGTTCGAGGAGGTCCGCTACCTGGCCCACCTCCGCCAGCTCGACGCGCTGGAGCGGATCCCCTCCCTCGCCGCGGCGTTCGCCGAAGCATTCGGTCGCCAGAGCGGCGGTCTGGTCCGTCCCTACCGGACCGAGGACGCGGAGACCATCGTCGTCGCGCTCGGATCGGTGCTCGGGACCATCAAGGACGCGGTCGATGCACGCCGAGATGCCGGTGAACGGGTGGGCGTTGTCGGGATCACCTCGTTCCGCCCGTTTCCCCTTGACGCGGTGCGGGACGCGCTCTCCGGTGCCCACCGGGTCGTCGTCGTGGAGAAGGCATTCAGCATCGGCTTCGGCGGCGTGCTCTCGACCGATGTCGCCATGGCGACGCATGACGCGGACTGCTCGCTGCGAACGGTCGTGGCCGGGCTCGGCGGGCGTGCCATCACCCGCCGCTCGCTCGAGGAGCTGCTCGCTGCCGCGTCCCGGGACGAGCTCGACTCCCTCACCTTCCTCGATCTCGACCACGGGATCATCGAGCGTGAGCGCGCCCGCATGACCGCGACGCGACGGTCTGGCCCATCGGCGGAGAACGTCCTACGCGACCTCGGGACCGTCGCGTCCCGGATCGGCTGAGGAGGAATCGTGACCACCCAGCCCGTCCGCTTCTACCAGGTCGGGAGCTTTGCCGTCGGCAACCGCCTCCTTCCTGACGACGAGCGGACCGTCCAGTCCGACCCGAACCGGACCAACTCGCTCGACTCGGGGCATCGCGCCTGCCAGGGATGCGGCGAGGCCCTCGGCGCCCGCTACGCCCTCGACGCAGCGATGCGCGCCACCGGGGGCCGCCTCGTGGCGGTGAACGCCACCGGGTGTCTCGAAGTGTTCTCCACCCCCTACCCGGAGACCTCGTGGCGCATCCCATGGCTCCACTCGCTGTTCGGGAACGCGCCGGCCGTCGCCACCGGGGTCGCCGCGGCGATGAAGGTGAAGGGAAAGGGCGACGTGCGAGTCGTCGCGCAGGCCGGGGACGGTGGGACGGTCGACATCGGCTTCGGGTGCCTGTCGGGGATGTTCGAGCGCAACGACGACGTGCTCTTCATCTGCTACGACAACGAGGCGTACATGAACACGGGCGTGCAGCGCTCCGGCGCGACACCACCGGCGGCGCGTACGGCGACGACCGAAGCGGTCGGCCCGGAGCCGGGCAACGTCTTCGGACAGGGGAAGGACCTCCCCCGCCTGGCGATGGCACACGACATCCGGTACGTGGCAACCGCCACGGTCGCCGACCTCCACGACCTCGAGGAGAAGGTCGAGCGCGCCATGCAGCTCCACGGCGCCCGCTACCTCCACATCCTGGTGCCCTGCCCCCTCGGGTGGGGCTCGGCCCCCAACGACACGATCCTCGTGGCCCGGCTCGCCAAGGAGACCGGGCTCTTCCCGGTCTTCGAAGCCGAGCACGGCAAGGTCACCGCCGTGTCGCCGATCCGCCACCGGACGCCCGTCGAGGCCTACCTGTCGATCCAGCGCCGCTACGCCCACCTCTTCGGTGAGCACTCGCGCACCGACATCATCGCCCGCATCCAGGCGATCGCCGATCAGAACATCGCCACCTACGGCCTCATCGACGACGAAGCCGACAGCAGCGATCCGAAGCAGGTGACGGCGTAATGGAGCTTCCGTTCGCAATCACACTGGACGTCGGCTCGAGCCACGCCAACCGGACCGGTTCGTGGCGTGTCGAACGACCGATCTACGTCGACCGGCTCCCGCCGTGCAACGATGCGTGCCCGGCGGGCGAGAACATCCAGCGCTGGCTCTACCAAGCCGAGCCAGGTGACTACGAGATGGCTTGGCGCCAACTCGTCGAGGACAACCCGTTCCCCGCGGTGATGGGTCGCATCTGCTACCACCCGTGCGAGACGGCGTGCAATCGCGCCCAGCTCGACGAGGCGGTCGGGATCAACGCCATCGAGCGGTTCCTCGGTGACCTGGCGATCGAGCGCGGTTGGTCGCTGCCGCCGGCGGTGACCGACAGCGGGAAGCGGGTCCTCGTCGTCGGGGCCGGCCCCGCCGGGCTGAGCGCCACCTACCACCTGCGCCGTCTCGGCCATCACGTCCGCCTGGTCGACTCGGCGCCGAAGCTCGGCGGCATGATGCGCTACGGCATCCCCGCCTACCGGCTCCCTCGTGCAGTCCTGGATGCCGAGACCACACGCATCGTGGCGCTCGGGGTCGACGTCGAACTCGGCCACACCGTCCAGGACATCGAAGGTGAGCGCCACGATGGCGGCTTCGACGCCGTCTTCCTGGCCGTCGGCGCCCAGCTCGGCCGACGCGTGGAGATCCCGGCCGGCGACTCGTCCCGCGTCCTCGACGCGGTCTCGCTCCTCCACCGGGTCGCCGAAAACGATCCGCCGTTGCTCGGTCGCCGGGTCGTCGTCTACGGCGGAGGGGACACCGCCCTCGACGCCGCCCGGACGGCGCGCCGTCTCGGCGCCACCGACGCCGTCGTCGTCTACCGCCGCAACCGCGAGCGCATGCCTGCCCATGGGGACGAGCTCGAGGAGGCACTCGTCGAGGGCGTGACGGTACGCTGGCTCTCCACGGTGAGCCGATTCGACGGCGACCGACTCGTGCTGGAGAAGATGCGCCTCAACGATGAGGGGTTCCCCGAGCCGACCGGTGAGCTCGAAGAGCTCGACGCCGACTCCCTCGTGCTCGCGCTTGGTCAGGACACCGATCTGTCGCTCCTCGACCAGGCACCCGATGTTGTGGTCGATGACGGCGTCGTCGAAGTGCTCCCGACGATGATGACGGGCGAGAGCGGCGTCTTCGCCGGCGGCGACTCGGTGCCGTCGGAGCGGACGGCCACGGTGGCGATCGGGCACGGGAAGCGCGCTGCGCGCGGCATCGACGCATTCGTCTCCGGCCGTGCGCCAGTCAATGCTGACCGGCACGAGCTCGCCACGTTCGACCGCGTGAACACCTGGTACTACTCGGACGCCCCGCGAACCAGGCGTCCCGAGCTCGAGCGGGCCCGGCGGCAGAGCACCTTCGACGAGGTCGTCGGGGGCCTGACCGAGGAGAACGCGCTCTTCGAGGCTCGTCGTTGCCTCTCGTGCGGCAACTGCTTCGAGTGCGACAACTGCTTCGGCGTGTGCCCGGACAACGCGGTCATCAAGCTCGGTCCGTCGCTTCGCTACGAGTTCGACTACGACTTCTGCAAGGGCTGTGGCATCTGCGCGCAAGAGTGCCCCTGCGGTGCCATCGACATGGTCCCGGAGCGAATCTGACGTAGCCGCGCACGAGGGGCGGTGGTTGACGAGTCCGCCGAAGCGGTGGCGCCCGAGGCCCAGCCGAGCGCCCTCACCTGGTGCATAGCCAACGCCTCGGCTGCCTCAGGCTCGCGCCGGTGAGCGGAAGGCACGGAATAGCGGCCCGGGACCAGCGTGCCGTGGAGCGAGGCGAGCCTTGCAGTCGACGACGACCGCCCCGGCTGAACTGACGAGGATGGGGTTGAGGTCGAGCTCGACCAGTTCGGGAACCTCCTCGGCCACCCGTGCGATCGTCTCGAGAACCGCCACCAGGGCTCGGCGGTCGACGGGCGCTGCGCCCCGGTAGCCATTGAGAAGGGGAGCGGCGTGCAGAGATGCCACCATCGTCTCGGCGGCACCGACATCGAACGGCGGAACCGCGAAGGCACGGTCGCCGAGCAGGTCGGTCATCACCCCGCCGAGGCCGACCATCACCACCGGTCCGAAGACCGGGTCGGAAGCGAGCCCGATGATCGCCTCGACGCCCGACGGCGCCATCGGTTGGATGACCGCGCCGCCCATCTGCGGTCCGATCCGGCCTGCCATCGCCTCGTACGCCTCGCGGACCGCCTCGGGGCTGCCCAATCCCACCGCGACCCCGCCGACGTCCGACTTGTGGACGATCTCGCCCGAGCGCGCCTTCAACGCGACGGGGAACCCGATGGATTCGGCGACCGAGCCCGCCTCTGCTGCGGTCGTAGCAGCACGAGTAGGCAACACCGGCACGCCGCACGCCTCGACCAGACGCGCGGCCTCCTCGAGCTCGAGCCAGCCACCTGTCTCACTCCTGGCGAGTGCCGAGGACACGATCTCGTGGATCGCCACCTGGTCGGAGACCTCCCAGGATGTCGCGGCCGCGGACCGGGGGCGTCGGCGCCACTCCGCGTAGGAGCAGAGGTGGGCGAGCGCCGCCGCCGCTCGTTCGGGGGAGGGAACCTCGGCGATGGCCAGTGCACCGCTGGAGCCGGGAGCGGCGTCTGTCCCCAGGATGCACGCGACCACCGGCTTGTCCGAGCGCTGCGCAACGTGGGCGACGACCTCTCGTGCGGCGGCTGCCCGGAGCGCGACGAGATCGGTGGTGACGACGATCGCCGCGTCGACCGCGTCGTCGTGAAGGACGATCTCCAGCGCGTTCTCGAGGACCTCGGCCCCCCCATCCGCGGTCATGTCAACGGGGTTGGCGACGGCTGCCGAGTCGACAACGACCTTGCGGAGCGCGTCCTTCGTTGCGTCGCAGAGCTCTGGAACGGAGAGCCCGCCGGCCTCGCACGCGTCGGCGGCGAGGATGAGCGGGCCACCGGAGTTCCCGACGAGAGCGATCCGGCTCCCTGCGGGCAGCGGCGTGGAGAGCAGGAGCGCGGAGACATCGAGGAGCTCTTCGAGGCGGTCGACCTTGATGACGCCGGCGCTCTGGAGAAGCGCCGAAACGACGACCTGCGGCGTGGCGGCGGCGGCGGTGTGCGATCGCGCCCCCCGGGCGCCGGCAGGTGTCCTTCCCGCCTTCAGCGCCACGATGGGCTTCTTCTCGCCGACCCGCCGGGCGATGCGGGCGAACTTGCGCGGGTTTCCGAGAGACTCGAGATAGAGGGCGATCACCGAGGTCCGGTCGTCGCGTTCGAAGTAACAGAGCAGGTCGTTCAAGCTCACGTCGAGATTGTTCCCGACGGAGACGAAGCTCGACAGGCCGAGGCCGGCGACCCGGGCCTGCTCGGCGAGCACGATTCCGACCGCACCGGACTGCGAGACGAGCGCCAGGCCCCCGGCGAGCGGATCGAGCGCAGCGAAGGTGGCGCTCATCCGGATGTCAGGGTCGGTGTTCACGACACCGAGGCAGTTCGGGCCGACGATGCGCATGCCCTGCCGCCGGGCGACCCTGAGCAGCTCGGCCTCGACCTCGGCACCTGAGCGACCCGTCTCTCCGAAGCCCGCGGTGATGATGGTCGCCGCCCGCACACCCGTCGAGGCAGCTTCGCCGAGGACACCGGGTACCGCCGCCGACGGTACCGCGATGATCGCCAGGTCGATCGGCTCGGGAAGCGATGACAGTGTGGGGAACGCGGGCACGCCACAGACCGCCCGGGCCGACGGGTTGACCGGGTAGACGCTCCCCGAGAAATCTCCGGCGAGAAGGGATCGGACGACCTCGTGACCGACGTTCCCCGGGTGCCGTCCCGCCCCGATGACGGCAATCGAGCGCGGGCGGAGGATCGCCGAGATGCTGGCGACCTCCGCGGTCGCCTCCCGCTCGTCGCAGGACGCACGGTACTCGGGCGTCGGCCGGAGATCGATCTCGGTCCGGACGGTCCTACCGTCGTTGGCGCGCGTGCACCGGAGGCCCGTGGCACCGAAGACCTGGAGCATGGCCGAGTTCTCCGCCATGACCTCGGCGACGAAGTGCACGATCCCCTTGGTCCGTGCGTACGCCGCCAGGCTCTCGAAGAGCAGCGTGGCGACCCCGTGGCGCTGATAGGTGCCGGCCACCACGAAGGCGACCTCCGCCACCGGCTGCGTGGGCCCGAGGCGGTCGTAGCTCGCGAACGCGACCAGTTGACCCGACACGATCGCCACGAAGGCCATCCGGGAGTCGTAGTCCACCTCGGCGACGTGCGATGCCTCGTCGGGGCCCCACGCCGGATGGGCACCGAGGAGGGCCTGCTGGATCGCATCGTGCGACAGGTTCCTGTCGGAGGCGCCCAGCAGCGCCGCGTCAGCCGGCTGGATCGGACGGACGAGGACCGCCTCGCCGCCCGTCAGCAGCCCGTCGAACTCCCACGACGACGGGTACCCGGGCGGGTCCGGTGCCCCGCGTGCAGCTCCATCCCCAGTGGACATCACCACCTCCTCATCGACAGTCATCGTCGCCGCCGACGGTCGAGGTGACCAGGGTCGAATTGCCCGAACTGCCTGACCAGGATCATGGCATCCTGTGTCGGGACCTTCAACCTCTGGCGTCCTCTCCTGGCGCCGGAGCGGCAGCGGGAGACCGGCCCAGCCGCGCCTCGACCTCCAGGACTTGCCGAGTCGTCTTCAGCACCGTGTCGGGGTTCAGGCTCATCGAGTCGATCCCGAGCTCCACGAGGAACTCGGCCATGTCCGGGTAGTCGGACGGCGCCTGCCCGCACAGGCCCGAGTGCATGTGGTTGCGCTGGCACCCCTCGACGGCGAGGCGGATCATCTCCTTCACCCCCTCGTCACGCTCGTCGTAGTCAAAGGCAACGATCTCGCTGTCGCGGTCGACGCCGAGCGTGAGCTGGGTCAGGTCGTTCGAGCCGATCGAGAAGCCGTCGAAGTACTCTGCGAAGCGGTCGATGAGGATGACGTTGTTCGGGATCTCGCACATGGCGTAGACCTCGAGGCCGTTCTCCCCACGACGGAGGCCGAGCTCGGCCATCCGCTCGAGAACCTGCTCAGCCTCCGCCACGCGACGGACGAAGGGAAGCATGAGCACGACGTTGGTGAGCCCCATCTCCTCGCGCACCCGAAGCATCGCCTTGCACTCGAGGGCGAAGCCTTCGGCGTAGGCGGGATGGGCGTATCGGGACGCGCCGCGAAAGCCGAGCATCGGGTTGGCCTCCGCTGGCTCGAAACCCGCCCCACCGAGGAGGTTTGCGTACTCGTTCGTTTTGAAGTCCGACATGCGGACGACAACCGGCTTGGGCCAGAAGGCGGCGGCGATCGTGCCGATCCCCTCGGCGAGGCGCTCGACGAAGAACTGCTCGCCGTCGCGGTACCCGCGGATCAGCTGTGCCAGGTCCTCGCGCGCCTTGCGGTCGGTCACCTGCTCGGGATGCAGAAGCGCCAGCGGGTGGGCGCGGATCGACTCGCTGATGATGAACTCCATGCGTGCGAGACCGACGCCGTCGTTCGGGAGGAACGAGGTCTTGAAGGCGAGGTCGGGGTTGCCGAGGTTGATCATGATCTTCGTCACCGGGCGGGCCAGGTCCCCCACCTCGCTCCGCTCGACATGAAAACCCACCTCGCCCCGGTACACGAAGCCCGCATCGCCTTGCGCGCACGAGACCGTGACCGTCACGCCGGTCGGCACCGCCGTGGTGGCGTCTCCGGCCCCGACGACGGCGGGGATCCCGAGCTCTCGGGCGATGATGGCCGCGTGACACGTGCGCCCGCCCCGATTGGTGACGATCGCCGCAGCCGTCTTCATCACCGGCTCCCAGTCCGGCGTCGTCGTGTCGGCGACGAGGACCTCGCCGGGGCGGAACTGCGCGAGGTGCGCGACGTTCTCGATCACCCGCACCGTCCCCGAGGCGATCCTCTCGCCGACCGAGCGCCCCTCGGCGACGACCTCGCCGGCGTGCTCGAGGACGTAGGTCTCGAGGCTGGACACCTGGCGCTGCGACGCAGCCGTCTCGGGCCGGGCCTGGACGATGTAGATCTTGCCGTCGATGCCGTCCTTCGCCCACTCGATGTCCATCGGCCGCCCGTAGTGGGTCTCGATCGTGACGGCGGAATCGGCGAGCTCGAGCACGTCCGCGTCGCTCAGGCAGAAGTGCTCTCGATCGGCCTTCTGGGTGGGGATGTTGCGCGTCGTGTGCTTCGTTTCGCCCTCGACGAGGACCATCTTCACGGCCTTGTCGCCGAGGAGGCGACGCAGCACGGCGCGATGGCCGGCGACGAGGCTCGGCTTGTGGACGTAGAACTCGTCGGGGTCGACCGCGCCCTGCACGACGTTCTCGCCGAGGCCGTATGCCCCGGTGATGAACACCACGTCGCGGAAGCCGGACTCGGTGTCGAGCGTGAACATCACACCGGACGAGGCGAGGTCCGAGCGCACCATCTTCATCACCCCGATCGACAGCGCCACCTTGTAGTGGTCGAAACCCTGATCGATGCGGTAGTGGACGGAGCGGTCGGTGAAGAGGCTGGCGAAGCACCGCCGGCAGGCGTCGAGCAGGCTCTGCTCGCCCCGGATGTTGAGGAAGGTGTCCTGCTGGCCCGCGAAGCTCGCGGTCGGCAGGTCCTCGGCGGTCGCCGACGAACGCACGGCGAGGCCGACATCCTCCCCGTACTCCTCCTGCAGCCGTCGGTAGCCGGCGAGGATCTCGCTGGCCAGGTCCGATGGGAGGCCCGCGCCGTAGACGAGCTCACGTGCACGCTTGGCGCGGCGAGCGAGGTCGGCGACATCGCTCGGGTCGAGGCCGTCAAGCGCGGCGTGCAGTGGCTCTAGAACGCCCGCCTCCTCGAGCATGTATCGGTAGGCCTCCGCGGTGATGGCGAAGCCGTTCGGCACCCGCACCCCCTCGCTCGAGAGCTTCTGGTACATCTCGCCGAGCGAAGCCGTCTTCCCACCGACCAATGGGACGTCCCCGATATCGAACTCTTCGAAGAAGCGGACGTAGATGGGCTTGGTCATGATCATGATCGTTCCTCCTCTAGCGGTTGAAGCAGACGGGTGGCTGAGCCTCTGCCAGGTCGCCGGTAGCATCGAGATCGCCCGGTGGCATGCACCGAGTGCGCCCTCTGTACCTCACAACTGTCAGTATCACGAAGTCCGGGGCGTCCAACTAGGGGCGAAGGTCACTGGCGGGGCTACGTGACGCTCGACCCGGTGGTCCGGCCCGTTCCCGGTGCCGGGCGACGATCCACGGCAGGTCGGGGGTCCGACCGAGTCCTTCGGGCAGTCACCGGCAGAGGCGGATGGCGGCATCGGCCCTGGTCGGCCCCGGGCAGGCGCACTACGGAGGGCCGGGGCGGCGCACCCGCCCCACACCGTCAGCGCCGGTTGGCGGCCACCAGTTGCGTGGCTGCTACCGAGGCGGAGGGCTTGCGGGCCACCCGCTCGGCGACCAGGTCCTCGGTCAGCGTCCGCTCACCGGCACGGGCGGCGGCACGGGCGGCGGCAGCGATGAGGGTCAGGTCGATGATGTCGCGTTGGGCGTGGCTGCCACCGACGGCGTTGGCCACGGGGCGGAGGTCGATGAGCAGGTCGAGGGCCCGGTCGGGCTGGCCGGCCGCGAAGGAGCCAAAGCCCTCGACGAGGGCCAGCCTGACCCGCTCGGCCACCTCGCGGTTGGTTCCCACTGTCCGGCGACGATTGTTGGCCACCAACTGCTGGTTGCACTCGTGGCGCCCGGAGAGGCCGAGCGCCATCACCGCGTACCAGTCGTTGAAGAGGTAGACCGGATCGTCCACCAGGAGCTCGATATCCGCAGCCAACTGGTCGGCTCGTCCACCGACATCGATGCCGAACAGGGAGAGCCTGTGGGTGCCGAGAAGCCCATCCGGCCAGCTCATGCCACAAGCCGGTACTCGTGAACGAGGCCGCCGAGTTTGTCGCTCCGTCGTAGCTGGGCCGGGTCCGGATGGCTGATCCGCAGTGGCCTCCCTCCCACGGCAAGCGGCACCTGCTGACCGAGGGAGCGGTACGGACGATGTCCGTTGTCGTGATCAACGAACTCGCTGAGGACCGCTTCGAGCTGAGGGCGATGGAGCACAAGCATCGAGTCGAGGCACTCACGTCGTGCGGTCCCGACGAACAACTCGCCGAACGCGTTCGCACCGGGGGATCGAATGGGCGTGCGGATGATCCGGGCGCCATCGGCACGTAACACCTCGTCGAAGCTGGCGGTGAACTTGGTGTCGCGGTCCCGGATCAAGAACTTCGTCGGACGGGCCAGATCGGCCAGGACGAAGCTGAGATTGCGAGCCTGCTGGGTGACCCACTCCCCCGCCGGGTTGGTGGTGATGCCGGTTGCGTACCCCCTCCGGGTGTCGAGTTCGATGAAGAAGAGCACGTAGAGCTGGCGCATCAGCACCGTGTCGACATGGAAGAAGTCACAGGCAAGCATCGTCGTCGCTTGGGCACGCAGGAACTCCGCCCAGGTCGGCCCAGAGCGTCTCGGCGATGGCTCGACGCCGTGACGACGCAGGATCGCCCACACGCTCGAGGGTGCGAGAACCACGCCCATTGTGGCCAGTTCACCGTGGATCCGGCGACAACCCCAGGTGGGGTTCTCCTTGGCCAACCGCAGCACCAACTGGGCCGTGCCCGCCGTCAGAGCTGGCCGACCGGTGAGGCCCTGCTGAGGATACGTCCATCGGCACCGAACCAGGTCCCGATGCCAGCCGAGCATCGTTTCTGGCTGGACGAAGAACCGACCCCGGCAAGCCTTTGGCACGAGCCGACTCAACCCGGCCAGGACCGCCCGGTCCGCTGGCCGCAACGCCGGACGCTCGACTTGGCGACGAAGGACCGCCAGCTCATGACGGAGAATGACCACCTCGACGGCCAGTTCGCCTCGTTCGCTCCTGCGAAGCCGCAGCAACAGGAGGAGGCGCACGAACGCCACGTAGAGGAAGGACAACGCCACTGGGCAATCTTCGCTTGCCCAGTGGC
>Ga0208587_1001267_pt1 | contig 13468 bp, 15 predicted proteins | sample NGESurdeep092012_7_FD_184472 | JGI IMG/M metagenome (GOLD analysis project Ga0208587, IMG submission 184472) | Arctic peat soil microbial communities from Barrow, Alaska - NGEE Surface sample 210 deep-092012 (SPAdes) | ecosystem: Environmental > Terrestrial > Soil > Wetlands > Peat ...
CTGGTTTTGCGAGCGACCTTTTGTCTTCCTTCTTCTGCTGCTGCTGGAGCCCACGGAGGTAAGCATTGCAGCGTTCATCTGTGCCGGAGAGGCAATATGTGGCAGAAGCCCCCTACCGTCGGATCAGGAGGCCATTACCAGTGAGGTGTCGAGTCGCGCCCACCGGATTCCAAACCGTGAGAGCGCCGCTCAGGAACTAACGCCCGTTGGGTTGGCGCCCAATCAATATGGCAATCTGTTTGGCTCCATCGGGGGACTACTCAATTGTCCGAAGGCATGGCCTGTGGTGGCATCCACAGGCCACATGGCTGGTTGCACCGACCATGGAGGACTCCTCCTCGGCCCACGGCTCGGAACCCGTACGTTCGTTCCCATGACCACCCAAACCAGTACATCGAACAGCTGCTCCTTTCCATCGCTCAACGGGACCGTGGAGTGCCATTGAGCAAGCAGGAGCTGATAGGACGCAGATGTCTGAGTGATCCGCGCCACACGCCAGGCCTCAGAGGCGCTGATCCCTGGTTGGGCGTTCTTTGGTGGCGGCGAGAGCCGAATCCCATTGGACTGAAATGTCAGCGTTTTGTTGAGCCGCACAGGGGTTGGCATGCGTGGCTCGACGGGAGAAGGGTCCCGAGCCCAGATTGACCGGTCGGTGCTCACCGAAACATTCTCTCAGAACGAGAGTCCGACTGCCCCCTCGCTGCCGGTTCGCGGCGTAGCCCGCATCGCCTGACGCCGAGCCTGCTTTCCACACGCGAGCGCACGCGTAGGTGCCGTTCTGCGCTGGCCCTGTACTGACGACGGTGAATATTCTGGCGCGTTGTTCGGCGCCCGAACGGGTGCGCTTGATCGCCGACTCGGGTGCGGTCGGCGGCACCCACGGCACCGGCTGCCGAGAGCGGTTCTCTATGCTTTGCAGCCGGGGCAGGCGGCCTCCCATGCTTGCTCCTATTGCATGCACCCGTGTAACAACACGAGTGGGGAACCCCTCACTCGACAAACCCCGATGTACATGCCCCATGCGTCACCCGCCCGGTATGGACGTCCATCCCGTTGGGCAGTCGCCATTCGGCTCACCGACTTGCCACCAGGGGCCATCAAGGTGGGAGAGGCACTCATCCGACCGCATTCGGGCATCCAAGCTGTCGGGCATGTAGAGCAACCCCGATCCCGAGGCGACGCTGCGGGGAAAGAACGTGACCTGTAGTCCATTGTGCACACCAGGAACAACGACACAACGCCCGTCAGCGTGACCGATACCAGGCAAGTAGACGTAGCCAGCAGTCGAGGTGGTGCAGGCAGCTCCAGTTGCTGTGGTTGCGGTCACGGCTCGATCGACGGCCGCCTGCCACGCCGGTTCGTATGTCCTGATCTTCACAGCCAACAACGTGCCGTACCAGGCCCCAGCGGAGAGAAGTAGGCCAACTCCGATGATGACAGTGGCGACGAGTCGGCGTTGCGATTTCCGCTCAGGACACACGAGTCGCATCGCTACGACCGCCGATACGCAAGCTGCAAGCGTGACGCCGAGGACCGTGACCGTTGAACCCAGGTTTCCGCCCAAGTCCGTCGACCACCATGCAATCGAGGCGATAACGCCTACGGCCATCAGGCCACATGCGATCGGAACCAGCCCCAGCATCCCATTCCGAGACGGGGCATCATTGGGAGCCGGGGCTTCCAGAAGTGATGACTCAACCGGTGGCACGGAATCAGCCTCTCATCCATAGCGTCAGATTGCTCATATCTCCCCGACTGGGTGACTCACATCGCCGGCCGCGGGTGCCAAGTTCGCCGTTCTACGCCGAGCCGAACACGGCTTTCTCGGGCTGACGGAAGTCGAAGAGCCAAGTGGCGAACAACCAGACGAGCATGATCCCGAGGATGACGCTCGTCGGCCCGATGCTGCCATTCTCGTTGTGTCCATAGTCGGCGGCGACGACCATCCAAGGTGCCGTCAACACGACCAGAGCGCCAGCGGCTGTCGTTCTCCGCAGGATGAGCAACAGGCAGGTGGTGACAAACGAAATGCCGACAATCCAAAAGACGGCGGACCCGAGTCTGGGAACGCTCACCCACTCAACGGAAAGATAGGTGACGCCCTGGCCACTCTTCCCGACGCCCCCGCCGAACCACCAGACAACGATGAAAAGAGCAACTCCTGAACTGATTCGCCAGAAGGATCGCTGGTTTGCAACCGTTGCGGTTGGGGCCAACGCGCACGGGAGCCCAAATCCCAGAAGCAAGCCCATCATGGTCAGATTGGCACTGGCGAAGAAGAGCATGCCGATGGGGATCGCCGCCAGTGTGCTGACCACGCAGATCGAGGCGAACACCCGACGTCTCTGCGGCCACAAGAGGGATCCAGCTACTCCGCTGATCCAGATTGCGTAGATCACAGGTCCGAAGGTGTGGAAGACGCCGGTCCGAAGTGGCTGGGGCAAGCTGGAGTTGGGGAGCCACAAGGCATTCCCCAGGAGGAATGCCGACAGCCCAGCGGCAACGATCAATCCCGGCATGGCGGCGGCATCCAGCACTCTTCCGGCAAACCGCTCCGAGGTAATGCCGAGCCGAACCTCCATGCCGTGGATGATCAAATCAAGGACGTCAAGCATGCCCAACTGCGCTCCGCTCTGGGAGGTCGCTTCGAGCAGCGTGGCGACGATCTCGCCTCCTCGCTCGTTCCGGTAGGACTTCGGGTAGACCTTGATCAAACGGGCGATGGTCTTTTCATCTCGGTTCATGCCAAGCCCCCAGCCAGGCGAAGCCTGCGCAGCGCTTCCTTTGACACGCTGACTCGGCGACGGGACTCGGCGGTAAGGGCAGAAGTGCCCGTGTCAGTCAACTCGTAGTAGTGCCGCAATCTGCCGTCCACGGTTTCTTCTCCCGCGGAAGCAATCATCCCGTCGTGGGTCAGCCTGTCGAGCATGGCGTAGAGCGTGCCGGCTCGGAGGCGAGTGCGTCCGTCGGAAAGCCGCTCCGCTTCCTGGATGATCCCGTACCCGTGCTTTCGACCATCAGCCAGTGCGGCCAACGCTAGAAACGTCGGCTCCCTCATCTCATCAGTCATGCCATAGGTATATACCGATGACTAGAGTATGTCAACGGAAGCCCTGCGGCTTCGGGACCTGCCCCCTACAGGGTCGCGGTGGGGGCAAAGTCGCCCACCGCCGAGCATGCTTGCCGTCCGCGAGCGCGCCCGAGGATTCGTTCTGCGCTGCTGGGCGGTGAGGCGTTGGCCTCGTTCTGGCGCGTCGTTCGGCGCCCGGTTGGGTGTGCTCGATCGCCGGTTCGAGGACGGTCGACGGCGCCCACGGACAGCTTCGGCTGCCGAATGCGGATCTGTGTCCCCTGGGTGGCCCAGCTCTTCGACGTTGTGACCCAGCGAGCGGAGGTGGCTGGCGAGACCGCTGGCGGCGGATCGCTCAAAATCCCGTTGGCTCTGTACTGGAGACATCATTTCCTGACTTGCGCTATTGGGGTAGATACTCCACCTCAACAGTGTCCCAGGAAGAGCTGCCCCAGATCACCGGGTGGGTAGGCCTCGTCGACTACTCGGATTGAGAGGGCACCCAAGCCATTGCGTCCCACACGTATGTTGCTCTCCACTGGTGATCGGCGGGGGACCACCTCAGCTTGCCTGCGACCACCATGTCGCACACCCTCCCGTGTTCGTCACTATCGGCTCGCTCGTCTACGAGCACGACAGCCATCCCATCGACGGGTTCCACCCCAGCCGACTCAAACTGGGCCTGAATCTGAGCCAGCATTCCAGTTCGATCTCCGCTCTTCGGGTAGAGCATCACAGCACCTTCGTTGGTGGCTGGATTCCTACCTCCGTAGTTGAAGTCGACGTTCAGCCGAACCGGCTCGCTCATCACTGGCGAGAGTACAGCGCGTCCCTCCTCAGGGCGCCCCAGTACGCCGGCTGCGGGCGCACGTCACTCTGCCACCGACGGCCGGCTCGGCGGGAAAAGGGTTAGCGTCACCAGAGTGAAGTCCGTCGGCATCGCACTGGTTGCTGTTGCCGCACTTGCGTGTGGCTGTTCAGCCTCTTCGGCGAAGTCGAGTGCAACTTCAACAACCAGCTCCCAGGCACTGGCAACCACGCTCGCTTGTCAGTTGGCGTTTGGCCCGGGAGCTTCGCAGCCGGATGCGGCGCTGGTCGGGAAGACCCTTGCTGAGGCACAGAGTCTGGCGGCGGATTCCGGTCAGATCACAAGAGTCGTCGCAGAGAACGGGAGCTGTAGTGCGGTCACGGCCGATGTGGTATTCCGTCGCGTTGACCTCTGGGTCGTCAACGGCCAGGTCGTCAAAGCAGTTCGAGAGGCTCCTCCCGGGATGACATCGCCGACCTAGACGACTTGCCTGTGAGCGTTGCGAAGGGTGACTCCAAACGCCGGTTCGCGGCGTAGCCCGCATCGCCTGACGCCGAGCCTGCTTGCCACACTCGAGCGCGCCTGACGTGCCGTTCTGTGCTGATGCCTGGAGTGCGACGGTCGTCGTTCTGGCGCGCTGTTCGGCGCCCGGTCGGGTGTGCTCGATCGCCGGTTCGAGGACGGTCGACGGCGCCCACCGCTTCGGCTGCCGAATGCGGATCTGTGTGCTTTGCAGTCGGCGCACACGGCCTCCGTGTTTGCTCCTATTGCTGCGCCGGTGTAACAACACTTCGAGGATTGTCGAGAAGAATCGACGCGCGCTAGCTACTCGCGTGGCCGAGCGCGAGACTCGTGGTATGGAACCGCTTCCTGCCAGTGCTCGCACCCCTCCTCGACCTCCCAAACCGCCTGCGCCGCCGACGACGGGATGGGCTGGGCAACCGTCATGGGGCCACGGCAGACCCGTAGTGATCAGGCGAAGCGGCAGTCTGAATGTCTTCCGTGACATTATTTCCGAGATGCGCTGGGTCATTTGGCCGAATCGCCCTACGACGATCTTCAATGCAAGGGTTGTGTTCACTGCGCTCTGCACGGTGGCAGTCGGGATTGCCGCAGTGAACCTTGGGTCAGGCGATGCCATCGGGTCGCTAATCCATTAGGTCACTACTAGCCCTGACCCCCGACCGCGGGCTTACTGCGTGCCGCGAACTGTGCGACGCCGAGGGTGCTTGCGGACCGCGAGTGCACGCGTAGGTGCCGTTCTGTACTGCACCGACGACAGCGACGGTCGTCGTTCTGGCGCGTCGTTCTGTCTGTGACGGGACGTGCGAGATCGCCGACTCGGGCGCGGCGAAGACAGGTCACGTTCACGGCGTCCGATCGTCGTTCTGTGCCGCACCGCCTCGATCCATTGATGGATCGTGCTTGATTGTTGCCTCCCAGCGAGCAGCACTTTGCGGATACTCCGGAGACGGGATAGGGAGGCCCGTAAGCCACGCGGCCGGTTTCACGTCGTCCCCAACTGGTTCGCCACGTGGTCCATAGATACAACCAAGCGCGATAATCGCTCCATGCCGGACGACGACATGACAGCACTGGCCCGGAACTTCGAGGGGCAGACTCCGCCTCCCGGAACCGCCGTGACCCACATGGTCGTCCCGAAGCAGCAAGCTGTCGTTCTCGACAAGCGCGACGGGCGGTTCCTATGGATGCGCCCGCTCGACGACGATGAAGAACCCCCGGCAGAGCCGGTCGTGATCCAGCCCGGAGACATTCTCGTTCCCTTCCAGCCGATTCACTCGACGGGCTTGAACACCAACGACAGGGTGGGCGACCGGACGGGCTTCATGCTCGGCATTCCCATTGTTGAGGTGAGTCGTGATGACGAAGCACGGGTCGTAGTGGCGAGATCCCGCCTGCTTGATGAACCGGAGTCGGAACGGGTTCGGCTCCCGTTCGGCTACACGCTCAATCTGCCCACCGGTGCCATAACCATCGAGTTCGAGCGCATCGACCAGATGTTCGAGCCCGACGAAGACGGCTACAAGCCACTCTCGAACACGATCTGGACGTGGATGGCCATCGGCCCGCCCCCAGGTACCGAGGAGTTCGCTCGCTATCTCCTTGCGGCAGCCAGACGACTCGACACCTCCTACCGTGGCTTCGTCCGGGTGCGTCATGCGCTCAAGACGCTTGAAGAGACAATGCCCGGCCCCCACGCGCGTCGCGCAGTCTTCGAGATCGTGGGCGACATCGAGGTAGCTGTCGTCGCCCTGGGGCGAGTTGTCGACATGGCCGCGGAAGTGGGCCGGGTGACGGAAGCGCCGCTGACCATCCCGTCTCCTTTGGTGGAGATCAGGCGGGCTCTCATCGAGATCCGCAACGCCTACGAGCACATCGACGAAAGAGCTCGAGGGCGGGTCCGTGAGCGTCCACACCCGGATGCCTTGTCGATCTTCGACTGGACCATGCTCTTTCAGGAGGGGGTGATTCGCTACGGTGCACACTATCTTTCGTTAGACCAGTGCTTCGAGCTTCTGTCAGAGGCGAGGGCGTTCCTGAAGCAGGCTGCTAATGAGGGAAAGCGAGCTGTCTTCACAGTCGAGCAGACGGGTATGGACGCGGAGTGACGGCGGTGCCGACCTTCGCTTCAGAATCGAATGACAGTTAGCGCAGAGAACCATCTGGACTCCGGCACCCGTATTCCCATGCGGCCGACTATCCCCTAGCGACGAGCCATCGGACGCCGTGGAGTGTCTCGTAACGCCGGGTCGGCGGCGATTGTCGAAGATCGTGCGGTAGCTGAGGGCTAACCGCCCACGACCGGCACCTCGGGGTCACCTGCCAGATGCGGTGCGACACGGAGAACCAGCGTGTAGTACAACCGTTTCGTGACACGAGTTTGGATCGGCTTTGCCGCCGTCGGTATCCTGTTCTGCGCGTGCTCTGGGTCGTCTGTCGCCCAGGACAGAGCCACTTACTTTTTGGCCCAGAGGGCCGTGACCCAGGACCAGCAGATGGTCTTTGGGATGGACACTGCCGGTTCGAGTGCGATCTCGTGCTTCTCGGCAAAGGGAGCCTCGACCAGCACAATCTCGTCCCAGTGCTCCTTTACAGCTTTGAAGGCCCAGGCCCTCGCGAGGCTCAACGCAGACGAAGCCAAATTAAGTGCTGCGGCTCACCAACTCGCCAGCGACAACCAGGCCCCGTAGGGCTGCCACTGATCAATCTCAGAGACAGCGGATAGTGGAGTGAGCTGCGAGTGCCCTGCGGGCGTCTTCCATAATGGGGTAGTGACCTTGCTTGCCCTTTTCGATCTCGACAACACCTTGCTGGACCGAGAGAAGGCGTTTGGCTTATGGGCCGACCGCTTCATCGCTTCACACGGTCTGGGTCAGGGTGCCCGGGCGATGATCGATCGAGCCGATGTCGACGGTGCAACTCCTCGTGACGAGTTTTTCGCACGGATCCGACAGGAGCTGAATATCACCACCGAGGTGGACGAGCTGGTGGCGGACTACCGCGTGGTCTACCCATCCCTTTACTCCGCCGAACCGGAGATGATCAAAGGAGTCCGATTGCTTCGATCATCAGGCTTCAAGGTGGGAGTCGTCACCAACGGCCCTCCATCGCAACAGGCCAAGCTCGAGGCTGCAGGCGTCGCGGTCGAGTTCGATGCCGTCTGCATTTCCGGGATGGTGGGCTCACGGAAGCCGGACATTGCGATCTTCAGAGAAGCAGCCCGAGTCTGCAACCTCCCGCTGGATGGCTGGATGGTAGGCGACTCGGCCGAAGCTGACATCGTCGGCGGAGCCAATGCTGGGCTCAAGACCATCTGGATGGCTCGTGGTCGGGATTGGCCATCAGATGACTTCGTGCCGGACCACATTGTTGACTCGATCCCCCAGGCGGTTGACGTGATCCTCGCGTCAACGTAGAACTCCCCGAACGCTGCCGGTTCGCGGCGTGGCCCAAGCCGCCCAACGCCGAGCATGCTTGGAAGACGCGAGCGCACGCGTAGGTGCCTGATTCGTTCAGCGCTGGTGTTTGGAGGGCGACGGGCGTCGTTCTGTCGCGTCATTCTGTGCTCGGCCAGATGCGCGATACCGCCGAGTATGTGCTCAGGCCAATCGGCACCGGCCCAAACTCGGGAGAGGACAGATTGCCCGATTCGGGACGGTCAACCGCGGACCGGGTCACCGCCAGTGCTTGCAGCCGCAAGCCCGAGAAGCTCGTCCAGCCCGCAGCGGAAAGAACAGGTTCCGGGCCCGCGAAGTCGAGCGATGCCGCTCGAGAATCCGCTTCGGTTGACCGAATTAAATTCGGGAGATGACAGGGCCTGCCGCACTGGGAGCCGTTCGGCGACCAACCACATTGGCCAACGACGATCGAGAAGAGGGTCGCACGACTACTTCCTCACGCGGTTGGCGGGCCCTCGTGAGCGCTGGAGAAGCTCTCCTCGTGCAGGGCGGTGGTGCTGGGTGACGGTTGGATTGCCAAGGTCACTTCCACGAGGTACGTGTCGTATTGCCCCTTCCAGTCGACGGGAAAGAATGTTACCGCCTTCTCTCCTATTTTCCTACAGGTGTTCTTCGTCGTGGCTTGCTTTCCTAGCTCGGCCGACGTGACGATCAGATGGTGAAGGCGCACGTCATCGGATGGCTGGCACAGGCACGCGCCGCCCACCAGCCAGTCAGGGAGGGACTGACCCCTAGAATCGGCATTCCACGTTTCGTACTTGTCGCAAGCGAGCAATGTGCAAAGATCCTTACGGAGCTTGCGGTTACTATCCTTTGTTCCGACGACATCCGAGACTTCGGCCACCCATCTTTCGGATTTGCATGTCGCCACCAAGTCGTGCGACACGTCGCTCTGGGAGGGATTGGCGTATAGCACCTTCGCCTGGCCATTGGTCGTCTCTGAGATCCACGAAAGCACGTCGATCATCCTCTCGATCGTGGCCAACTGGTTCATCACCTCCGAAAGCCGGTGGTTCCCTTCTTTGAGGTACGTCGTACCAGGATTGAGAGTCACTTCAATGCGCTTCGCCGAACATCCGGTCTTCTGCTTGCCTAACTTACTGCCCGCCTTGTTCAAGGCGCCGACCAGGACAGTTTGGATCGTATTCATGTCGTTCAGGTAGTCATTGACACTTGTCGACTGGATGAGCGGAGACACCAGGTAATTCGAGCCCGGCTTGCCTTTGACTTCGTCTGCGGCGGCTTGCTCCATCTGGCTTACCTTCTTCGGAATGCCTTGTATCGGACGACATACTTCACCCTGTGGCAGAGTTATCCCGAATGACCGACAGTCTACGCAGTAGCGTCAATGGGACGGGCTCCCGGTTGGCGCAGGTCCGCGCCGAGCGCGTCCTGTCGCCCTCGCCAAGCTGCCTCACTCGACCTGGAGTACGGCCGTGATCGCCGACACCTGCCGCCGTGGCCCAGAACGATCCTTCACGGGTGGCCGCAACGCCTCCTCACGAGGACCTCGTCGGCGTGCAGATCAGACGGGTCGGGTGTGTTCCGGTTGGCGCCCGAGCGTCCAGTTCGACGCGACCTGTGACCTGTCCTCCCGGGTGCACGCGTAGGTGCCTGATCTGGCGAGACCACGACTGCCGGGCGACCGTCGTTCTGTCGCGATGTTCTGTGCCCGAGCGGGTGTGGTCGGCGGCGGCCGGGCCCCAGGCTGCTGAGTGCGGTTCTGCGTGCTTTGCGGCCAGCGCAGGTAGCCTCCGTGGTTGCTCTTGTTGCCGCGCCCGAAACGGCACATGGGTGATGCGCCTCAGGGACTCCAGCATGGGTCACGACCCAGGCGGGCTAGGAGTTTGGCCTGTGCATCTGACCCCTCGGGACTCCGGTCGAGGGATGTCGTACAGGCCTGTTCTAGAGAGGGCGGCCACATCGGAGGGTAAGCGGCCACATCGGAGGGTAAGTCGTCCAAAAATGTACGGTACAGATGCTGGACCAAGGGTGAGTCCGTGACCTGTCGCCCGACCCAGATCCCAGGTATGAACCAACACATCGAGGCTCGGCAGCGGCACGATGCGGGCGCGCGATCATCAGCACGGCAAGTCACAGCTGTTATGCCAGCTGATTCTGCACCGATATCGGGAGGTGAGTGCGGTGGCACAAGAACGACTGTTTAAGGACGTGAAGCGGACGGACATGACCCACGCACGAACTGGGGAGAGTTTCTATGCCTTCTTGAATCGGAGCGGCACCACCTTCTACGGGGAGGTGCGCTCTTTATTGTCCGACTGGCTGAGCCACATTCCAGCGGAACACCGAACTTCTCTCCGTACCTCCCTGCGGTCGGAAGATGACGAGGTGTTCGAATCGGCGTTTTGGGAGCTCTATCTCTACGAGGCGTACTCACAGTCGGGGTTTGCCCTCACGATTCACCCGACACTCTCGGAATCGGATAAGCATCCGGATTTCCTCGTTGAGGGTGCGGGGGACCCTTTCTATCTCGAAGCCGTGCGAGTTGGGAAGTCCGATGAGGACCTGGGACGAGATCGGCGCCTAGATGACGTGATGGCAGTTCTGGAAGCCATCCGGGGGTCTCGATTCACAGTGAGCTTTTCGTACCTTGAGATTGGGCCTGGTTCGATCTCTGCCAAGGGACTTGGAAAGAAGATCACTGGTTGGCTCGAAACCCTGGATCCTGAGGCCGTGGTGGCAAACCTGCCAGAGCACAACGTCATTGAGAGCTTGCCATCTTGGACTTGGGAATCGGATGGCTGGCTCCTTGAGTTCCACGCGTTGCCCGTAAAGCCCGAGGCCTGGGAGAAAGGGCTGTCACTCGTGGGAATGAGAATGGGCCAAGCGGTGGTCGTCGACAACGTCTCCGGCCTACTGAGAGTTCTCAAGCGCAAAGCCAACAGGTACGGTGCCCTTGATTACCCCCTAGTCATTGCGGTGATGAGCAACACCGACATTCCGACGAAGGACTACGAGGTGTCGGAGGCCCTCTACGGGCGACGCAACGCGAGTCCAGAGGAAGCGGCCAAGCAACCACAGCGGCGGGTATACGAGGACGGGCACTGGCTTACCTCCGGAGGTTGGCGACGTGGCCATGCGCCCCAGGTCATCTTGGCGCAGGGGCTTCGGCCCACCATGGTCACCCGAGTCCGCCCCCGCATTTGGGCGACCCTACAAGCGGGAGTGGAACTACCAGAACAACCTTCTTGGCTGAGCCGAATTGACACGAGCACGTACATGCCGGAAATCTTGCCGGGAGCTTCCTTGTCAGAGCTCTTCGAACTCCCCGACGATTGGCTGGCAGGTGAGCCGGATTTCTCCCTGTAGCTGCCCATCGATTAGGCCCATCATCAGTCATGCGACGCGAGCGAGGACGCGTCGGCACAGATTCGCTGGCGATGTTTCGAGGCTGCGTCTGATACATCGGAGGGTGGATGCATCGGGGACATAGCCTTAGGCCGTGCAACAGATCACCTTTGGGCCGGAGGCGGACGACGCCTTCTTGACAGCCGTCTCGGCGCTGTGCGCACTGACGCCCGCCGTAACTGTGACCACCCGAAACGATGAGGTCCGGGACGTCGTTCTGGTGTCCTCGAACATGGACACCCTGATGGTCGAAGAATGGGACGAAGCACATGGAGTCCCCAGCGGCGAGCTGACCTCCGCCAATCTGGCTGACATCGTCGAGATCCGGGTGGTCTGACGACCCGTGCCAACGATCCGAGACATGTGGGAAGAGGTGTTGCTCAGATACCTGGAGGTCGATCGATTCGACGAGCTGGTCCAGGTCATGCTTGATGTCGCTTCGCCGCCGCTACTTATCTCCCACTCCAACGGCCCCCTGGGGCGGATCGTTCCCGAGGCGATGACGCAGATCAACGAAGCCCTGGCGACCGAGGCGCCTGCCGAGATCAACCGGATTCGCTCCGAACTTCCTTGGCACCTGAAGGACGTTGACCTGGCCACTGCCCTCCTAGAGGTGGGCACTCACTCCCGATATTGCGACATCCCCGACAGTGTGTACGACCCACCCGCTGCCGACAGCCGAGTTCTCCAACGGCTTCCTTCCCTCCAGGACAGCATCGACGATGACGGCTTGGTTGACTGCGTTGGACTGAGTCCGGGGGAGCGGGAGCTGGTCGTCGGCCATGACGCCGTCCAGTACCACCAGTTCCTCCGCCGCGGCTTTCAATCCAACATCAACGACACGCTCCTGCGAGTCCTCATCCCCGTCGGGACTAGAGAGGGCAACCAACTTCACCTGGGCATCGACGACCGCCGAATCTGCGACGTGTCTGACCTGTCGCACCTCATTGAAGAGGATTTTTGGTATGGCCCCCACCTGACCGAGGAATGGCTGGACGACCCCCACGCTGTGGGACGGACCGTCCACGAAGACCCCCAGGGCGAAGGTTGCCTCAGTGGATATTGGAAGTTCTTCGCATATTGGCGGATGAACGGCGACACCGAGAAGGTCGTTCAGATGGAAGAGGTTGCCGGAGAATATGAGGGGACAGTCGGCGAGTACCGAGTGCTCCGGTACCTCCATTCCATTCGGGACATCCACCAGCACCATTTCATCCACTGCGACGGGGCTGTGCGGGCATATGACACCCAGGGGTTCGAGAAACGAAAGCACGAGGAGATGCCCCCCAGCGTCCCGGCCAATCGATATCGGAAAGTGTTCCGGGTAGACGGCCAGATCTCCACCAATGAGTGGAGCGACATCGTGGCCAGATGGTTCCGGGGCAACGTTCTGGCCACGGAGTACCTGGGAACCATGGCTGTCGTCGACGCTGACGGCTAACCCACGTCTCGATGGGGCGGACACGTGCCAATGGCCCCTCGATCACGTTACAGCTCGCGCCATGAGCGCGCTCCAAACGACGGCATTCCAGGCGTGGTAGGGGAACATATCGACGGATCTCGGAAGCCCCGCATGGTTTCTGGTTTGTGAGGGAGGCCGCCCCGGCAGGACCGAACACGCGCACAAAAGTCCGGCGCCGGCCCCCCAACACGCAGCCGCCCATAATGACGCCCCACGCGGCCGCCCTGCCTGCTCGCGACGCACGCCGAACCGGCGTTCTGCGAGATTGACCTGATCCCCTGAAACTGCTCCACCGCTCCACCGGCGATGACTGCCGCTGCATCTCCTCGCGATCCTTGTCTTTAACCGGCCCCTATCGTTCGAAGTCGATACCACCCTGGTTCCGATCAAACTCGTCGAGTTCAAAGTTGGGATCGTCGTCGTCGAGATCCAACACACTGCGCCCAACGCCGGGGCCCGACACGTAGAGCGGGCGCCTGGTGATCTCTTGGTCTGACTCCACCTCCCGCTCCGAGCTCGTCTCGGGCCGGCCGAGAACATGGTCGTGGAGCTCGCCGATCCCGGCTTCGATCCCGGCGACTACTGCCTTGGCCAACTCGGCTTCCCCGCGAGCGAGGTGGACATCGCTGATCGCTCGAAGTGTCCGCCCGAGTTGGTCGACCAGCATGGCCCACACCAGCGGCGAATCGTTGCTCAACTCGCCCTGCGCCACCACGACGGCGATCCGAGAGAAGCCACCGCCTGCCCCTCGTCGGGGGACCGGGTCTCCGGGCCCGTGC
>Ga0208587_1001268_pt1 | contig 13458 bp, 6 predicted proteins | sample NGESurdeep092012_7_FD_184472 | JGI IMG/M metagenome (GOLD analysis project Ga0208587, IMG submission 184472) | Arctic peat soil microbial communities from Barrow, Alaska - NGEE Surface sample 210 deep-092012 (SPAdes) | ecosystem: Environmental > Terrestrial > Soil > Wetlands > Peat ...
TTCGCGGCCAAAATCTCTGTCGGCAAATTTGGCGCGACCGTTTGGGAGTTGAGACGACGGACGACGATATGTGGAAGTATCGGGTTTGCACTGACTAGACGGCGATCATACTCCTGTCCTGGCGTAACTTCCGCCCCGGCCTTACTTACGTCCCGGGCGCGTTGGCGCGGCGTCGCGGCAGTCGAAAAGTGATTCTTGAAGAATGGCCGCGTATGATGCTCGAGTGATTCGCGTCGCACCCGCACGGGTCACACGAGGAGAGCGTCCGTCGTTATGGCGAATCGGAAATGACGCTTCAACGAGCACAACAGGCCCCTCTCCGATCAAGGTTGAAGCGCCACACGTTGCCCGATAGAGCTGGTGAATCCGCACGATTTGCTACCGCACTCGCGCTGGTGTGGCTAGTGCCAATCGCGGCGGTTGAATATCTCGAATCCGCGCCGCCGCTCGCGAGCAATCATCACCTTGGCGTGCCGATCGCACAGATCGATCTGACGAACCGGCCGGCCCGCGGCGTCAATCTTCCGCAGAACTATCGTCGCGCGGCTCGTCGCGCATCGCGGGGCCCGGTACGGTGATGCCGAGAAGATTTTCCAAGCGACCTGATTGCTGTAAAGTACGCGTTGGTTCTATTGGAACAGTTACCGCGGCCAGGCCAATGACTGAAGACGCTACGGGGGAAATCAACGATGCGTTTCAGAGATCGGACCGTAAAGTCCCTCTCGGCGCTGCTTGAAGCACTTCAAACTCAAGCGGTCGTAAGACAACCGATTTGGTTCCGAGGGCAATCGTTCAAGGAATGGGCACTTGTTCCTTCGCTTGCGCGGAAGGCCGATCATCTGAAAGCAGAAAATGCTCTAATCAAGAGGTTCATTCAGAACGCAGCCCCACATCTGACCGCTCAGCCCCTACATGAGTGGGAATGGATGTTCCTGATGCAACATCATCGCGCACCGACGCGCTTGCTCGACTGGACCGAGAGTCCGCTAATAGCGATGTATTTCGCGGTCGCTTCCGCTGAGCACGTGGCCGATGCCGGTGCCGTTTGGTGCCTAGATCCTATCGCCCTCAATAAAGAGGCACGCTTGCGATTTGAATTCGATCAGGAAATTCCCGCGCCAGGCATCGATAAGGTGTGCGAAAGCTATTTGCCAAGCCATGTTAGCGAGAATCCCTCCGAATTGTTTCCAATCGCGGTAGTCGGACCGCGTAACACACCTCGGATGGTCGCACAGCTTGGGACATTCACGCTCAACCACAGGATGCACACACCACTTGAGAAGATTGGGGACAGGAAGCACGTGTGGCGATGGACAATTCCCTCCGGAGCAAAGCTGCGGATTCGAAAGGAACTTGCTCACCTCGGAATATCGGCCCTCACACTGTTCCCTGAACTCGATAGAGTTGCTGATCTCACAAAGGAATTGTTGCAATGAAGTTGTTCGAAATCACGATGCTGCGCGGCAACTCTGTTTGGGCATTGTATCGAATGCGTGAACGCATTCAGCTCGACCCTGAGTACCAGCGATTAAGCGATATCTGGACAGACGATCAGCGAATGCTTTTAGTCGACACCGTCTTAAACGATTTCGACATTCCCAAAATCTATCTGCATAAGTTCCAGACGCCAAGGAAACATGGTCCCAACATTTTCGACTATGCGATCGTTGACGGCAAACAGCGACTTGAAACTCTGTGGAGTTTCGTCGAAGGAAAATTTTCCCTTGCAGACGACTTCAAATATTTCGAGGATCCTTCTGTAAAGGCCGCCAGTATGACCTATTCTGAACTGGGCCGTGAACATCCGGATCTAAAGGTACAATTCGATAACTTTCCGCTATCGGTCGTATGCATCGAAACGAACGACCTTGGGCTGATCGAGGAAATGTTCACGCGTCTCAATGAGGCTGCGACGCTGACCGCTCCGGAAAAGCGAAACGCCTTCGGGGGACCAATGCCGCGGGCAATTCGCAAACTGGCAAAGGGCGAGTTCTTTACGAAATCATTGCCTTTTCGAAACGACCGGTATCGACATTTCGACCTAGCGGTCAAGTTCCTGCTGGCCGAGAAAGAAGAGAAGGTCGTCGACACTAAGAAAGTCTACTTGGATGAATTCGTTTACTCGTTTGCGACTGAGTCCCGGGACAAAATGCCCATTTTTCTGAAACCGGCGCAGAGGAACTGCGAAAAGATGGCGGAGGTGTTCACGCATAACGACCCCCTCCTGCGCCAGGTGGGCATGGTGATGCTTTACTACCATTTGTTTCGCATCGCCGGGGCTCAAGGATGGCTTAGCGCGGTTACCAGGAGCCGTCTTGCCGAATTTAATGAACTACGAGCCAAGAACCGGCAAAAGGCTGAGAAAGACTTGGCTAAGGCCTCTTACGACCTGCTCGAATTTGATCGGTATACTCAGGCACCGAATGATGGCTACGCGCTTCGACTGCGCCTTCAGATCCTGCTGCGTAGAGTATTTGCCAAAAACACGGACATTGATAAGTTATGAAATTCCGCTGAGCCTGCGGCTTGTGCGGTCCACCTACGCGCGCGGAACCTGACCACCACCTTGACCACCATGGGGATGGATTCCGGCGGACAGTAGGGCCTTCGGCGGATTGACTATTGTACGGAATTGCTCAGTGTGGACGCTGGCGGACATGATTCTCTCGAACTTAAAAACCGGCAGGGATGAAAGTCCCTCGTGGGTTCGATTCCCACCCCTCTCGCAGCCCAAGTTCAGCCCAAGTCAGGAAATTGCTTTTTTATTCATTATCGAATTCCGCACGCCATGAACTGTAGATCCAGTGCGTCGGTACCTCAGATACGCTTTGCCCGGAGAGATTGGCAAGTTCACAGCGCGTCGCGGCACTAAAGCGCCGGAAAAAGCTAGCGAGGAGGGAAAATAAAGGGTCGGCCGGGATTTAGCCGACCCGGAATTGTTTTTGATCCCGGGTTTCCGACAACTTTCGCATCGACTCTTGAACTCCGCCTCCGTCAAAGAGATGCGCGCTCGATGTTTTGAATCCTGTAGTCAACACCGCGCTGGTTTGATGCTGCATTCCGCGTGAACTTTGACGACAAAATTGGCGCTTTGGGATGGTCATGAAGAAGGATCGACGGCGTTTTCGCCGAACTCGACGCCGTCACGCGACACCTCGGGCGAGATCGTCGACCGTTTTCGAGGGAATGCAGGCTAGTGAACTTGACCAGCTTCGCTCAGGTCATGGGGGACCGGTCCCAAGGAGCTTGCCAATTCGGAGAGAGTCTGAGCCGTCGAGCGAGCCTGGTCGAACGCCGAGGTCACGGTTGACGATTTCGTTGACGGCCGCGGTGAGGATGCGCGCGCGATTAAGCGCGTGAAGTTTCAAGCTGCACGACAAGCCCGATTGCCTATACGCACCACTCCACGGACAATGTCCCTTGGCACCGACAATCAAGCCTCGGCGTTTGACATGATGTTGTGCTACTAGACGATAGGTTGGGGGAGCGCACTTGAAGACAATTTTTGATTTATGCGAGCCGCGAAGGGATGTCGTCAAAGGCGACATCGCCAAGTCGGATTTCGCGGCCGACCTCGCCCAAGTAATAAAGGGCACCGCTTCCGGTGAATATCTGAACCCGGAACTCTTCTTCGGCACCACATATCCGACGCGCGGGCTCAAGAGTTTGCTCGCCAACGTGTGCGCGCGATTGAGCGGCAAGCCGGGCGAGGTCGCTGCGATCTTTCGCCTCGGAACGTCATTTGGCGGCGGCAAGACGCACTCACTGATTGCGCTCGTTCACGCCGCGAACGGAATGCGCGGCGTGACTAATGCCGCTGAATTTATCGATCCTGCCGTGGTTCCGAAGGGCCGGGTCCGCGTCGCCGCCTTCGACGGAGAGAATGCAGACCCCGCCAACGGTCGCAAGATGGGCGACGATGTTCTCGCCTTTACCCCGTGGGGCGAAATTGCCTATGCGCTTGCGGGCAAGGCTGGGTACGAGCGCGTTCGCCGTGGGGACGAGCAGGCAATCGCTCCAGGCGCTGAGACCATCCAGGAACTGTTCGGTGGCGAGCCGAGCTTGATTCTGCTCGACGAGCTTTCCGTTTACCTGCGCAAGGTGCAGAAGCTGCCGCAGGCGCGCGAGCAACTCGCCGCTTTTCTTAGTTCACTTTTCAAGGCGGTTGAATCCTCGCCAAAAGCGGCCGTGGTCTACACGCTATCGATTGGAAAGGACGATCGTTCTTCCGATGCGTACAGCGAGGAAAGCCAATTCATTGCCGATCGGATGGCTGAGATCGAAAGCGTTTCGGCGCGTAAAGCGACGCTGCTGAACCCGACCGAGGACGACGAGACAGTGCAGGTGCTTCGCCGACGTTTGTTCGACCGAATCGACGATCGCGGCGCTTCGGAAGTCATCGACGGTTATCGCGAATGCTGGAACTCGAACCGCGACGCTCTTGTCGGCGATGCCGCACGCCCCGAAACGATCGATGCTTTCCGCGCGAGCTACCCGTTTCATCCAGACGTTCTGGCCACACTCACCGGCAAGACCGCGACTCTCGTCACCTTTCAGAGGGTACGGGGGATGCTGCGCCTGCTGGCCGGAACCGTCTCTCATCTCTGGAGCACAAAGCCGGCTGATGCCGTCGCGATCCATCTTCATCATATCGATCCGGGCTTCGCACCGATTTACGAGGAAATAGCGACACGCCTTGGACAGCGCGCGTATGTACCGGCGATCCGCAATGACATCGTTGCCGCCGAACCCGGAAAGAAGGCGCTCGCGCAGGAAATCGACGACGCCCACTACCGCGGATTGGCACCGTACGCCACATACGTCGCGCGCACGATTTTCATTCACACGCTCGCGTACAACGATCAGCTGAAGGGCGTCACTCCCGAGCATCTGCGCTACTCGATTCTCGGCCCCGAAACCGACATCAGCTTTATCGATGACGCGCGCAAGCGGTTCGCCGAGGACTCGTCATATCTCGACGATCGCCCCACCGCGCCGCTGCGCTTCCTGGTCGAGGCAAATCTGACGCAGATCATCCGCCGTCAGGAACTGCACGCTGACGCCGGACAAGTGCGCGCGGAACTGAACGACCGGATCAAGCGTATCTTCGGCGGCAACTACTTCGAGATGATTCCCTTTGCCGGCGGACCGTGGGAGGTTCCCGACGACACCGGCGACGGCCGTCCGAGGCTCGTCGTGATGTCGTACGACGGCGTCACGGCTGGTACCGCAGTTGAGAGCGTTCCTGACTTGGTCGCGCAGATTTTCTCGCGCAAGAATGCCGAGGGGAGTGCCTTCCGCGAGCTGCGCAACAATCTGCTTTTTGCCGTTGCCGATGACGACAAGGTTGCCGAGATGCGCCGCGCGATGGTCCGCCGTCTCGCCCTGGCTGAGCTGCGCAAACCCGAACGGCTGGGCGACCTCGCCGAGCATCAAAAGGCCAAGATTCTCGAACTCGAGGAGCGGTCCGAATCGCAGGTGGCTGTCGCGATTCAACAGTGCTATCAGCACGTTTTCTATCCATCCCGAAATCGGCTGCCACGCGCCGACGTTGACCTCGCCCATACTGCGCTCGCGTTGCACAACACATCGGACTCACCCGGCGCGGGACAGGTCCAAATCCTGCGCACTCTCCGCGAGCAGAAGAAACTCCGCACGCACGATGACGAACCCGACGCTCCTGCCTACATTCGCGATCGGACACCGCTCCGCAAGGGCCAGATGACCACGCTCGCGCTGCGCGATGAGTTCCGCAAGGATCCCGCGCTGCCGATGATGCTGGGCGACGAGGTCTTCGTCCGTGCGATTCGCAAGGGCGTCGAAGACAGCGTTTACGTGTATAGAAGCGGCGCGCTGCTCTATGGTCCCGGCGAACCAAACGCGGACATTCGAATAGACGAAAATTCCGTCGTCTTCACGATGGACTATGCGCGCCAGCACGACATCTGGCCGCGTCCCAAAGTCGAGATAAAAAAGGAAACTGACCGCTCGGGTGAGGACGGCAGAACCCGTGAGGAGGTCGACACGCGCGGAGACGATGGTCGCGGCGACGGAAAAATCAGCAACGGCAAGACCTCTTCGCAAACCTTCATTGCGGAAGCCGTCCTGCGCGAGGCGCTAATTCAGCTTTGGGAGCAGGCGCGAAAAGCGAAGGTAGATAAAGTCGGCGTGCTGAAGATCAAAGTCTTCGATGCGGCCGATGCATTTCGCCTTCTCGGCGCTGTCAGTTCGATACCCAGCGCCGCGAAAACAGCTAGAATGGAAGGCGGTTACGATACCAAGGAGGGCGCGACGATGACGTTCGAGTTTACTGGTCCGGTCGCGGATGCGCTCCCAGTCAAGGACTTCCTCGACTCGCAAATGCGCGCAGCAGCCGACAAGAAGCTCGACACGACCTTCGAGATTCGTTTTAACGACGGTCTGGCGATGGCCGGTGATGCGGCCGAAAAGCTCACTGAACGTTTGACCCGCTTTGCAACCGGCTCGGCTTACGTATCTGCATCGGCGGAGGCAAAACCATGAAGGCACAGGTCTATCGAATCGACGAAACGGCGCCGCGCTCTTCCCAGCCGCGCTTCGAGATTCGATCGCGCACGTACCGGCCCGGAGATACCGAAATCGAGATTTTCCAGATGCCTGCGCCGGCCACGCAGTATATTCGCACACCGCTTCGGATCGCGGGTCTGCGCGGGCGCAACCTCGAACTTATCGAGCATCGCGTGCTCCGCCGCCTCGCGCAGGAAGGCATCCGCTTCGATTCGACGCGCGACTCCGCTGCCGCACGACGCGGGTCGGTCCGTCCGGTGAGCGAGGAGCTGGCGATGACACTCGGGCTCGTGTTCCGGACGCTCGCGCCGATGCGCAGTCGCAACCGGATGCGTGAAGTGGTTGAGGGGATCGAGACGATGCAGCGTGAGGAGGCGGCGTACTGGCTCGGGATGGCGATGCATCGGAAGTATCCGCGCCGGGTGCTGAACGCGCTGCGGATTCTGCTGACTGATCCCAAGCGCAACCTGTAGCGCCCGCGCGCAATGCCGAAAGACACTCGACTGATTGAACGCTGGCTTCCGATCGCGGAGCTGGGAGAAGAGAGTGTTCGCGAGCGCCGCTCGATGACCGCGCTGCCGCCTACGTACTACTTGCACGTCTGGTGGGCGCGGCGGCCGTTGATCGCTTCGCGCGCTGCGATTCTCGCGTCGATCTTGCCCGCAGATGCAGACCACAAGAAATTCCTTCATGCGCTCGGCATCCACGGCGATCCAGCGAAAGTTAGACGACTTATTGATGCTGCCGCTCGGACAGGTGAAGACTTGGGACCGGATCCATACGGTTACGGGCGCGCATTCAAATATCTGCCTAGCGCACAGGATATACGTTGGGTGAGCGAGCAGATCAGTCGGCCACCCAACGAAATCGTAGTGCTCGATCCTACGGCGGGCGGTGGCAGCATTCCTTTCGAGGCGGAGCGGCTCGGGCTTAAGACAATCGCGAACGAGCTGAACCCGGTCGCGACCCTAATCCTCAGGGCGACCATCGACGCTCCAATTCGGTTTGGAATTACGGTTCAAAAGGAATTCGAACGTTTGACTAACGAGTTCTTGAGAATTGCCGAGGCAAAATACAGCGGCATCTTTGCACCCGAGGCCCCCGGGACACAGGTTCTTGGCTACCTGTGGGCGCGAACGATTATCTGCCCATACTGCGAAGGAGTGGTTCCATTGTCGCCCAATTGGCGGCTTTCTTCCGACGGCAATGGCGTGAGAGTGAAGCCCGTCCTCGGCAGAGGTCCCGGATCAAAAGGTCGGCGATGCAGCTTCGAAATAGTCAAGACGGTCAGAGAACAGTCCTCGGGTACAGTCGCCGATGGCGACGCGACGTGCCCCTTTACCGACTGCGCGCGCGTCATCGACGGCGACGAAATCAAGCGTCAGGGACAGGCTGGCGAAATGGGTGACCAGCTCTATACCGTCGCCTTCAAGCAGCGCGTCGATTTGAAGACTAAGACCGGCAAGACTCGCGGCAGATGGGAGCGCGGCTTTCGCGCTCCTCGGCCCGAAGACGACAACAGTGACGATATCAAAGCCCGGTTAGCGGAGAAGATGGTCGAGTGGGAATCGCTCGATGTCGTTCCTAACGAGGCCTACGGAGACATGTACGCAGACCGGTCCAAAATTTACGGCGTAAACTACTGGCGCGATTTATTCTCCGCGCGACAGCTTCTTTGCCACGGTACGAGTGTTGAAGTCTGCCGCGAATTGCTTGACGCCGAGCAAGCGCGTGGAAATCTGAGCGACCTGACTAGGGCCGCATTTATCTATCTCGCACTCGCGCTTGATACGACTTTGAACTACGGCACGCGCTCATGTCGATGGGATGTTGTCACTTTGAGGGTTCGGTCGATCTTCGATCGACACGACTTTGCCTTTTGTTGGTCGTACGCCGAGATGGCCCCGCTAGTTTCAGGACTCGGGTACGATTGGGCGTTCGACAAAACCTCCAAGTGCATTGGTGAACTCGTGGAACTGGTTCGGCCCGACGCAGCACTTGGCAACGGACCGTTGTTCGCGAATGGGAGTTCCGGCTCCTTCATGCCGCCGCCAGTTTCTATCACTTGCAAGTCCGCCGACAACCTCCACCATCTTGCCGACGCGAGCATAGACGTGATCGTGATGGACCCGCCGTACTACGACAATGTCATGTATGCGGAGCTCTCCGACTTCTTCTATGTGTGGCTCAAACGCACCGCTGGCCGTGTGGTGCCTGAGCTTTTCACCCGCGCGCTGACGGACAAGGAACATGAAGCGGTCGCCAATCCCGCCAAGTTCAAAGGCCAGCCGGGCGCGAAGGCGTTAGCCGGGCGCGACTACCAGGAGCGAATGGCGGCAATATTCACCGAATGCCGCCGCGTGCTGAAGCCCGACGGCGTAATGACCCTGATGTTCACCCACAAGGCGACGGGAGCGTGGGACGCCCTCACCAAGGGGCTGATGCACGCTGGCTTTGCGATTTCAGCCTCTTGGCCAATCAACACTGAGGCCGAAAGCAGCCTGCACATCAAGGACAAGGCCGCCGCCAACAGCACGATCTTCCTGGTCTGCCGTCCGCGCGAGGAGACAGCGCACGACGCATCGATGATCTATTGGGAGGATGTGGAGCCGCTGGTTGCGCAGGCAGTCCGAACTCGCGTCGCGGAATTCCAGAAGGCGGGAATCGGCGGCGTCGATCTCTACCTCGCCTCCTTCGGTCCCGCGCTTGAGGAATTCTCGCGCCATTGGCCACTTAAACGCGGTACACCACGCACGAAACCCGAGAGTCGCAGCCGAATTAAACAGGCGGAACTATTCCGCGAGGAATGGGATCCCTACGCCGTCACTCCCGAAGACGCGCTCGACGCTGCGCGGCGCGAAGTAAAGCGTTGGCGCCTGGAACAACTGACGCATTCCAAAATCCGCGAGGAGCTCGACCCCGTAACTTCGTGGTTCGTACTCGCATGGGACGCGTTCCGGGCACCCAAAGTGGCCTACGATGAAGCGTTGGTGCTTGCCCGTGCGGTGGGCGTCGAACTGGACGCACAGATCATCGGGCGTCTCGCAGAGAAGAAGGGCGGCGACATCATCATCTGGGATAGCGAGCGCCGCGCCGCCAAGGGCGCGCTGGGTCCGGCCGACGGATCGCGTGGAATGATCGACGCGATTCATCATGCGGCATACTTCGCGCGTACTCGGTCGCTCGAATCCGCGCGCGAATTGCTTCATCGCGCTGGCGTCGATGGCGAGCCGACCTTTTTTGCTGCGCTGGAAGCAGTACTCGAAGTGCTGCCACCGTCGAAAGCATATTCGGGCGTCGAATTGGACGGCGATCTTGCGTTGGCAGCAAGCGATTTCGAAGCGCTCGAAAAGCTGCGCCGTCTCGCCTTTACCGAACACGTCGATGCGCCCGATCAGCTAAACCTTTTCAAGGAAGAAGCAACCGCTTGAGCCGACTCGCCGATCACGAGTGGTTGCTGAAATACACCCGCGATGAGGGCGACCTGGTTGCGCTCTTCTATCAAATCGCCCTCACGTGTGCGGTCCGATACGACCGCCTGACCGGCTATTTCAATGCTGGGGCGCTGACGCTTGCGGCCCGCGGCATCGAAGGACTGGTGCGCAACAGAGGGAAGATGCGGCTGGTCGTTGGATGCACGCTGGGAGCCGAAGAGGTCGCGGCGATTGAGAAAGGAGAGTCGCTGCGAAATGCCATCGAGCGGTGCATGCTCGCGAATCCTCTTGCGCCATCCAATCAAGAATCGATTGACGCGCTTGAGCTGCTCGCATGGATGGTCGCGAACGGCCATCTGGAAGTGAAAGTGTCGATTCCCTGTGATGAGAACCGGCGGCCAACTCCGGCCGAGGGAATTTTCCACGAGAAGTCCGGGATTATCGAGGACGAGCGCGGTGACAAGGTCGCATTCACGGGCAGCAACAATGAAACGCCGTCGGGATGGCAGGGCAACTGGGAAAGCTTCCACGTGTTCACCTCGTGGCGCGAGCCGGAGCGTGTCGTTGATGAGGAATCCAATTTCGGGAAAATCTGGAGTGGCAAAGCCCGCCGGGCGCTGACGTACGATGTCCCGACCGCGGTCCGCGACAATCTTCTGCAATTCCTACCGAAAGACGACAAGCCGGCCCGCCTCAAGCGTGCGGAGCTTGCACCGGAGCCCAAGGACAAATTCGTCCCGGAAGTGATTCCTCAACAGCAGCCGCTGACGCACACGGAGCTCCGGCGTCTGGTATGGGGATTCATCCAGGAAGCTCCGCGCATGCCCAATGGCGGCGAGCGCGTGGGTGAGGCGACGGCCGCAGTCACGCCATGGCCGCATCAGGTGCGTGCGTTTCAGAGGATGTACGAGAACTGGCCGCCCAAGCTCCTGATTGCCGACGAGGTCGGGCTGGGAAAGACGATCGAAGCAGGTCTGCTGCTTCGGCAGGCGTGGCTCGCAGGCAAGGCGCGACGAATTATCGTGCTTGCACCCAAGGGTCTGTTGAAGCAGTGGCAGATCGAGTTACGGGAAAAGTTCAATCTCAACTGGCCGATCTACGACGGGCAGAAGCTGGTCTGGTACCCGTCGCCATCGATGAAGGGACGGTCAGAGCGCCCGGTCGGTCGCAGCGAATGGCACAAGGAACCGGCAGTGATTGTGTCGAGTCAGATGCTCCGCCGGCAGGACCGCGCCGACGACCTCCTAGCGACTGCGGAGCCATGGGACCTGATGATCCTCGACGAAGCTCATCATGCACGCCGGCGCTCACCCGGCGCTCCGACCGAGGGCGGCCCGAATCGAATGCTGCGGCTGATGCAACGACTGCGGGAGCGAACCCAGGGACTGGTGCTGCTCACTGCGACGCCGATGCAGGTGCATCCCGTGGAAGTTTGGGACCTACTGAACCTCTTGGGACTTCCTCCTGCTTGGGACGCGGCGGGATTCGTCCGGTTCTTCACCGAAATCGAGAAGGCGAGTCCGTCATTCGAAGCATTCGAGGGACTGGCGCGGATGTTTCGCGCCGCAGAGGCGGCATTCGGAGCGGTCAAAGTCGAAGAAGTTGCACGGCTCGGCGGTGTCAGCCGCCTCAAGGCAAAGAGGGTCCTTGATGCGCTTCGTGACGAATCCAGTATTCCGCGCCGCAAACTGGAAACGGCTGAACGGAAGCTGGCGACTCGCGTGATGAAACGAAGTACTCCCGTAGCGCGGCTGGTGTCGCGTGCGACGCGCGAGACGCTACGCGCGTACTTCAGGCAGGGACGGCTTTCAACGCCAATCGCCGAGCGCAAGGTCGAGGATCGGTTCATCGATCTATCGCCAGACGAGCAGACGCTTTATCAGGCCGTCGATGACTACATATCCACGACCTACAATCGAGCCTCCGAGAAGGAGCGTAGTGCGGTCGGATTCGTGATGACGATCTACCGGCGTCGGCTGGCCAGCAGTTTTGCTGCGCTCAGAAACACGCTCGAAGATCATCTGGCTGTGATCTCAGGTGCCAAGGATTTGCCGGCGTCCTCGAAAGCTGAAGAAGATGCGGTCGGGGACGTTACAGCGGAAGAAGAACCGGACGCCGAGGAAGCAGCGGCGCGCGAGCGTGAGGGTCTCGCGGTGCAGGAACGGGCAGAGATCGAGACGCTGCTCGCGAATGTCCGCAAGCTGCCACCCGACAGCAAGGTCGAGGAACTGAAGAAGGTGCTCACCGAGCTGCGCACCGACGGTTACGCGCAGGTGATGGTTTTTACACAATACGCGGACACGATGGATTTTATCCGCGCGGAGCTGGCGCGCGACAGCGACCTGCGCGCTATCTGCTTCTCCGGTCGTGGTGGCGAAGTGCGCGACCCAGACGGCACCTGGCGCATCGTCTCGCGCGACGATGTGAAGCGACGATTCAGAGAAGGGAAAGCCGACGTGCTTCTTTGCACGGACGCGGCAGCTGAGGGACTCAATTTCCAGTTCTGCGGCGCGCTCGTGAACTACGATCTGCCGTGGAATCCGATGCGCGTTGAACAACGAATTGGTCGAATCGACCGACTCGGGCAACGGCACGCGACGGTTCGCATCGTGAATCTCCACTACCGCGACACGGTCGAGAGTGACGTCTATGTTTCGCTGCGCAAGCGAATCAACCTATTCGAACAAGTCGTGGGACGGTTGCAGCCGATTTTGGCGCGTCTGCCCAGCCTCATCAGTGAAACCGTCCTACTCGGGCAAGCGAGCGACCCGGAAAGCAGGGAAAATCTCACTGCAAGAATCGAAGCCGAAGCCAGGGCCGCAGCGGCATCGGGTTTCGACCTCGACGCGGCGGTCGATGAAGATTTCGTCGAACCCCGGCGCGCACCCTCGCCGCTTTCGCTTGATGACCTTGATATGGTGATCAATGCAACCGGAGTGCTTCCGCCCGGCATCGAGGCGAAAATGATGGCCGCGCGCGAATACAGCTACCTCGCACCTGGAATACGCGAATCCATACGTGTGACGACTGATGCCGACTACTATGAACAGCACGCTGACAGCGTCGAGTTGTGGTCGACCGGTAATCCGATATTCCCAACCCCAGACGTGACGGTCGCGGCTGACGTCGCCAGTTCCGAATTGTCTATCCGCGAGCTTCTTGCAGGCCGGGCATCTACGGCCTCTACCAAATGACGGCCCCGACAATTCAAACGGAGCGGAGAAACAGCCAACCGCAGATGCGATTTCACCCCTAACAGCCCGTGGTGTAAGGCGGCAGTCGTGCCTTCGCTGACCACCTCCTCTCGGCATTCAAGGCCGAGGTTCGCGAGATTAGCGACGATCAGAGCCTTGACTTCGCGGTGCCATTTCGTTTCCGGGGACGTCCCGAGAGGAGCTGGGCGGCGAGGTTTCAGGCGGCCAGATCGAACAGCTGGTCGATGAACTGATTCTGTTTGCGAATATCATCGTCGCTGACC
>Ga0208587_1001272_pt1 | contig 13433 bp, 9 predicted proteins | sample NGESurdeep092012_7_FD_184472 | JGI IMG/M metagenome (GOLD analysis project Ga0208587, IMG submission 184472) | Arctic peat soil microbial communities from Barrow, Alaska - NGEE Surface sample 210 deep-092012 (SPAdes) | ecosystem: Environmental > Terrestrial > Soil > Wetlands > Peat ...
GCACGCATTGTCGACACCCTATCGCACACCAGCACTCGTGCCTGAAAAAGTACACTACGTGATTGTGATGTCAAGGTGATATTTCAGATTGCTTGCCAGCGGGCTGCGTTGCGGATTGCGCTGGACGATTTCGGCACCGGGTACTCCTCGCTGAGCTATCTCCAGCGCTTCCCGTTCGACAAGATCAAGTCTGCCGTTCTGAATCGCTTTCCGTATCCCGATGGCATGCAGCACGACGAAGTAAAGAGCGGTCTTGGTTTAATTACAAAGCTGTCAGGCCGCACATACGTGAAAAAAGAAAGAGACTTGCCAGGACCGGCGGCAATTATGCATCGGTCAGTGTATAGGCGCTTCGATCTAAAAAAAGTTCTTCTCTACGATCATCTAGGACCGTACAGACCCAATACGCTTAAAACTCACGTCGACTTTGCGCGATACTACGAACAAGGTGCGCCGTTTCCTGCAGATTCTATGCAGCACGCGACAGCAGATGCTGAGGAGCCGGGTCGGAAACTGTTAAATGGCGCGAGATCATAAAAACAGCCGGTATTCCGCCGATGTAAGAACGACTACATGCAAGAAATACGTGACAAATGACTGAAAGCATCAATTTGACGCATGCGTTTCTTCCTGTGTCGAATATGCTTCTTGCACCCTTTTGAAATCACGTGGTGGGTGTTGTGATCTACAAGGATCTGCACGGCTTCATCAAGCAGGTGGAGCGCCTGGGAGCGCATCTACGGCGCGGACCAGCATTTCGAACTCGGCGGCATTGACCTGACCTGGCTTTTACAAACAAAACATTGTGACAAAATGGCTTGGAACGGAGCCTTCTCAAGGCGGGCAGTTGCCCGGCTTTCATCAAGCCGGGCCACGGGCGCCGCGCAATCGCCGGGCGCTCATGTTCCGTAATCAGCCATTCGGCGAATCCAGTCCCCCGGCCCGCGCAAGGCTTTGCCAATTTAGATTTTAGGTGCGGCAAGATTTTCGCGAAACAAACTCAAATTGCTCGGATCACCTGCTAATATCTTGATTCCATAGGCGTCGAAGAAGTGACCCCGCCGCCGAAACACGGTTACGATGGAAAAACCATGATGGAGCGTTCGCGCACGCCGCGGCCAGCGCCGTTTCTTAACGCGGCGGCACGTTTTGCCTCCGGGGATGATGCGCCGCGTGCCTTCCTCGAACGCTGCCTCGACGCTGTTGCGGCCTGGGAGCCAGACATCGGCGCCTTCGTCCATATCAATCTCGACGGCGCCCGGGCGGCGGCGGACCGCTCGAACGTACGCTGGCGCGCCGGCAAGCCACTATCGGCAATCGACGGCATGCCGGTCGGTATCAAGGACATCATGGAGACCGCCGACATGCCAACCGAGATGGGTTCGCCGCTGTTTGTCGGCTGGCGGTCGGGGCGCGATGCGGCGTCTGTTGCAGCATTGCGCGAAGCAGGCGCCGTCATCCTGGGCAAGACTGTGACCACCGAATTCGCTGCAACCGAACCGCGTGGCACCCGCAACCCGTGGGATCCGACGCGCACACCGGGCGGTTCCAGCAGCGGTTCGGCTGCGGCGGTCGCGGCCGGCCTCGTCAGCGCCGCGCTCGGTACCCAGGTGATCGGCTCGATCGTGCGGCCGGCCAGCTTCTGTGGCTGCTTCGGTTTCAAGCCGAGTCTCGGTGCGATCAACCGCGGCGGCAGTTACGATTACCTGAGCCAAAGCTGCACCGGCGTGCTCGGGGCAACCCTTCACGATACCTGGCAGGTCGCGCGCGAGACCGCGATCCGCGCCGGTGGCGATCCCGGGTGGCCCGGCCTTGTCGGCCCAGCGCAGCCGCCGGCCGCTGTAAAGCCGCGCCGGCTGGCGGTGTTGGAAACCGCCGGCTGGGGTGTGGCCTCGCCGGCGGCGCAGGCCGAGCTGCAGGATGTCGTCGCGCGGCTTAAACGCGCGGGCATCGAGATTCTGACTCGCCATTCCAATGCGGCGGTCGCGGCGCTGGAAGTCGCCATTATTGCGGCAAGGCCGCTGTCGACTGGGATCATTGCCTGGGAATCGCGCTGGCCGCTCAACACCTATCGCGACCGTGATGCCGCCAAGCTGAGCCGCGCCATGCTCGACCGGCTGGAGCAGGCCGAAGCGATGACGATTGACGATTATCGCACCGCTTTGGTGGAGCGCGCGCGGGTGCGCGGTGTCTACGCCGCGCTGGTGGCACAATGCGATGCGTGCGTGACGCTGGCGGCGCCGGGCGCCGCGCCCATCGGCCTCGGCTCGACCGGCGATCCGGCGTTCGTCGTACCGTTCTCGCTGCTCGGCGTGCCCGCGATCTCGCTGCCGCTGCTGCACGAACAGAAATTGCCGCTTGGGTTGCAGGTGATCGGCTTCGAAGGCGACGATACCGAGACTTTTGCGGTCGCGGCATGGCTGATGCAGGAACTGGGAGACCCCCATGGCTGAGCCGATTGCACCGCTGTCTGCCTCGCTCGCGCGCTTTCGCGACGCCACACCAACTAATCGACGCGGCTATCCCGACCTGCACGAGCATGTGCTGGCGCTGGCCCGCGAGGGTCTGCTGGTGGTGGTTGATGAGGCGATCAACAAAGACACCGAGATGCATCCGCTGGTGCGCTGGCAATATCGCGGCGGCATTCCCGAGCCGGAGCGCAAGGCGTTCCTGTTCACCCACCCGACCGATTCAAAGGGCCGTCGTTTTGACATTTCCGTGCTGGTCGCGGGGCTCGCTGCCAACCGCGCGGTCTATCAACTCGGCTTCGGCAAGCCGTTGGAAGACATCGGCCGGATCTGGGTCGCAGCAATCGCCAATCCGATCGCGCCGCGCATTGTCGAGCATGCACCATGCCATGACGTGGTGATCGCCGGCGCCGATCTTGACCAGGATGGCAACGCGCTGGACGGCTTGCCCGTGCCGATCTCGACGCCGGGCTGGGATAATGCGCCCTATCTCTCGGCCGGTCACTACATCACCAAGGATCCAGACACCGGTATCCAGAATGTTGGCAATTATCGCGGCCAGTTGAAGGCGCCGCGCCGGCTCGGCATGAATCCCTCGGTGGAACTGCGGGCCGGCATCTACGCGCATTGGCTCAAATACAAGGCACGCGGGGAGCCGATGCCGTGCGCCGTCGTGGTCGGCTGCCCGCCGGTGGTGTCCTACGCCGCCGTGCAGAAGATGCCGGAGCACCTCGACGAGGTCGCGGTCGCCGGCGCTCTGGCGGGCGAGCCGATTAATGTCGTGCGTTGCAAGACGGTCGATCTGCTGGTTCCGGCCGAGTCGGAGATCGTCATCGAAGGTTTCATCAGTACCGAGCTGCTGGAGCCGGAGGCGCCATTCGGCGAGTCGCATGGCTATGTGAACTTGCAGGAATACAACGCATTCATGGATGTGACGGCGATCACTCGCCGGCGGCATCCGATCCTGACTTCATTCATCAGCCAGGTGACGCCGAGCGAGTCGAGCGTCATCCGGCGCGTCGCGATGGAGCCGGTGTTCCTTAATCACCTGAAATCGGCACTGGCTATACGCGGCGTCAAGCGCGTGGCGATGCACGAGCCGCTAACCAGTCTCTACGCCGTCATCGCCATTCAGTTTGAACGCGGTACACCGGAGACGGAAATCTGGCGCGCGCTCTATGGCGCATCGACGTTGCATCGGTTTGCCGGCAAGTGGATCATCGCCATCGACGAGGATATCGATCCGGAAAACGCCGATGCGTTATTCTGGGCCATGTCCTATCGCTGCCAGCCGCAGCATGATCTCAAGGTGCTCGAACACAAGGATCCCGGTCACGGGCCGCGGGGCCCCCGCGACCATGGTGAAAGCGCGGCGGTGCTTATCAACGCGACGCTCAAGGGCACTTTCGCGCCTGTCGCATTGCCCAAGCGTGAGTTCATGGAAAACGCAAGAGCCATATGGGAGCGCCTCGGTCTGCCGGCACTCAAGCCGGAATCGCCGTGGTACGGCTATGATCTCGGTTATTGGCCCGCAGATTTTGAACGCCAGGCGCGGTTGGCGACGCAGAGCGATTATTTCATGCTCGACACGGAAACTGCAGGACAGCGGCGTGGCGATGTCGCGATGAATCAGCCAATTGTACGTGACGAGTAGCGACGCATCGAGTAATATTTCAAAATCAAAATACGGCAACTTGAAATCGCGGTCCGTGGTCAGGGCAACAGAATGGATAAGAAATCTAGGATAAACATACGCCGTCGCCGTGCAAGTATTCACGCCGCGATATTGCTATTCACGATCTTCACTGCGGTCGCGTCGAACGCGCAGGAAACCAAACCTTGGCGTCACGGCGTGGTAGAAGCCAAGAGCGATGCCGGCTTCGTCTTCATGGCGGCCAACGGCGGCTTTGCGGAAAAACTGGGCTTGAAGATCAAGATGATGCAGTTCAAGGGCGACGCGTTGGCGCTCCGCGCGCTACTCGCCGGCGAACTTGACAGCTACGAGGGCAGCCCGGGCGGCCCGCTGCTCGCCGGCACACGCGGCGGCGACATCAAGATCACCGGTTGCTACTGGCAAATCTTAACATACGGCATCTATTCCAAGCCCGATGTGAAAAACGCGATGGATCTGAGGGGCAAGTCGATTGCGATTTCCTCGCCCGGTGCCTTGCCTGATCTTCTGGCGCGCGCCGTGCTCGAAAAATACAACATCCCGTTCTCTGAGGTACGGTTTAGCGCCATGGGCAGCGACACCGACCGCATCAAGGCGGTGTCGGCGGGCATCGTTGATGCAGCGGGGGCGTCAACCGAGTTCGTGCCGATCGCCGAGAAGTTGGGTGTCAAGCTGCTGGTGCATGCGCATGACGTGGTGCCGAACTATCTGCGTTTCTGCACCATGACCAGTGCCAAGACTATCGCCACGCGGGGCGACGATCTCGCGAAGTTTCTTGCCGCCGAGATGGCGGCGTGGCGCTTCGCGCTCGACAACCAAGCCAACGTTGTGACGCTGACACACGAGATTACCGGCAGCAAGCCGGACGATATACGTCCCCAATATATCTTCGACGAGGTCAAGAAATATTCGGCGATTGACCCGGTCATGCCAATCCCGTTTGAAAAATTGACGTGGATGCAGAACCTCTTGATCAAAACCGGAAATCTTGCCGAGGTGGCCGACATCAAGACGCTGGTAGACGAAGGCCCGCGCGAAAAGGCGCTAGCGCTAATCAGGAAGTGACATCGTGAACAAACGCAATCTGCCGCCGTGGCAAATCGGGATCGCCTCGTGGGCAATCAGAAACCAAGCAGCTGCTTTGCCGCATTAACCGCTAATACATCGCGGCTCCATCACCAGAGCCTGACCGGGTGCCAGCGAATGTTATAGGCCAGGCCAATCCACTAGTGATGAGCACCTCCGGTCCACTCGCGGCCAACAACGCTCTCTTCAAAACACTTGGCTGTGAACCGGAAAAGGATTTTGCCCCAATCTCGCTGTTTGCCATTCTCCGAACGTCATCGTTGTAGCGCATGCGTTTCTTCCTGTGTTCGAATATGCTTCTTGCGCGCTTTTGAAATCGCGGGGTGGGTGTTGTGATCTACAAGGATTTGCGCGGCTTCATCAAGCAGGTGGAGGGCCTGGGAGCGCTTCGACGCATCGACGGCGCGGACCCGCATTTCGAACTCGGCGGCATCACCGAGGTGGCGGCCGGAACGCCCGAGTGCCCGGCCCTGCTGTTCGACCGTATAAAGGGTCTGAAGCCCGGCTTTCGCGTCTTCACCAATGCCACCACCACGCCGCAGCGCGCCGCACTTGCGCTGGGCCTCGATCCCCGACTCGCGCCGCTCGATGCGCTCAAAGCTTGGATGCAAAAGCGGCAAAAGCTGATCCTGCAGCCGCCAACACGAGTAAAAGACGCGCCGTTTCTTGAGAACTCGTTCAGGCGAAGAAAGATCGATCTCGCAACGCTGCCGGCGCCCCATTGGCACCGCAAGGACGGCGGGCCGTTCATCGGCTCGGGCTCCCTGGTCGTCATGCGCGATCCGGACAGCGACTGGATCAACGCGTCGATTTATCGCATCCAGGTTCACGACCGGACCAAAGTGACGATCCAGTTCGATCATCAGGGCCGGCACGGCGCGATCATCGCGCGGAAATACTGGGATCGAGGCAAAGCCTGCCCGGTCGCCGTGGTTAACGGCCCGGACCCGGCATTATTTATCGCCGGTTTCGAATATCTTCCCGAAGGGCAGTCGGAATACGACTTCGCGGGCGCGATCAAGGGCGCGCCGATCGAAGTGCTCAACGGACCGCTCACCGGCCTGCCGGTGCCGGCACAGGCCGAGATCATCCTCGAAGGCGAATTGCTGCCGGCAAGCAAGATGACGCTACCCGAAGGACCGTTCGGCGAGTTCACCGGCTATTACGCGGCCGACAAGCGGCCGTGCCCGGTGATGGAAGTGAAGGCCATCCACCACCGCAACGATCCGATCCTGCTCGGCTCGCCGCCGATGAAGCCGCCGCGCTTTCACTTCGGCCTGCCGTTCCGCGCCGCCGGCATCTGGAGCAATCTGGAGATGGCCGGCGTCACCGACGTGGTCGGCGTGTGGCAGCACGTGGCGCAACTCATGACCGTGGTAGCGATCCGGCAGCGCTACGCCGGCCACGCCAAACGCGCCGGCCTGATCGCGGCCGCCAACAGCTACATGGGACGGCTGGTCGTGGTGGTGGACGACGACGTCGATCCGTCGAACCTCGCCGACGTGATGTGGGCGGTGACGACGCGCTGCGAGCCCGCCGAGCAGATCGACATCGTGCGCAACGCCTGGAGTTCGGCCCTCGATCCGCGCATCCCGGCGGAGACCAAGGCCGCCGGGATCACCTCGCACTCCAAGGCTATCATCGAAGCCTGCCGGCCGTTCGGCTGGATAGACAAGTTCCCGCCGACCTCGGCGCTGACGCAGGATGAGGCGCAGGAGATCGAAAAGAAGTGGGGCGGTGCGATCAAGGGTGCGATGGCGAGCAAGTTAAAACCGCCAGTGCCGCGCAAATCAAAGACGCCGCGGTAAACAGCGCAAACATTTGCCTGAACCCCCCGCTTGCGGGAGGTCGGCGAGCGAAGCTCGCCGGGAGCTAGCCCCACTACCGGCACCCCCTTCCCACCCTCCCGCGAGGGAGGGAGAAGTAAAGACTCAATTCCCGAAAGGCTTGTCCTTCGCCAGGCGCGCCTGGGCCTCCTTAGCGACGTTAAGATCGAAGAGTTGCGCCTTCGTCACCTTCTTCTCGACAAAGTTGAAGTACTTGCCGCTCCAGAAATCCTGCATCTCCATGATCGAGTCGACAAGCGGCATGCCGTCCTCGTTGATGTAAGACCAGTGGGGCGCGATGCCCTTGACCAGTTCGGGCTTGTTGAGCGCCGTGTTCTTGGCCAACAATTCCACGACGTCTATGTGTTTGTCCGGTGCCTGCGCGGCGGCGTTGAATTCCTTCGCCGCATGCAGATAGGCCATGGCGAAGCGCACCACCGCGTCGCGGTTCTTTTCCAGGAAATCCTTACGCACCACGAACATGCCGATGGCCGCATTGGGCACCATCTGGTCGCCGGTGGCGACGATCGGCCCCCACTTGTTCTGCTGCGCGAACACACCAAACTGCCAAGCCAGATCGGTCGCGTCGACCTGCCCGGTTCCCAGCATCTTCATCAGGTCGGGCTGCGAGACGTTGACGACCCATTGCACATCCTTGGCGGGATCGAGGCCCACCTTCAGCAGCGCTTGCGCCATGTTGTATTGATTGATGCTGCCGAGCGCGCCGACGCCGATCTTTTTGCCTTTGAGCTTGGCGAAGTCGGCCATCGATTTGATGCCCTGGTCGCTCAGCGCCTGGGTGACGTTGACCAGCGTGTAAGCGAAGCCCTTCTTGTTGTGGCCGCGATCGAGGATGACGACCAGCGGCGCGCCTTTGGCGATGCTGTTGAACAGGCTGGCGTTCGGCGTCATGAACGTCATATCGAGTTCGCCGGCGACCATCGCAGGAACAGCCAGTGCGCCATCGATGAATGGCTTGGTTTCGACTTCAATACCGACCTTGGCAAAATAACCCTTGTCGCGCGCAATGTAGAACGCGCCGCCGGTGATGAAAGGTCCCTCACCGACGCGAATCTTATCCGCGGCGCCGGCCACATCTGTTGCGACGAGAGCGAGCGTGACTCCCAAGGCCACAGCCAGCGACATGAAACGCTTTGTCATCCTGCCCATTTTATCCTCCTCACCGCCTTAGCGGTCGTCATGCGCAACCCATGGCGCGATCTTGCGATCGCCCCATTGCTGCAATTTGATGATAACGGCCCCCATCACCGCAAGCACCACGAGGCTTGCAAAAACCTTCTCGGTCTCCATCACCTGCCCCGAGTTGATGAGGAGGTACCCCATCCCGCTCTGGCTCGAACCGCCGATCATCTCGGCCGCCACGATCAGGATTATAGTAACACCCATGCCGAGCTGCAGCCCGGACAGAATGCTCGGCATCGCGGCCGGGATCACGACCTTGAGTTGGATCTGTCGCGTGTTGGCGCCCAAATCCTTCGCCGCTTTCATCAGCCCCTGGTCGGCCTGCCGGATGCCCGAATAAGTACTGATCACGATCGGGAAAAATGCCGTGATGGCGCTAATGACGATACGATAGGCTTCGCCCGTGCCGAGCCAGATGATGAGCAGCGGGATCAGCGAAATCTTCGGCAGTGGATAAAGCGCGGCGATCCACACATCCGCGACCCGCGCCACGATCCGCGACATGCCCATTAGGAGACCCAGCGCGATGCCGGTTGCGGCCGCGATGAAAAACCCGGCAAAGATGCGCAGCAGCGTGACGCCGAGATGATACTCCATCGTACCGTCGGCGATCATCCGCCAGAGGTAGAATGAAATCGACGATGGTGCAGGCAGAAAGATCGGCGCGATCCCGCGCCAGCGCACGAAGACCTCCCACGCCATCAGAAAAATCACGACACTCAGCGTCGGAAGTGCGGCTTCGGCGAACTTGGCCGTACCTTGTTTGCCGTTCATAAAAGCTCCCAATCCGCGCATCCTTCGAGTGCCGCGCTTTGCGCAACCACCTCAGGGTGACGGATCGTTGTTTGGTGACGACGCGACAACATCAATGCCCCGCCACCATTTCGGCCTGCTGCGCCATCGCAGCCGTAACCTCCTCGCGGATCAGGTGAAACGCGCGATCGAACAGTGCGCCGAATTCCAGCGTGTTAATCATCTCAAGCGAACGCGGGCGTGGGAGATTGACTGGAATCACCTCCTTGATGCGGCCCGGACGCGCTGTCATCACGATCACTTCGTCGCCGAGCAGGATCGCCTCCTCGATCGCATGGGTCACAAAGACCACGGTCTTATGGGTCTGATCGAAAATCCGTAGCAATTCCTCCTGCATCACGATCTTGGTCTGGGCATCGAGCGCCGCAAACGGCTCGTCCATCAGGAGGATCGGCCGCTCCATGATGAGCGCCCGCGCCAGCGCCACGCGCTGACGCATGCCGCCGGACAGTTGGCCTGGAAGATGGCGCTCGAAACCGCGCAGACCGACCGAACCCAGCAGCACATTGGCGCGCTCGTAACGTTCATTGCGCGCCACGCCGCGCATCTCCAGCCCGAAGGCGACGTTGTCAATGACATTGCGCCAAGGAAATAGATTGAGGTTCTGCCAGACCATGACCGAGTCCGCACCGAGCGGTCGCTGGCTGTCGCCCTTCTGCGGGTCCTGAATGCGCACCCTTCCGCTCGTGGCCTGTTCCAGGCCGCCAACAATCTGAACCAGCGTGCTCTTGCCGCAACCGCTCGGGCCAAGCAGACACGAAAAGCGATCGGAAGGAAATCGATGGGAAAAGCGGTCGAGCGCCACAACCTGGGTGCGTTCCCCGCCCCAGATTTGCGTCACGTCCTCAACCACGACGTCCATACGCCCTGCCCTCGTCGCACCACCCTAGCAGCAAAATTCGCGCTAAAGCGGCGCGCTTCGTCACATTCGCCGGTTCTTACGTGCGCCATGCCGGCGCGAGGCGATGGCTCAGGCCGGCCTTGGCCACGATGGCCTTGCCTACCTTTTCCGCCTCCGCGATCACGCCTTGCGCATCCGCGAGGCGAGCGAAGGCGCCGTTCCGATACGCAACCTTGCCGTCGACCAGCACCGCGCGCACATCGCTGCCCTTGCCGGCCGTCACGAAGCTCGACAGCGGCCGGTGCAGAACGCCCACGTAGGGCTTCAGCAAATCGAATATGGCGATGTCGGCGCGCTTGCCGGACTCCAGCGAGCCGATTTCCTTTTCAAGACCGAGCGCCTTAGCGGCGTTGATGGTTGCCATTTCCAGAGTGCGCTCGACCGGCATGCGGGTTGGGTCCAGATGGCGCACATGCTGCATCAGGGTGCAGACCTTCATCTGCTCGACCATATCGACCGAGTAATCGACCATCGGCCCATCGGTGCCCAAGGCCACATTGACCCCGGCGCGGTGCGCGTTCGCAAACGGCGAAATGCCGCCGCCACGGATCGACTCGCTGGTTGGCGTATAGACGAAGCTGCAGCCCATCTGCGCCATCTGTTCGATATCCAGTTCGGTGACATGGATGCCGTGGATCAAAATCCATTGCGGATCGAGAATACCGAGCTGCATCAGATAGCGCACATCGGTGCGACCGGTTTCCCGCAGGTATTTTAGGAAGCCCTTCTCCAGCGAGAACGTGCCACCGGAGATGTGCGCCGTAATCTTGAGGCCGAGGCGCTTCGCGAACTCGTAGCCGCGGCAAATCAGCTCCTCCGTGCTCATGCCGGCCGCCACCCAATGAGCGTTCGACTCGATCGCGATTCCGAACCGCACCAGTCCATCCTGCTTGCCCTCCCACCGCCGTACCTCCTGCTCGAATTCCGCAAGCGCCTCGTCGAGGCTCAACGGATGGCGCGGGTTGCCCGGCGTCTTGCAGCGCAATTCCTTAGCGTAGACTTGGCGAATGCCAAGTTCCGCCTGCGGCTCGATCGATGCTGCCACGAGATCTGGCGTTGTGGTGGTCACGGAGTGATTGAGCGAGCAGGTCGTGCCGGTCGCCAGCATTTCCATACCGGCGAGATAACTCGAAACCCGCATGGCATTCGCGTCCATCTTGAGCGACAGCGGCAGAAGCAGATCGCTCACCCAATCTTCCAGCAGGAAGCCATCGGCGAGCCCTTTGAACAGGGTGTACCAGTGGTGCTGGTGCATGTTGATGAGGCCCGGCACCACAATCGCGCCCGCGGCGTCGATTACCTCCTCGAAGCCGTCGGGTTTGGGCGTTTGCCCGGACGGACCGACAGCGGAAATTTTTCCCCCATCGACCGCCACGAAGCCGCCCGGATACACATTGCGCGCGGCATCGACCGTCACGACATATCCGTTCGCGATCAGAATTCGGCTCATCGGGCAACGCCTTTCAACGACAATGACCTTAACCAAGGCTGCATTGTGAGCGTTCGTGTCGTGACAGATAAACTAGGGTCTGAACTCACAACTTGATCCAATAGAGCGCGCCGACGAGATCGGCGGCGGCAAGAAAGTTTCGGGCGAGCTTATCGTAGTGCGTGGCGATGCGTCGCCAATTCTTGATGCGGCAGAAGAAATTCTCAATCTTGTGCCGCCGTTGGTAAAAGCGCTTGGGACAATAGGCTTTCTTGGTAGTATTGCTGCGATTGGGGATGACAGGCAAGGCCCCTTCACGCGTACGAACGCGGCTTCATGTCAGCTTGCCTTCCTCACCGCCTGTCCGCCGAGTTGGGCGACCACATCGTCAATATGCAGAACGTCGGCGTACTTGTGATGCATGTCGAACAGATTGACTTTGTGTGACAGCGCGCTTCGATCAAAGCAGCATTCCTCCACCAACGCCACGTGAAAACCGCTCGAATAAGCATCGACCGCGGATGCGCGCACGCAACCCGACGTGCTCTCGCCGCAGACGATGACGGTCTGGATTCCGAGCTGGGTCAGATGCGCCATCAGCGGCGTGCCGTAGAACCCGCTGGCCCGCTGCTTGGTAATCACGACATCGCCGGGTTGCGGCTTGAACTCCGCCTTGATGGCGTAGAGCGCGGGGTCGTTCGGCACGTTCTTGCGCTTGGTGGCGGTGACGCGGTTCGGCAAGCTATCCGGCCGGGTGTCGGCTGTGGTGTAGAAGATCGGGATGCCGGCCGCGCGGGCGGCTGCGAACAGGCGCTTGGTCGGGTCAATCGCCGCATAGGCGTATTCGCCGCATGAGCTGGCGTAGGTCTTGTGCAGCTCGGCCACCGGCTTCGCACCGCCCTGATAGGCGAGCTCGTAGAGGTCGATCGCGAGCAGCGCGGGCGACGGCCCGACGAACACCTTGCGGACGTAGTGGGAGTAAATGTCCAACACGTCCGGCGTAACGATGTCCTTCCAGCAGTGATTTTCAAAGTCGTCGGCCATCGCTTGCTCCATCGCAACCCGTCGGGGTCAGTTTCGGGGTCACCCCGAGCTGCTTGATCCGGCGCGCCTAGTCTTCATAGATGAGACCAGCACCTCAATCAACTTGGTGCGGTTGCGTGGCCGCTGTCGCCGCGACCAACGTCTGATCGGCAAAGTGCCGCACCCGCGTTTTGGGACAGGATCGGCTCCATCCTCGATCTCTTCCCCCCACGCAAATGCCTAAACTTTTTCAATCACGCAGGTTATGCGTAATTTCAATCCAAAATACTTCTAAATTTATTTTGCACGAATTCTGACCTGACCTCGATTTTTTGCATCAAGCGTTGTGAGAATTGTTTGGAAATAAGCTAGTCATACAGAAGAAAGTTTTAGCGCAGAGCTGCTCTCACGGACGCCGTCAAGGGTATGTTCCGTAACCTGCTATTCTGAGAAATCGGCAGAGCCGCCGCGAACAGCCACCGCTGCTAATATGATTGAAGGCTTTGCTACGGAACGGATTATTTTTCAAGCTACAGATGGTGTGACCTGTTAGATCCGACACCAATTCCGAACAAACTGCGAGTACATATCGGTCGCCCTTTCAATACGTGATATCAGACAATATTCATCCGTCTGGTGGGCAAGCGCCAACTCGCCAGGTCCGATGATCACGGTAGGCGGCGATCCGAACGCCGGCGTCAGCGCGGAAGCGTCGGTGAAGTAAGGTGCAGCTCCAATATCATCACCAACGCCCTCGACGTTCCGTGCGACTTGGAACACTTCGCTGATCCAAGGGTGATGCGGATCGGTCCAGACACTTTTTGCATTAAGAAGCGTCCTCAATGTGACGTCCGGCCCAAGATAGCTTGTTAACTGCTCGCGGATTTGCGCGTGGCTTTGTACCGGTATCGTGCGGATATCGATACCAATCGTAGCCCGATCGGGAACCGAATTGATGTTGAGTCCCCCCTCTATAGTGCCGACGTTAATAGTCGGGCCGCCGAGCACATCG
>Ga0208587_1001278_pt1 | contig 13412 bp, 15 predicted proteins | sample NGESurdeep092012_7_FD_184472 | JGI IMG/M metagenome (GOLD analysis project Ga0208587, IMG submission 184472) | Arctic peat soil microbial communities from Barrow, Alaska - NGEE Surface sample 210 deep-092012 (SPAdes) | ecosystem: Environmental > Terrestrial > Soil > Wetlands > Peat ...
CGAGGTCGGTGATCTGGCTGCCGATATGCATATCGACGCCGGCGACCTTGAGGCCCGGCAGCTTGGCGGCGTGCGCGTAGACCTCACGCGCGCGGCTGATCGGAATGCCGAACTTGTTCTCAGCCTTGCCGGTGGCAATCTTGTGATGAGTTTTGGCGTCGATGTCAGGATTGACGCGCACGGAAATATGCGCGGTGCGCCCCTTCGACGCCGCGATCGCGGACAGCAAATCGAGCTCGGGCTCGGATTCGACATTGATGCAAAGAATGCCCTCGTCGACCGCGAGCGCGAGCTCGCGGGCGGTCTTGCCGAGGCCGGAGAACATAATCTTGTCGGCGGGAATGCCGGCTAAGCGCGCGCGCTTGAGTTCGCCTTCCGACACCACGTCGGCGCCCGCGCCGAGCTTGGCCAGCGTCTTGATCACGGCCTGGTTGGAATTCGCCTTCATGGCGTAGCAGACGAGCGCGTGCACGTCGGCGAACGCGCCGGCGAACACGTTGTAGTGCCGCTCCAGCGTGGCGGTCGAATAGCAATAGAATGGCGTTCCGACCGCGGCGGCGAGCGTGTCGAGATTCACCGCCTCGGCGTGCAGCACGCCGTTGCGATAAGCAAAGTGGTGCATGACACGCTCAGTTCAGGAGGCCGTCGAGGAAGATACGTTTATTGGCGCCTTTGGGCGCGAGCGGCTGGCCGTCAGCACCGACGCCCGGGTTGTTGTCCGTCGCCTGCCCGCCGATCGGCGCCGCGTGCGGCTGCGGCTCGCCGGCGAGCGAACCGCCGGGCGGCGGATCGAGCGGACCCTTGCGGCCGCAGGCGGCCAGACCGAGCGACGCGGCCAGCGCGCCGATCAGGGCCAGACGGAGAAACGGGCGGTCGCAAAAATGGGGCAAAAAACGCGCTCCTTGTATGACGGTCACCATACCAAACCGGGGCAAAAAGGCGAAATCAGGATTTCGCTTTTTCCAGCTTTCGCAGCCATTTCTTCGCCTGCGCCCGCACATTCTTGGGCGCGGTGCCGCCGAAACTCGTGCGGCTCTTGACCGAACGGTCGACCGACAGAACGGTAAAGACGTCCTCGCTGATTCGCGGCTCGATCTCGCGCATGTTGGCAAGCGCCAGCCGGTGCAGCGGCAAACCCGCCTCCGACGCCTTGGCGACGATCCGGCCGGTGAGGTGGTGCGCCTCGCGGAACGGGATTTTCAACGCGCGCACCAGCCAATCGGCAAGATCGGTGGCGGTGGCGTAGCCTTCGCCGGCCGCTTTCTTCATCCGCGCGGTATCCGGCTCGAGATCGGTCACCATGCCGGCCATCGCGGCGATCGACAACGCAAGCGCGGCGAGCGCGTCCATGCTGCCCTCCTTGTCCTCCTGCATGTCCTTGGCATAGGCGAGCGGCAGGCCCTTCATCACGATCAGCAGCGCCTGCAAGGCGCCAATCACGCGGCCGGCCTTGGCGCGTACCAACTCGGCGGCATCCGGATTGCGCTTCTGCGGCATCATCGAGGAGCCGGTGGTGAACTTGTCCGACAGCTTGGCGAGGCCGGTGAGCGGCGAGGTCCAGATCACGATTTCCTCGGCGAGCCGCGACAGATGCACCGCCGCGATCGAAGCTGCGGCCAGCGTCTCCAAAGCGAAGTCGCGGTCGGACACGGCGTCGAGCGAATTCGCTGCCGGCCGGTCGAAGCCGAGCGCCGTCGCGGTCATCTCGCGGTCGAGCGGAAACGAGGTGCCGGCGAGCGCGCCGGCGCCGAGCGGAGATTCGTTGAGCCGCTTGCGCGCATCACTGAGCCGGCCGCGGTCGCGCGCCGCCATTTCGACATAGGCGAGCAGATGGTGACCGAAGGTCACCGGTTGCGCGGTTTGCAGATGGGTCAAGCCGGGCATGACAGTGCCGGCATGGGTGAGCGCTTTCTCACAAAGCGCGCGCTGGAAGCCTGCGAGCGCCGCATCGAGCGCGTCGATGGTGTCGCGCATCCACAGCCGGAAATCGGTGGCCACCTGGTCATTGCGCGAGCGAGCGGTATGCAGCCGGCCGGCGACCTCCCCGATCAGTTCGCCCAGCCGGCTCTCCACGTTCATGTGGATGTCTTCCAACGCCCGCTTGAAGGAGAACTTGCCGGACTCGATCTCTGACAGGATCGTGTCTAGACCGTGAGCGATCTTTTTCGCATCGTCGGCCGTAATGATGCCTTGCTTGGCAAGCATGTCGGCATGGGCCTTGGACGCAGCGATGTCCTGGCGGTAGAGATGCCGGTCGAAATCGATGGAGGCGTTGATCTCCTCCATGATGGCGCCGGGGCCTGACGCGAACCGTCCGCCCCACATTTTGTTGCTCATGGTGTCGCTCTTATTGGCATCGCTACCAAGGTTTCGCCGATCATGACCGAACGTCCGCCGTCCAGCTTCGCCAAGAAACGGCTCGCCTTGATTCTGGCGGCTGGCGTTGCCGGCGTCGCCGTCGGGCTGGCCGGGGTATACGGGATTGCGACCCTGACTCGCAATGCGGGCGGCGATGCAGCCTGCCGGCCTTCCATGGAATTGGCCCGGAAAGTGGCTCCTTTGGCGCGCGGCGAGGTGGCCGCGGTCAATATCGCCCAGAGCCCGCTGAAGGTCCCCGAGCTCGCGTTCCAGGACGCTTCCGGCCAGCCACGGACCCTCGAGCATTGGCGCGGGCGCACGGTGCTGCTCAACCTGTGGGCCACCTGGTGCGTGCCCTGCCGCAAGGAGATGCCGGCGCTCGATGCGCTCGAAAGCCGCCTGGGCGGCCCCGGCTTCGAAGTGGTGGCAGTCAATATCGATACCCGCAATCCCGACAAGCCGAAGGCTTGGCTGAACGAGGTCGGCGTGCACAAGCTCGCTTATTACGCCGATCCGAGCGCCCGGACGTTTCAGGACCTCAAAGGCATCGGCCGCGCCTTCGGCATGCCGACCACGCTGCTGGTGGACCCGAACGGTTGCGAGATCGGCACCATCGCCGGCCCGGCGGAATGGGCCAGCGACGACGCGGTCAAGCTGATCCAGGCGGCAATCGGAAAATAGCGCGAGCGGTCCGCTAGCGCGTCGGCACCGGCTTCTCGCCGCGATAGTCGTAGAAGCCGCGCTGGGTCTTGCGGCCGAGCCAGCCGGCCTCGACATATTTCACCAGCAGCGGACACGGCCGGTATTTCGAATCGGCAAGCCCTTCGTGCAGCACTTGCATCACCGACAGACAGGTATCGAGGCCGATGAAGTCGGCCAGCTCGAGCGGTCCCATCGGATGATGCGCGCCGAGCCGCATCGCGGTGTCGATCGCCTCGACGTTCCCGACGCCTTCATACAGCGTGTAGATCGCCTCGTTGATCATCGGCAGCAGAATGCGGTTGACGATGAAGGCCGGGAAATCCTCCGACACCGCGATAGTCTTGCCGAGCTTTCTGACGAATATTTTGCTCGACTCGAAGGTCGCGTCATCGGTGGCAATGCCGCGGATCAATTCGACCAGCTCCATTAGCGGCACCGGATTCATGAAATGAATGCCGATGAAGCGCTCGGGCCGGTCGGTCGAGGAAGCGAGCCGGGTGATCGAAATCGACGAGGTGTTGGTGGCGACGATGGCTTCGGGTTTGAGCGAGGCGCACAGATCGGCGAAAATCTTGCGCTTGACCTCTTCCTTCTCGGTCGCGGTCTCGATCACGATATCGCAGGCCGCTAGGCCGTCGTATTTTTCCGCCGGCTTGATGAGCGCGAGCGCAGCTTTGCGGGCGTCCTCGCTGATCACTTTCTTGGCAACCTGCCGCGTCATGTTGCCGTTGATGGTCGCCAGGCTCGCTTTGATGCGATCGGGCGACACGTCATTCAGCATCACCGAAAAGCCCGCCAGCGCGCAGACATGGGCGATGCCATTGCCCATCTGACCGGCGCCGATCACCCCAACATTTTGAATATTGACCGCCATGATTTTTTCCGATCGATGCGAAGCCCGGTTCTCGGCTTCGATATATTCTTGTCACTTTTACGACAACCCGCCGGATGACACCACCGGCGGAACTATAGAATTAAAGCGTGGTCAACGCCCGAGTTTGCCAAGTTCTGCGACCAGCTCCGGCAGCGCCTGATAAAGATCGGCGACCAGACCATAGTCGGCGACCTGGAAGATCGGAGCCTCCTCGTCCTTGTTGATCGCGACGATCACCTTGGAATCCTTCATGCCGGCGAGATGCTGGATGGCGCCGGAAATTCCCACCGCGATGTAAAGGTCGGGCGCCACCACCTTGCCAGTTTGCCCGACCTGCCAATCGTTCGGCGCATAGCCGGCATCGACCGCCGCGCGCGAGGCGCCCATGGCAGCGCCGAGCTTGTCAGCCACCGGCTCGATATATTTGGTGAAGTTCTCGCGGCTCTGCATGGCGCGGCCGCCGGAAATGATGATCTTCGCCGAGGTCAATTCGGGGCGCTCGGATTTCGACAACTCCTCGCCGACAAATGTGGAGAGTCCCGGATCCGCTACAGGTTGGACATTGTCCACGCTCGCAGAGCCGCCCTCAGCCGTCGCTTGGAACGTGGACGTGCGTACGGTGATGACTTTCTTGCCGTCGGACGACTTCACGGTCTGGATCGCGTTGCCGGCATAGATCGGACGCTCGAACGTGTCGGGCGCGACCACCTTGATGATTTCGGATATCTGCATGACGTCGAGCAGCGCGGCCACGCGCGGCATCACGTTCTTTCCATTCGTCGTCGCCGGCGCAACGATGGCGTCATAGGCGCCGGCCAGCGAAACGATCAGCGCGGCGAGCGGCTCCGCGACGCGGTGCTCGTAAACAGCGGCGTCCGCCAGCAGCGCTTTCTTCACGCCGTCGAGCTTGGCGGCAGCATCGGCAACCGTTTTGCAATCCTTGCCGGCGACCAGGACATGGACATCGCCACCCATCGCCTTGGCGGCGGTGAGCGCCTTGTTGGTTGAATCCTTGAGCGTCTTGTTGTCGTGCTCGGCGACGAGAAGCGTTGTCATTTAGAGTATCCCCGCCTCGTCTTTGAGCTTGCCGACCAGTTCGGCCACCGAGCCGACCTTCACGCCCGACTTGCGTCCCGGCGGCTCGGTCGTTTTCAGCACTTGCAAGCGCGGCTTGATGTCCACGCCATAGGCATCCGGCGTTTTATCATCGATCGGCTTCTTCTTGGCCTTCATGATGTTGGGCAGGCTGGCATAGCGCGGCTCGTTCAGCCGCAGATCGGTGGTGATGATGGCGGGCATCTTCAGCTTCACCGTCTGCAAGCCGCCGTCCACCTCGCGCGTGACGGTCACGCTGTCACCGTCGATCGTAGCCTTCGACGCGAACGTGCCCTGCGCCCAGCCCAGCAGCGCCGCCAGCATCTGGCCGGTCTGATTGCAGTCGTCGTCGATCGCCTGCTTGCCCAGGATCACCAGGCCGGGCTTTTCCGCCTCGACGATGGCCTTGAGGATCTTCGCCACGGCCAGCGGCTCGACCGCACCCTCCGCCTTCACCAGGATGCCGCGGTCGGCGCCCATGGCGAGCGCGGTGCGGATGGTCTCGGAGGCTTGCGGCGGCCCGATCGACACCACCACGATCTCGGTCGCCTTGCCGGATTCCTTGAGACGGAGCGCCTCTTCGACGGCGATCTCGTCGAACGGATTCATCGACATCTTGATATTGGCGAGCTCGACGCCGGAGCCATCCGGTTTGACGCGGATCTTGACGTTGAAATCGACCACCCGTTTCACGGGCACCAGAATTTTCATAATGCATCCCAGATGGGGGCTAACGAGAGCGGGCGGAAGCTAAAGGCCGGGCCGCTGGCATGTCAACGTTTATGCTGCGCCGCACGCAATGCCAAGGATTAGCTGCGCATGAGCTTTTCCGAAAACCGGTAGCCACTTTTCGGAATCATGCGCTAGCGGTTCTGGCCCGGTGCCCATAGCACATCGCCGGCGCCCTTATTGTTGGCATAGCGGCCGGCGACGAACAGATAGTCCGACAGCCGGTTGACGTATTTGAGCGACGGCTCCGAAACCCCCTCGCCGGGCTGATCCTTGAGCTCGACCATGATGCGCTCGGCGCGCCGGCAGGCCGTGCGGGCCAAGTGCAGATAGGCCGAGGCCGGGCTGCCGCCGGGCAGGATGAAGGACTTCAGCGGCGCGAGCTCGGCATTGAGCCGATCAATCTCGGCTTCCAGCCATGCAACCTGCGCATCGGTGACCGTCAGCCGGGCGCCGCCGGGGCCTTTTTCAGCCAGGCAAAGATCGGCTTCGACATCGAACAGGTCGTTCTGGATGCGCCCAAGTGCCGCATCGAGCGCAACGTCGCCGGCGGCATGCAGGCGCACCAGGCCGATCACCGCATTGGCCTCGTCGACTGTGCCATAGGCCGCCACGCGCAGGTCGTACTTCTTGCGCCGGGCGCCGGAACCGAGCGACGTCGTGCCGTCGTCGCCGGTGCGGGTATAAATGCGGTTGAGCACGACCATGACGGCCTCGCCTGATTCTTCGCCTCGCCTCGGAATTCGGGCTAATCTGTATCCTATCCGGTTTCGGTCTCAAACAAGCGCAGGCAAACCAGGGAGGTGACGACCATGCGAGTCTTAGCGATAGCGGGTACCGCCGCACTGCTGATGCTGTCCGCTGCCGCGCCGGCAGCGGCCTGCAGCGGACCTTCCATGCACTCCGCGCAGGCTGCCTCGGCCGATCTGTCCGCCGCGACCAAGAAGCCGATCAGAAAGACCGCGAAAAGGACGAAGGAAAAGGTGGAGTATATGCGCGCGGTGCCGATGAAGTGACCGCGCTAGCGGCGCATCGCCCAGATCGTCGCCATGATCACGATAATGGCGGCGAATTGCAGCAGCACGCGCAACCGCATCAGCTGTTGCGAGCGGTTGGGCGAGCCGCCGCGCAGCATGTTGACGAGGCCCAGCAGCAACACGATCGCCACCGCGACGATGGCGGCCGGCACGAGATAATGTGACATGAAATCCGACATGGGCAGCGCCTTCTAGCACCGGCCGCCGCGCTCGGCCATCGTTGCTGACAGGCCCCTACCCCAACAACCATTGCACAATTTGACTCGCGGGATGGTTGTGTTCTGGCTACCCTCCGCGGATAAGCATACCGACAGGGTGGGGGTATGGGCTTTGGAATTCGCGCCGGAGCGGCTATCGCCCGCTCGCAGGCATTTGTCGGCGACTCAGCCGGTAGCCCCTCGCTCGACCCCTGGGCGGTGGAATTCGCCGACACCCGCACAGGCGACGCTCGCCATTTCCCGGAAATCGACTGCATCCGGCCGCTGCTCGCTGCCGATGTACTCGCCGCTGCGGAGCAACGAGCGGCGGTGGTTGGCGTCGGCGCCGACCGCGTTCTGGTTGCCTGCGGCGCGCTGCGTGAGGAAACCTATCTGCGCGCGCTCGCGGAGACGCTGGGCGTGGCGTTCGAACCGCTCGACGGCATTCCCCGCGCACTGTGCCCGATCAACGACGACCGCCTGATCGAATCCGCCGCCGTCGGCCTGTTGCCGCTCGCGATCGATGACGCGCTTTATCTCGTGGTCGCCCCGCGCGGCACCGCGGCACGCCGCATCATCGCTATGATTGGAGATCAGCCCGCGCGGGCGCAGCGATTTCGCTTCACCAGCGCCGAGCGTCTCAACCGCTTCGTGTTGCGCTGTACCGGCAAGGCGCTCGCTGCCCGCGCGTCAGACCGGCTTAAACAAACATGGCCGGTACTCTCCGCCGCCCCGCCCCGCCGCGCTGGCTCGGCAATATCGTTCCGGTCGCGATCCTCGGACTACTGACGCTCGCGGCCGTCGTCTTGGCGCCGGCGGCATCCATACTTGTATTCGAAGTGATGCTGGCGGCGGTGTTCCTGGCATGGCTCGGCTTGCGGCTGACCTGCGTTTTTTTCGATTCGCCCGCGCGCGATCCGTCGCGCCGCCTGGCCGATGGTGCGCTGCCGGTCTACACCGTCATCTCGGCGCTGTACCACGAAGCAGCTTCGGTCGACGGGTTGCTGTCGGCGATCGAACGGCTTGATTACCCCGGTATTATGGCGCAAACACCGGAACATTCCGCTTGGTACTAGAGCGGCGCTAATTATCTTGGCGTCATGGCCGAGATACGCACAGTCACAACGCTACGCCGCAAACGCGATGAAGTCCGCAAGGCAGTCCGCAAATATGAGCGGTGTCTAGACCAGGCGCGAGCGGACCTGACTCACCTGATAGCCGCTATTGCCATTTTCGAGGCCAAGGGCGGCGATGAATCCTTGCCGTCCTATTCGGACCTCCACCGGCTATTCCGCTATGGCGAGGCGTTCAAGCTTTGCACAGCAGCCCTAGCGTCCGGCCCTAAGACCACGCGTGAACTGGCGGTCTATGTCGCCAACGCTAAAGGCCTGGACGGCGGCGACGCCGTGATGCGGAAGGTGATCGGCAGCAAGCTCATTCACTCGCTGCGGATACGGGAGAAGCAAGGACAGTTGGTTTTGGAGGGAAAGAGGAAGGGCGTCAGCGTGTGGCGGTTGCCATAGGCAGCGGCCCATCTTGAAGTGGTATCCAGAATACCTCAATTTTAAAGGGCAAATTGATGTTGAAACCTTTCCTTTACCTTCATAGTTCTGTGTATAATGGGGTTCTTACGGGGACCCCAGCGATGCCGGAACTTCGAAGCATCCAGCCACAATCACTAGCGAGTGGGCAAATGGTCACGCATCTCGCCAAAGAATTGGATACGTATCAAAAGCTTCTTCCTGGCCTGATGGTTGAGGAGGGCAAGTATGCACTCATATTCGGCACCGAGCTTATCGGCGTATTTACAGATTATGAAGAAGCTCTAAAGGCCGGCTATGATAAGGCTAAGCTCGAACCGTTTCTTGTCAAAAAAATTTCTGGCACTGAAACGATAGCTTATTTCTCGCGCGATATTGATAGCGCTTGTCACACTTCGCCGTCGTCCTAGGTCCTCAAGGACCTTTGCTTACCGTCTTGGTGGGCGTTAGCGTGCCAAGGAAAGCCGCAATGCTAGCCGCTGGAGTCGCGGTGCCAGGTCCAATCATAGCCAATCTTCTAATCGATACGGGGGCCAGCGTGACAAGCGTTGACTCATCCGTAATCGATCAGCTCGGATTGCAACCGACTGGAACTGTCGGTATCCGCACTCCATCGACCGGGCTTATCCCTCATACGTGTTCTACTTACGATGTTGAACTGACAATCCCCGGTCCAACGCAAGCAAGGCATGTCCCCGCTGTCGCTATTATTGATGGTCATTATCTGTCGCAAGGTCATCAAGGCCTTCTTGGTCGCGATATGTTGAAAGATGGACGGCTTATTTATTGCGGTCATGATAATTTTGTAATGCTATCTTTCTAATTTTGTTATGCACGTTGCAATTCAATGTGACGCTGCCAATAGCCGCTGAAATCGACTGACGGCTTTCGCTTCATCGCCAGCCCGGCAAGACGGCCAACCTGATCGCCGTTAGAGACGCGTCGATTATCTTCGCGCCATGATGCCTCTTGCGCGTAGCGCAGCAGATACGCGCCCGAAATATGATGATGGTGGCCGATCTCGGCACGGCGCATCCGGCTGAAAAATTCCTCGGCCCAATTCGTGCAAGCGCCATCGACCGAATAAGCCTCTTGGTGATTGATCCGCTTCACCTCGTAACGCTTATGCAGTTCATCCCACGATCCGGCTTCGTCGGCGTTCAAGATCGTTCCCTTGGCGACATGGGCGCGAAGGAACGACATGGCCTTGGCTTCCGATTTGAACACCGCCGGAATTGAATTGCCGCCACGCTCGCGGATGACCACCACCACCTTGCGCTTGCCGTTCTGATTGCGGACCAAGCGACGGTCGCGGCGGTTCTCGCGCATGTTTGCCGGTTTGATGTAGCCGCCGAAATAGCCGCCATCGACCTCGGCTACCTTGCCCTCACCGCCGACAACACGGCCCTTCATCTCCTCGGCCATCGCTTCACGAAGCTTGTGCAGCAGGACGAAAGCCGTTTTGTAAGACACACCAAGATCGCGGGAGATCGCCAGCGCGCTCTTGCCCTTCACCTCATTGCAGAAGATAGCGATGGCCGCGAGATAGCCACGTAGCGGCAGCTTGTGGCTGGCGAACAACGTGCCAGACGTGATGCTAAAATCCTTGCCGCAGGCGCGGCACTCGAAACGAGGCGCACCGCTGGAACGGCGGCAATCGTAAGGGTCAACGCCGCCACAGTGCGGGCAAACCGGAGCGCCGTCTGTCTCGGGCCAACGGACCCGGCGGAACGCGCCCTCGGCTTCCGCGTCGGACATGCGGAATACCTCAGCTAGGCTGAGGGACTTGGCAGCGCGGGACAGGAGAAAATGTTGGGCCATAGCTCATACCTAACGTTTGTGTGAGCTAACATATGTGTTAGTTTGCCTTCCTGTCAATAGTATTCTAACATATTTGTGAGCTAACAAATATGTGAGTATTTTCAGATGGTTACGCCAAAGACTGCGGAAGACTGGGCCGAACGGGCAGCGTCTTTCCTCAAAGCAAAGCTGAAAGAACGCGAAGTGACCTATGTAGAGTTAGCGAAAAGGCTCAAAAGGCACGGCCTTAAGGAAACCGAGGGCGGCATTACGATGAAGCTCAAGCGGGGGACATTTTCGGCAACATTCATGCTGGCATGTCTAGCCGCCCTAGAGTTAGAGGGCATCCAATTGGAAGATATTTAATCTGGCAAAGACGCCAAAACACGGGCGGAGTGAAATCGTTATGGGAGGAGTTCTGGCGGCCACCGGTGCGCTTCGGCACGGTGCCAGTCGCGGCATCGCTCAACCCTCCTCATTTTCTGCATCACCGCCGAGGCGGTATTTAATGTCGTAGCTCATGATAAAATCCAACTCCTCCGCCGTGAACCCGTAGTGCCCCGCGAGCACTTTGTCGATTTCATCAAGCACCAACTTAGACGCACCGGCACGATACTCGGCGTAGGAAATCTTGTCCCCGTCCTTCGTGTTGATTGTCTTCCTCTCGGCATTGCGTTCTAAATCGCGCATAAGTTTTGCGCCAAGTGATCCTAACGTCTTGTCTTCCAACGCCCCGGAAGGCACAGGAAAACTGGTCACCAAATTGTCGCTGACATGGAAGCAATCGCCATAAGCGATAAAATAACTGTAAAACAGACTGCTATTCAGAATAGCGCATACGGCTTTGGCGGCTCGGTCGTTGGTGAGGTAAAGGTAACGTCCATGAGCAGGTGCGCCAACACTGCCATTCTTTTCATAGTATGGTATGCCAACGGATGCCTTCACCCAATAACGCGCAGATTCTTGATAGAAGACGAAATTCGATGTCGCGAAGCTGCTGACAGACAATTTTAATGGTCGATTCTCTTTAGAGAAAATTCTTTTATACGCTGAAATATTTAGATCAGAACCAATTTTGGGGAACTGTCGTTGCTGAATTTTTTCATCACTGATTTCTGCAAATGGTGTCAGTGGAAAAAGCATATCACGCACTTCGGTTGCCCAACGGCGATAGCCGGACGACCAAATACGGGGCGGTATGGAACTAGTACGATGTTGCAACACAAATATTGTGCTGCGGCAGTTTTGGAGCCCGTCAAACAATTTACCAGGACGGTCGTCGCAGGTTATCGTCGCAACAAAAGACGAGCTATGGGCTAAGAAGTTGCGGGTCGTATCCATTCGCGACGAACTGACAATCGGCAGCTGAACGATGAAACTCAGAAAGCCGCTTTGAGACAGAAGGCTCACTGACCGCTCTGTGCATATGGCATAAAGATTGCCACTTGGTTCCGTCGTGTAGCCGCGCACGCTGTATGATTTTCTTACAGCTGAATATTCCTTCCAAGGTGGATTGCCGACGATCACGTCGAAGCCGCCACTGCTCATGATACCGTAAAACTCAATAAACCAATGAAAAGGTTGGTGCGACTTCAGCCATTTCGCGTGCCCCGCCGCGTTGCCGTCTTTAACGCCATACTCACGCGCTAGATGATGATTTAGTTTTTCGTCGAGGGTCTTGAGCCGCTGACGCAATTCTTGCTTATCTTGTAATGGAACTGTTCCATCGCCCTCGATTTGTCGTTTCCGGAACGCATCAAAAGTCTGTTGTAGGTCGGCTGCACTCTTCGATATTGCATCGAGCGAATTGTCGAGATCGAGTTTGCTCGTCAGTGCCTTTTTCAACTCATCGTAAGTTGCATAACCGACCAGGGTATTTCCGGCGCGGATATTGAAGTCGATATCCGGTAGCGGTTCGATGCCGAGGTTTTCGTGTTTCTTGTCTGGATCGACCTGCGCTGCGAGCTTCAGGAATAGGCGGAGCTTACAAATCTCGACCGCTTCTTCCATGATATCGACGCCGAAGAGATTGTTCAGAATGATACTCTTTAGCGTGAAATAGCGCGCGTTGGGGTGCGCTCCAACTGTTGCCAAAGTCGACTTAAAGTCTTCGAATTTCTTGGGTGCGTGGTCTTCTGCCGACCGTTCAAGGTCGGTGACAAAGGCTTCCATACGTGAAAGGCAAGTTTCGTAAAGCGGCTCAAGGATGTTGAGTGCGGCGAACAGAAATGCGCCCGAGCCGCATGTGGGATCGAGTACCGTGACGCCCTCAATCGCCTTCCAAAATGCGCGGAGAAGGTCCGGCCCTTCGCAGCGTTCGATTACGTCCTGGGCAAACTGCCGGATATCCAGATTGAGCGTAATGAGATCATTGATCTCACGAACCTCACCGGCGGCCAGTTTCGCCCGCACCTCGTTGTAGCGGGTGCGGCGCGCCACGACCTCGCGCCAGATCTCGGTACGCAATGCAAATTCGGCGGGCGCGGAGCGGTTCCACTGGGTGCGCGCTGAAACGTCCGCAATGCCCGCCGCGATCTCGTCCGGGAGCGACAATGGTTGCTTCAGCGGCGTATTTGAGTGAACGTCCCATGTAAGGCCATGCTTGACGGCCGGGTAGATGTAACGGTCGGGGTCATCGCGCAGATGCCCCCAAATCGTCGGCCCACCCGGGTTCTCGAAGGCCACCTTGCATTTGATCTTCGCGGCGTTGAACAGGAAGGGGATCAGCGTATTCTTTGAGATGTATTCGGTGATGTCCTCCTTCGTGTAATAGGCCCCCATCTGCTTCTGGTTGATGTATTTCTCGAAGATGTAGCCGAGGACATCGGGATTGATCTCGTCATCTTTGCGTAGGGGGCGTTCATCGAGATGCCACTGGTATTGATCAAAATAATCGAAGACGCGCTCGAAGGCTTTGTCGGGAATCTGGATGTCCTTTCCGTAACGCTCTGGCTTTTCAAGTTCATGCACGTCGAACAGGCCACCGTTGAGATACGGGATGTTGCCGAGCAGTTTTTCTAGGTCGGGCGCGCGATCCTTGCGGCGTTTGCCGAAGCCTTCCTGGAACAGGCGGAGCAGG
>Ga0208587_1001282_pt1 | contig 13384 bp, 12 predicted proteins | sample NGESurdeep092012_7_FD_184472 | JGI IMG/M metagenome (GOLD analysis project Ga0208587, IMG submission 184472) | Arctic peat soil microbial communities from Barrow, Alaska - NGEE Surface sample 210 deep-092012 (SPAdes) | ecosystem: Environmental > Terrestrial > Soil > Wetlands > Peat ...
GATAGGCGCTATCCGAACACCACCGGCGATTATCAGTTCGAACTGAAGATCTTCCCGTCGGTCTCCTCCACGTAGGGGAACCACCGTTAAGCTTTCAAGGGCTTGCGGGAAGTCAGCACCACCGCACATGCAACGCATCCTGGCCAGGATGAAAACTTGTTGCGGCCGCGCGGTGTGGTGCGCGCGGCCTCTTTCCAATTTGAAAATAGCATGGGGGAGTGCGGGAATTCGGGGCGGAAATCCGTAAGTGGTGGATTACAGGGCGAATAAAGATTTCAGTTTCGCGCAATGGGTCTTGGCCGCGCCCGGCGGCGCGGCACTGGACCGCCGGAGACGGCGAAGACGGCGAAGACGGACGGGCCTGGCGTTCCGTCCGCCGGATGGTGTGGGTACGGTACTGCGCTTATGCGAACAGTTCCTGCGCGCGCATCGCCTGCTCGGCTACGCGTACGCCGTTCGGGCAGTGAATGGCGCACGAAGCGCAGTCGCCGCAGCGAATCGCCCGGTGCTCGGCGGACATCCGCTGGAAGTTCTCACGGCCCAACCCGAATTGGCCGTAGCCGTCCGCATACATGACGAACCGCACCAGGTCCCGTGCCGGCAGGCCCTTGGGGCATTGGCCGTCACACTTGCCGCACATGCTGCAGAAATAAGGACGGACTTCTTCGAGAGCGGCCGTCAGCACCTTGGCATCCGCATCCGTAAACGCTTGTCCCATGACTCTGAAGTTCTCCTCCAGTTGGTCGATATCGGTCATGCTGGGGACCGTGGTGGCGATAGCGGGGTTCTTGATCACCCACTTCAGCGCGGCGGCCGGCCGGCCTGCCGGCGCCGCCGGAGCTGGCTCCGCGCCGCCCCTGCCGCGGCGTCCGGCCCGGGCCATTACCTTCATAGCGACGAGGCCGACGCCCGCCTGGTTTAGCTTAGCCAGGCCTGCACCATACGCCTCCGCGGAGGTGAAGTTGTACTGCGCCAGGACGACATCCAGCTTGGTTTCGATGACGCGATCGACGATGGCCGGCAGGGTGTGCGTGCTGACTCCGATGAACCGCACTTTGCCCTGCTGCCTGGCCTTACGCTGCGCTTCGACCAGGTCGTCGGTAATCTGCGCCGCGCTGCCGAGTCCGTGCAGGTACCACACGTCCAGGTAGTCGGTGTTGAGTTCCTTGAGGGTGGTATCGAGCTCCGCCAGAATACCGGTTCCGGTCTTCTCATCGCACTTGCTTGAGAGGAAGATGTTCTTCCGTTTCGCCCCCAATGCCGCTCCCACCATCCGCTCATTTTGGCCGTTTTGGTAGTTGCGCGAGGTGTCGAAGTAGTTGATGCCCATGTCCACGGCCCTGGTGATCACGGTCGAATCCGATGTGATCATGCAGCCGTATCCCACGGTTGTCACCTTCATGCCGGTCTTGCCCAAGGTTCGGTAACTGAGTTGACCGGCAGGGCCTTTTGCCTGCTGCGGGGCCGGTGCGGGCGTGGGGCTGGCCACCGCGGACGCCACGCCGGCTACTGGCAACGCCAGGCCGGCGGCCAAGAAACTACGCCGGGACGATTCCGTTTTCATTGTGCCTCCATCAGTTTGATACTAGCAGGTCTGAAAGTAGACTACTCGCCGGCAGCGTTCGGCAGCGCGCCTCAGTTTCCGGCAACGCCGTTCTTGCGATTCCGAATCGAAGGATCGCGGCTGGGTGTAAACTAAAAAGGACCGATTGGTCCTAAATAGAAATTCGTGCCCACACTCTCGCTATCAGGAGGTCTAAGCGTGTTGGACGTACGCCGCACTTCTGTCCTTTGCGGACTGCTGTTCATCGCCGGGTCTGCGTGCGCCGGGGCCAGTATCGCCGGACGCGTCCATGACGTGGATGGCCGGCCGCTTAAGGATGTCGCCATCAGCGCCGAGGCGAAGGCCAAGGGCTATTCAAACGACAAGGGCGAGTTTTCCCTGGAGCCGGGGGGCGCGGCGGGACCGGTCCGGCTGTGGTTCGAGCTTCCGGGCTACTACCCCGAATCGGTGATTTGCGAAGCCAAAGGCGGGGCCACGCTGGATGTGGCGCTCACGCCGCGCGCGGTGGTGAAGGAGGAGGTGAAGGTGGTGGCTTCGCGGCTCGACCTTACGCTGGCCTCCGCACCCGCCGCCACTTCGGTCGCCGGCCCGGAAATGCTGGAACGCATGCCGCGCGGCATCGCCATTGACGAGGCGCTGGCCAGCGTGCCGGGGGTGAAGATCGATAACCAGGCCAACGGCGAGCGCGTCCACCTCTCGATCCGCGGGCAGGGGATCCTGAGCGAACGCGGCATCCGCGGCGTCCAGGTTCTCTACGACGGCATCCCGCTGAACGACCCCAGCGGCTTCGCGCCCGACGTGTATGACATCGACTGGGCCGGCGCACAGGAGGTCTCGGTGGTGCGCGGCCCCGTCGCCTTTCTGTATGGCGGCGGTTCAGCAGGCGGAGTGATCGATGTCCGCACGCGCGGCGCCGAATTCACGCCATTCCACGGCGCGCTCTCGACCGAGGGCGGTTCCAACGGCTTCTACAAGGCGCGCGGGGAACTGTCCGGTTCGGGACGGGGCATCGCCTACCTGATTTCGGGCTCGCGCACGGCGGGCGACGGCTACCGCGAGCACACCGCGTTTTGGGGCGACAACGTCTACGGCCGCCTGGGCCTGCGCCCCACCAGCCGGCTGCGCCTCAATCCATACCTCATCGGCACGGGGTTTTTCAACCAGAACGCCGAGGGTCTGAACCTGGCGTGGGGCTATCCATCCGCCGCGTGGTGGACGATGGCCAACCCGGACTCTCTCACGTACAACGAATACCAGTTGACCCATCGCGTGCTGGGCGGCGTGAGCGGCGAGTGGGACGCGGCCGAGCGGCAGCGGCTCTCGTTCCAGGTGTATACGCGCCGCACCACCTACAAGGAACCGGTGCCTTCCTCGGTGGAACATCGCGAGCTGACCGCCCCCGGCGGCTCCCTACAGTACCAGGGCGAGCGGCGTTCGGGACGGGTGCGGAACACCTTCAGCGCGGGCACGGACCTGGACTGGCAGTTCACCAACAGCCTGCGCCACCCCAACCTGGGCAACGCCGTCGAGAACGCCAGCCTGCTCGCCGACGCGGACATCACGCAGCGCCGCGTGGGGGCCTTCTTCACCGACCGGCTCGCCATCGGGGACCGGTGGACGCTGCTGGGCAGCCTGCGTTTCGACTCGATCGTCAACCAGCTCACCGACAAACTCAAGGCCGGTGGTCTCGACCTCTCCGGCAGCGCCAACTTCAGCCGCGTCACCGGCCGGCTGGGCGTCACCCGGAGCATTACCAAAGACATCGGTCTGTACGCCTCCTGGGGTCAGGGCTTTCTGCCCCCGGCCACCGAAGAGTTGTACGCCAATCCGGCCACGCTCGGCGGGTTCAACCGGTCGCTGAAGCCGGCCACGTCGGCCGGCGAGGAGGTGGGGGCTCGGGGCTCTGCCCTCTCCCGCCTGTTCTGGGACGTGGCTTTCTTCCGCCTGGACACGCGCCGCGACTTCGAACGCTACCGCGTGGAGAGCCGTCCGCTCGAAACCTTCTACGGTAATGCCGGCGAGAGCCGCCGCTACGGGCTGGAAAGCTCCCTTCGCTGGCTGCCGGTGCGCGGAGCCTTCGTCACGGCCAGCTACACCTATTCGAATTTCATCTACACGAAATACGACAGCCTGACCTATCCCGGCAATCTCACGGGCAACGAACTGCCCAATTCGCCGCGGCAGCAGTTCTATATCGACACATCGTGGGAGTTCGCCCGGAACTGGACCGTCGGCGCCGGTACGCAGGCATGGGGGCGCGCCTTCATCGACCCCACGAACCACACTTGGATCGACGGCTACGGGCTGCTCAACGCACGATTCAGCCGGAGCTGGCAGCGACGCGGTTTGGGGAGCACGCTGTTCCTGGCGGGCCGGAACCTCACGGCCCAGCGCTACATCGCCTTCACCGAGCCCGATCCCGACGGCAACTCCTACCAACCGGGGGCGGGCAGGGAGATCTTCGCCGGCCTCCAGTTAAGGTTCTAGCGGCCCTCGCCCTCGGCCCGCGAAACTGCGTGAAAAAGGTGGGGCAGGCGCTTTCGCCTGGCAACTCTTGATTCGAGCCAGCGGTTGGCAGGCGGAAGCGCCTGCCCCACCTGGTTTTTCGCCCTGTCGCGGCTCTCAGGTGGTGATATTGTATGCACATGGCCACGCGTAGTCTGTTGTCGGACGAGGAGTTCCTGGCTTTGCCCGATGCGCCTGGCAAACAGGAGCTCCTGGATGGAGAGCTCATCGAATTGCCACCGGCGAAGATATTTCACAGCAAGCTGGCCCAGAGGCTGATGTGGCTTTTGATTACAGTACTTGACAAGTCCCGTATCTGGATCGAAGTCGCGTATTGGATGCGGAAAGGCCGGTGGCTGATCCCCGACCTTAGCGTAAGCTGGCCAGATCAAGGCGAGAAGGACGGCTGGTTCGAGGGCTCTCCGATGATTGCGATCGAGATCGCGTCGAGAGGCAATACCGCTGAAGAACTCGAACTGAAAACCGCTCTGTATCTTGAGCAAGGCGCTGCCGAAGTGTGGATCGTCTATCCGAAGACACGCACCATGGTGATATCCAGGCAGGATGGTATCCAGCGCGCGGGCCCTGGTGAGAGCTATTATTGCGATCGTCTTGGCCTCACCATCACGTCCGATTTCTGGACTCCCGTTGAATAGCTTTACCCCGCCTTCCACGTAATCCTGGTACCCGCCTTCAGCGGCAGCGTGAGACCCCGCCGCACCATCCCCGATACCGTCAACTCCACCATCCATCCCTTGCCCACCCGCCGCATATCGGTAATGCGCCCCGAGACCTGCACGCCATCCGCCGTAGTCGCCGTGAACCCATCCCCAATCGCCGCGTCCTCGCCGATCTCTCCATCCAGCGCGGCTGTCACCTGCGTGGCCACCTGCGTGGCCACCTGCTTGCCCACCCGCGGCGCCGCGGCACGCGGCGCCGCCGCCGGGGCATCGCCGCCGAACGCATACGACACCGTGGCGCTCCCCGCGTAGCGACGATACTGGTCAAACCGCGAACGATTCAGCAACTCGCTCCCATCGCGATCCCGCAGCACCAGTTCCGACACTCCCGGCACCACGAATTCCACCTCGCCGATCCGCGCGCGCGCGTACACCGTCGTCTCCCGCGTGGCCGCGATGCGCACCGCTCGCGGCGCCTCGTCCACCCGAACTTCCAGACGCTGTATGTCGAGACTCGCCGCATCGAACCACGCCGACCCCACGAGCGGCGCTGGCAGACTGCCGTTGCCCGCCGAGAGCGAGTAGCCGCTGCGCAACGCGGGGATCCGGAAATCCAGCCTTACGCACGGGCGACCCTCGCATTGCTCACCGCGCGGCGCGGCGAACTCCGCCACGTCGCGCAAAAATAGATTGCGCACGTGTAGCGCGTAGCTGCCGTTAGAGACCATGCCGTGGCCCGGCAGCAGGTCCTCGATGCCGGCTTCGAAACGGTCGTCCCCCGGCCACGAATAGAGTTCCTGCCCGCCGGTATATGCCACTTCCAGCCGCCAACGGTCGCTCCGCTCAAACGGGGCGCGCGCCTTGACCCGCTTGAAGCGTTCCAGGGTGATGCGGCAGGTGTAGTCCGGTAGATGGGCAACGTACTCGCGCATATGCTCGCGAATGCGGCTCACCAGCGAGGGAGCGTCGGCGGCACTGGAGCAGGCCGCGGCGCAGACCAAAATCAGGAATCGGCGCTGCGCGCTATGCACTAGAAATCGTCTTCGTCCTGCTTCTTCTTGCCCTTGCGTCTGAGGATGATAATGGCGACGAGCACCACGGCCAGAATTCCCGCCACCAGTTGCACTGTTCCTTGCGTCATGATTTAGCTCCCGTGCGTCCGCATCGGAAGTATAAAACAAATCCGGGGCCGGATGCCAGTACACGAAGTGGAATCGCACCGCGACCGTCAGCATCCAACAACCAGTGACGTCCCACACAGGTCAATCGCATCGGGTAGTCATCATCGGCGGCGGATTTGGCGGGTTGTATGTGGCCAAGGCGCTGGGCCGCGCGCCCGTATCGGTCGCCGTGATCGATCGCCGCAACTTTCACCTCTTCCAGCCCCTGCTCTACCAGGTGGCTACCGGCGGACTTTCGCCCGGCGAAATCGCCTCGCCCTTGCGTGTCGTGCTCAAGAAGAATCGCAACACCGAAGTGCTGCTCGGCGAAGCCGTCGACCTGGACGTGGCCCACCGCCGCGTCATCCTGCCCGATGGCGCAATTGCGTACGACACCTTGATCGTCGCCACCGGAGCCACCCACCACTATTTCGGCAACGACCAGTGGGAAGCCCTCGCCCCCGGCCTCAAAACCATCGAAAACGCCACCGAGATCCGCAGCCGCCTGCTGCTGGCCTTCGAACGCGCCGAGCGCGAGCCGGACCCCGCCGAGCGCCGCGCCTGGCTGAACTTCGTCATCGTGGGCGCCGGACCCACCGGCGTCGAGCTGGCCGGCGCGCTCGGCGAAATCGCTGGCGACACCCTGCGCTACGACTTCCGCCACATCGACCCCCGCGATGCCGCCATCCTGCTGGTGGAGGGCGAGCCGCGCGTCTTACCCACCTTCCCTCCCGATCTCTCCGCCAAGGCCGAGCGCCAGTTGATCGCTCTCGGCGTGCGCTCTCTCACCAGCGCCCGCGTGACCGCGATCGATCCCGATGGCGTCACCGTCACCGTCAACGGACGCGAGCAGCGCATCGCCACCCACACCGTGCTCTGGGCCGCCGGCGTGCGCGCGTCGCGCCTCGGCAAGGTGCTCGCCGAACGCACCGGAGCGCAGCTCGATCCCGCCGGACGCGTCATCGTGGAGCCGGACCTCAGCCTCCCCGGACATCCCGAGATCTTCGTCATCGGCGACCTTTCCAGCTTCACCCATCAGGGCGCCAAGCCTCTTCCCGGCGTCGCGCCGGTGGCCATGCAACAAGGCAGTTACGTCGCCCGGCTGATTCGGAGCCGCGTGGCCGGCCGCCAAAAGCCCGCGCCCTTCCACTACTTCAACAAGGGCAATCTGGCGACCATCGGCCGCAATCGGGCCGTGGCCGAATTCGGCAAGCTGCACATCTCCGGCTTCCCCGCCTGGTTTACCTGGGTCTTCGTGCACCTCATGTACCTGGTGGAGTTCGAAAATCGCCTGCTGGTGTTTATCGAGTGGGTGTACAACTACCTCACGCGCAACCGCGGCGCGCGCCTGATTACCGGCGGCAAGCCCTGAGCCGCGAAGTCAGGGACGGCGTCCGATGAAACCCGGGAAGAATGCCGGTAGGAATACCGGCATGGCAGCCTGAAAGGCTACGCTACTTGTCCGGCGGAGCGTCGAAGGTGATCGTGGCTTCCGACTGGAACTTGCGGTACTGGCGAAACTCCACATTATTTTCCGCCACATACTTCCCGCTTTTCGTCCTCACGTACGCGTGCGAAGGCAGCAAGTACTGCTTCCCACCCACCGCGGCAAACTCGTAATCTATCGTGGACTCATTGGCATTGATCGGAAAATTCTCCGGGATCTCGGCCTGCTGCGTCAAGCGCAGCACCATGTGCGTTTCATCGTCCACAAAGACTTCCCCGTGGTAAGGCACAACGATCGCATTCGGGCCGGACGATATGGGTCCGTATTGGATCTGGAAGATCGAATCCTCGCGCGCGATACGATACGAAAACCGGGCCACGCGGCGCTTGCGCAAAGTGGTCCAACCCTTCCAGCGGAAATCCCCCTGCGAACGCGGATCGAAAACCGAGTACAGGCGCGTGCCGAATTCGCCGGTGCTCAACGTCCCGCCCACGTAAAGGAATTCCAGCAAGGTGGGCTTGCCGTCGATCTGCATCAGCTTGTAGTCTTCCTTGTGGTCGAAATAGCTGAGCTTCACGGTGAGCGTGTCCATCGAGCGCCAACGGCCGTTCCCCTGCGGATCTTGCGTCCGGCGCATCACCTCCGTGCAGAGGAAATCCGGTAGCGAAGCCGAGTACCGGATCGCCGCCTCCCGCGCCTGTTCCAGCAGGCTGGCCTGCTCCGGCTCCAGTTGCTGCGCCACCGTGGGGACGCCCGCCGCCAGCAGAGCCAACAGCGCGAGATGTGCGTGCGAGGGCATAGCGTTCAGCCAATCGGATGTCGTCTCGAAAGTGATGGTAACATCCGCCGGGAACCCGCGGTAGTCCGCGGCACACTTCACATGAGAGGTAACCGCCGACTACCGAAGCGGTCGAGGGTGGCCTTCATCAGCGCGGGAGAATATCGGAAGCTTGTCTTACTGAGGCGGTCGATCGCCGGCGCCAGTTCGACGAGTCCCCGCGTGGCGGCCTCGCCCAGCACTCCCAGCGTGCCAGTGACCCGCAGGCCGCGATCGGCGGCGACTCGTCGCGCCGCCTTTTCGTCGAGGAGGATTATGCCGGCCTTGATCGACTCCGCCAGAAGTATCGCGGCCCGTTCGCCGGCCTGGAGCTTCTCCATGCCAACGGGCGCGCCGGCGGAAATGTCCTGGGCGCAAAACCAGGATGGCAGTCCGGACGCCCAAGCCCGGACCGGCTCGGGTGCGTCCGGGTGCAGCAGTTCGTTAACTACGGCCTGCGGCGCCAGCACTTCATTGAAGAGTTTAGGCAGAAGCTCGACTTCACCAATCAGGATGAGATAGCAGATCGGCGACGTGTCCGCGACGGCGATCATCGCCGGGAAGCGTCACGGATCGCCGCGATATCCCGTTCCAGGTCATCCATCGTGTAGTCGTGATACGCATCGGCGCGCCGAAGGAAGGATTCCGTCTGCCATCGGGAGCGCAGCTCAAGCATTTGCTGTACCTGCCCGGGCGTGATCGCGCCAGAACGGTACGCTTCGATGGCCACTGCTTCCAGGACGGCCCGCGAGACACCGCCCTCCTGCGCGGCAAGCAACTGCCCGATGTCGTCCGGAATTTCGATTGCCACGTTCACGACAGATCTCCTTATCATATTTTACCGGAAAAGACCGGGTAACGCGTGAAAAGTGCGTGACGTGATCGCTTTATAATGCCATCTTACGATGTTTCTTTAAGACAATGCTATCGCCATCACGAGTGTGTCCGCATTGCGTAGTTGCGTATGCTCGTTTCGCCTTTTTGGGAAAGCCAGCGCTTCGGGTTGCCCTAACGTCTATCGACTCTCTCGACTCTAACCTCTTAGGTAGAAAGTTTAGCGGATCGGGTATTATCACGCTTCTGCCGACGTCTCCAACCAGAGAGAATCCAACCTCCGCAACGGTCACCGGGAATGCGCTAAGATTCGTCACTTCGATACATGCAAACCCGTCAGGGAGTACATCTCTGTTACTTGACAAGAATCCACCTCCCCTAGTTGCAGAAAGTTTAGGAACCACCTTTAGTCGGACTCGACGTTGCCAGAAGCCCTGCACGAGATTCCAGACACCGAGTCCTGCACCGATAATTGCGGTCACCGCGATCAAACTGACATTCATACGATCCTCTTCAGAGAACAACGGCTCGAATCAGTGAGAATCGAACAATTTGATTTGCTACTATTTTCCCCCGGAATGGGAGGATATCAAGAGCGGCTGATGGCAAAGGCCGGGCGTGGCGGCTGGTGGGCCGAGACTACTTTTCCTGGGTAGAGTCGCCCTTTATCACAATGCTGTTGAACAGTGCGATGGGCCGTACCTCTATACGCTCTGCGTCCCCTTCCTTACATCCCCGGCGCCGCCACCGCGATCTCCTTGCTCACCCCGGAGAACTTCTCGAAGTTCTTATTGAACCTGCCGGCCAGATCCAGCGCCGCACGGTCGTACGCGGCCTTATCCGCCCACATCCCGCGCGCATCCAGGAACGTCGCCGGCACTCCCGGACACGATTTCGGCACACTCACTCCAAACACCGGGTGCCGCTCCACCGCCATATCCTTCAACCAACCGTTGAGCGCCGCGTTCAGCATGGCGCGCGTGTACCCGAGCTTCATGCGCTCTCCCACGCCGAACGGCCCGCCCGCCCACCCCGTATTCACCAGCCAGCACTGCGCGCCCGTGCGCCGCAACTTCTCTCCCAACAACGACGCGTACGTGGCCGGCGGAAGCGGCAGGAACGGCCCGCCAAAGCACGGGCTGAACGTCGCCTGCGGCGTGTTGCCGAGTCCCCGCTCCGTACCCGCCACCTTCGCCGTGTATCCGCTCAGAAAGTGATACATCGCCTGCTCCGGCGAGAGCTTCGAAATCGGCGGCAGCACGCCGAACGCATCCGCCGTCAGGAAGATCACGTGGTTCGGATGCCCGCCCACACTCGGAATCACGGCGTTCTCGATGAATTTCAAAGGGTACGCCGCGCGCGTATTCTCCGTGACCTCTTCCGAATTGAAATCCAGCAGCCGCGTCTCCGCGTCCATCGCCACGTTCTCCAGCACCGTCCCGAAGCGGATCGCGTTCCAGATCTGCGATTCGTTCTCCTCGGAGAGGCGTATGCACTTGGCGTAACAGCCGCCCTCGAAATTGAACACCCCGTCGTCGCTCCAGCCGTGCTCGTCGTCGCCGATCAGCCGCCGCTGCGCATCCGCCGAAAGCGTCGTCTTCCCCGTCCCGGAGAGTCCGAAGAACAGCGCCACGTCGCCCCCCACCCCCATGTTCGCCGAGCAGTGCATCGGAAATACCCCGCGTTCCGGCAACAGGTAGTTCAGAATCGTGAAGGCCGACTTCTTCATTTCCCCCGCGTAACTTGTCCCGCAGATCAACACCACGCGTTTCTTGAAATTGATCACGATGCAGGTTTCCGAGTTGGTGCCGTCCTCCGCCGGGTTGGCCTGGAAATCCGGCGCGAACAGAATCGAAAACCGCGGCACGTGATCCCCGGTCTTCTCCGCGTCCGGCCGGATGAAAAGCTGCCGCGCGAACAGATTGTGCCACGCCAGTTGGCTCACCACCCGTATGGGCATCCCGTATGCCGCATCCGCGCCTACATGGCAATCCTGCACGTACACGTCGTGACCCTGCCAGAACGCCATCATCTTGGAGTACAGCCGGTCGAAATGCTTCTCCGAGAGCGGCTGGTTGACGTCTCCCCAATTCACGCGGGGCTCGGTGGTCTCGTCGCGCACCACGAATTTGTCTTTGGGCGACCGCCCCGTGTATTGGCCGGTCCGGACTACGAACGACCCGCCGCTGGCAAGATTCCCTTCCCTGCGCTGGATGGCGTGCTCCAGCAACTGCGCCGTGCCCAGATTCCAGTACGCGACATTGAGGTTGCGGAACCCCTGCTCCTCCAGCCCATGGCGGCTTGGCCGGATCCCCGCGTTCGCAATCTGCTTGTGTTCAGTCAGCATGGTTTATTTCTTTCCCAACCGGAATGCGCCCTTATCGTAGAATTGTCTCATGAACCGGCTTGTCTGGGCATGTGCCCTCGCGCTCCTCCTCTGCGTAGGGCGCGGCCACGCCCAGGTCATCGAATTCGAGTCGAATGGCCTTAAGTACCAAACGCTTACGAAATCCGGCGTGACCATCATGTTCGCCACGCTGCCGCAGCGCCTGCATGACTACGCCATCCTCCAGGTGGCCGTTTCCAACGGTTCCAAGGCCCCCTACATCATCCGGCCCGAGGATTTCACCTATGTCCGTCTCGACGGGTCGGTGCTGCGCGCCTCCGCCGCCCGCGTCGTGGTGACGTTGCTGGAGCAGAGAGGCAGTGCCAGCGACGTCATCAAACTGGTCACCAGCTACGAGAATTCGATTTACGGCAATCAACACCTCAAATCCACCAACGGCTACGAGCAGCGCCGCCAGTCTGTCCTAGCCATGGGGTCGGTCAGGCTGAAAGCCGCCGCCGCCGCCAGCGCCCTGGCCCTGGTCCAAACCAAACTGATGCCCGGCGAATCCACCGACGGCGCCGTCTTCTTCCCCACCGACGGCAAAGTGCTCGGCTTCGGCCACCTCGTCGTCCGCACCAACACCGATATCTTCGATTTCACCACCGATTAGTAGTTCGACCGTCTGAATAGGTTCCTGAGCCTCAATTCGTTTTGTAGCGAAGTCAAGGTAACAGAGCCGTGGAGCCAGAGGGACCGCAGGATGAGATCGTTGATTACCGAGCGCGACACGTACAGATCGTCCGCCGACAGTTCGCCGATCGTCGTTTCCGACGGATCTGTGAAAATAGCGCGTCATGGCCACTTCAATTCCGCTCAGCAACCGGCGAAGGACTATTGGGTCCTGGACGCTCAGCCCAGAGCTACCTATATTGAAGTGCTGGGCTGCCCGAGCGTTCCGCTGCCGGATATTGCCCCGCCTGCGGGTTGCGCGCAGCAGCCCTCCCCCAGCCTGTTGGCCAATAAGGACTGGAAATTAGCGCTGAACGACGGCACCATCATCGCGCAGGATCTGCACAACGCCAACCGAATCAACATCACTCTCTCAACCCCCGTCGGCGAAAACTATGCCAACAACGTCGCTTCCTTGACGCCATCGACCATCAAGTTCACCTCGGCGATCTTGTCTGGGCAAAATATACCGACCGTGATTTACGGCTGCCCCCAGGTGAACCCTGCCGGCAAGTGCGTTCCGGTGATTTACGATTGCGCAAAGAACGGCATCCGCGACTGAGCGGATCAGCCTCCTGCCGCGGGGCTAACTCGAATACCGCAGCAAGCGCCGAAGGGGCGTAGTGCAGCGGACGACCAGCGGAGGCACCTCGGGGAACCGGCAGCGTTGGAAGCCAATCACCCGCCAGATGCGTCGCCGTCGGAAGTGTGCAAAAGAGTGAAGTTTTCTGCACGGTCCCTGTGCAGAAAAGTAAGCCTTCCTGCACGCCCACTGGCTCGCGGCCCGGTGGTCCGCGGCGCCCCACTCGACATGGCAACCTTACCCATCTCCTCGGCTGGTCCTCCGCTGCACCACGTCGCCCAGCCTCCGGTCCAGGAGAAGATCCCCTGAAAGGTGTACGATAGGCAGCGTGGGCGTGGAAAATGTCAATCCTCACGAGGAGTTCAAGAGGCTCGACGAGCAGATCGAGTCGGCCACCGAGCTTGCCGCACTGAAGCCGATCTATTTCCGGCTGACCGAAATCATCCAGGCTTTCCCTGGCGATTTCGACGTACAGTTCACAGGCAACGAAATCAAGCAGCGCCTGGTGGCGCGTGGCACGCTGCTCAAGCAACAGGGAACCTCCCCACCTCCGCCTCCCGTTCCGCCACCGCCTGCGATGCCGGCGGCACAACCGCCTCCGCTGCCAACTTCTTTCCTGGATACCGTGGCGCCTGCGCCGGCCGCCCCACCCGAACCGCCCGTGATGCCCGCGGCGATGGCCCACAGGGCGCCCTTCGTCGACGGGACTCCGGTGACCCTGGGGTCCGGCTCGATA
>Ga0208587_1001283_pt1 | contig 13384 bp, 12 predicted proteins | sample NGESurdeep092012_7_FD_184472 | JGI IMG/M metagenome (GOLD analysis project Ga0208587, IMG submission 184472) | Arctic peat soil microbial communities from Barrow, Alaska - NGEE Surface sample 210 deep-092012 (SPAdes) | ecosystem: Environmental > Terrestrial > Soil > Wetlands > Peat ...
GCCGTGGCGCACGCAGCGATCGCCGCCGGGCATGTCGACGACGACTACGCCTCGCTGGCCGGTTTCCTGGCCTTCGAGGGCAACCCCAACTCGCACTGATCCAAACGCTCCCGTCGCGCAGCCGTGTGCCGCCTGGTTCCTCGACGGATTCAGCCAGACGGCGGCGTCCGGGTCCCACCCGGCAAGCATCGTCCGCCAGCGACGCCGGTAGGCACGGCCGAGCGATCCGACGGTGCTCCGGCCCGTCGACTTCCGGCCCGCCCCCGGGGCCCCGCTCCGCCCGGCTAACCTGTCCGACGATGTAACGAAGAGCCGTATCGGAGGCATCCCCGTGCGCCGCTGCCGTCCAATCACACTGCTTGTGGCGACGACCACGCTCGTCTGGGGCCTGGACTTGCTGGTCAGCACAGCTGCTTTCGATGAGGAACCGACGCCGGCACCGCCGCGGTCCGTGACGGCGGCCCATGTGCACGGGAGTACGTAGAGCATCGCCAGAAACCCGCGAACCGCCCGTCTGATCTCGCGGAAAATGCCTGCCGGCGGTGTCGTGAGGACTCCGCCAACAGGCCCCGAGTTTTCTGGCGGTACGGGCACGGCAATCTCCACCCATCCGAAGGTCGGCATCGCGCTGACCACCGCGAATGGCCCCGTCGCAGTAGCCCCCGCGGGCCTCGATGTCGGCGCACCGGACGGCGCTGTCGTGGGCTGTCGTGGGCGACAGCGTGATGTACCCGCGAACCGGGCCGGAAACGGACACCATAGTCAGAGCCAACGGCTCAGGTTTCGAGACGTTCACAGTCGTCAAGTCGTCTGCTGTTCCCGCAGTCTCGCAATGGTCGGTCGGTCTTCCTCCGGGCTATCACTTGGCGATTGAAGAGACGGGGACGGTGGTCGTCGTTGGGGCTGACCATATGGTCATAGCGGAGGCTGACCCGCCGAGTGCGCGAGACGCCAGCGGTCGGCCGGTGCCCGTGACGTACGCGGTTAATGGCGACAGGTTGTCGGTGTTCGCCCACCCGGCTGTCGACACGCAATTTCCCATCGTGATCGACCCGAGCTGGCATTCAATCTGGCGCACCGTCAAAAACACCGCCGTCGGCGCAGCTCAAGGGCTCGTATCTGGAGCTGTGACGGGCGGTGCTCTGGGAGGAGGCGGCGGCTGCCTGGTTGGTATATTCGCAACCGGTGGCGTGGGTTGCGGCCCGGGCGCGGCGGCCGGTGGGGGTGCGGGTGCCGCACTCGGAGGTGGGATCGGACTCGTCGTCGGCGGCGTCCAGGGTGCACAGAAGTAGTACGGGATGCACAGAAAGAGTCGGCTGTCGCGAGACGAAGAGGGGTGTCGTGCTCATCGCACTGGAATCCGCGGGAATCATGGCGTTCTTCCTCGCCGTTCAGTACGTCGAAGTCGCCAACCGTCGTCCGCTCGGATACTCGCAGGCGCCATTGCTTCGGACCCAACGACGCGCCTTCCTGCACAAGCTGTACTTGGCAGGACTGATCCTCTGGGTACCGCTACTCCTAGGGGCACTCAGCGAACCGACGTGGCGGTACTTGCCGGGCGTCTACATTTTCGTCTCCTCGGTCTTGCGCTTGCCCGAACTCACCGCCGGATTCGCGGCAATGGCTCGCGCGCATCGAACGTCGTAGCCGAGAGGTATCTGCACAAGCCGAACGGCCGACTACGGACTTGCCAAGCCGGTCGTCATCGCGGCAGCCAAGGCGCGTATCAAAGGGCGGCCTGGCCAGACCCGGCGCGGAATCGCCCCGGACCGGTTCAGCAGGAGGCAGTGCGGACTTGCCCGACTTCGAGTCTGACGCAGGGGCGCCGTCGCAGGACGTGCCGCCGGACGTTTCGGCCGAACCGGCTGACGGGGGATGGAGGCGGGCACGCCGACCTTGGTTGAAGATCATCGTCAGTCTCGTCGTGATCGCCCTGCTGACCGCCGTCGGAGTCGTCGGCTTGCGGTCGCGCCAGAACGAGGCAGCGCCATCCGCCCGGGCAGCGGCAGCGCCGGCCGACGTCGCCACCGTGCTGCCCGAGCTAGAGCGCTTCGTGGAGCGGCAGCGGGGCTTGACCTTCACCTCCCCGGTGCGGCCGGAGCTGCTCGACGACACCGCCTTTCCGGCCCGGCTACGGGAGGTGGACGCCCGGGACGCCGATCCGGCCGCGACCGCCGCCAGCCAGGTGTCGCTGACCGCGCTGGGACTGCTGGAACCAGGCACCGACCTGCGGGCCCAGACGAGCAGGTTGCTCGACGCCGCGGTGCTGGGCTTCTACGACCCGAAGACCAAGGCCCTGGTCGTGCGTGGCAACCGGGCGACGCCCGGCGTGCGCGCCACGCTGGCACACGAACTCACCCACGTCCTGCAGGATCAGCACTTCAACCTGGACCGGCCGGGACTGGACCAGGCGCTGGACGAGTCCTCCATCGCGTTCTCCGGCCTGGCCGAGGGCGACGCCTCCCTGGTGGGAACGGCGTACGAGGACACGTTGACCGCCCGGGAACGGACCGAGGCCCAGCGCGAGCAATCCGGCGGAAACCCCCCGGACGTCCCGCCCGTGCTGCTCGGGCTGATCGGCTTTCCGTACACGGCCGGCCCGCCGTTCGTGACCCAGCTGATCCGGGTCGGCGGCCACGCCCGCGTCGACGCTGCCTTCGCCGCGCCGCCGACCTCGACCGAGCAGCTGCTCAACCCCCAGCGCTACCTGGCCGGCGAGGGGCCGAAGCCGGTCGCGACTCCCAGCGCCGACGCCGCGAGAGCGGACGAGGGCGTGTTGGGCGAGCTGGGGCTGCGACTGACCTTGCAGGGGTACGTCGGGCAGTCGGCGCTCGGCTCGGCCACCAACGGCTGGGGCGGTGACCGCTACATCGCCTGGCGCGACGGCGCCCGCAGCTGCCTGCGGGACACGGTGGTGGCGGACTCGACCGCCGACAGCGCTCAGCTGCGGCAGGCGCTGACCGCCTGGTCGCGGACGGCCAAGAGCAAGGTGACGATTGACGCCGACTCGCCGGCGGGCACCACCTTCACCAGCTGCCGGTGAGCCTCAGCTGCGGACGTGTCCGTCGCCGGTCACGACGTACTTGGTCGAGGTCAGCTCGGGCAGCCCCATCGGGCCGCGGGCGTGCAGCTTCTGGGTCGAGATCCCGATCTCCGCACCGAAGCCGAACTGGTGGCCGTCGGTGAACCGGGTGGAGGCGTTCACCATGACCGCGGCGGAGTCCACCAGCGAGACGAACCGCCGGGCAGCCGGCTGCGACCGAGTGACGATCGCCTCGGTGTGCCCGCTGCTCCAGCGGCGGATGTGAGCCACCGCGGCGTCCAACGACGGCACCACCGCGACGGCAAGGTCCAGCGAAAGGTACTCCGTCCCCCAGTCGGCATCGGTTGCCGGTACGACGTCGACGCCCGCGCCGGCGCCGGCCGCGGTCACCTCGGCGTCCCCGTGCACCGTCACGCCGGCGCCGGCCAGCGCCGGCAGTAGTCGCGGCAGCAACTCGGGCGCGATGTCGGCATGCACGAGCAGGGTCTCAGCGGCGTTGCACACCGATGGCCGGTGGGTTTTGGAGTTCAGCGCGATGGCGAGGGCCATGTCGAGGTCGGCGTCGGCGTCGGCGTACACGGTGCAGTTGCCGACGCCGGTCTCGATCACCGGGACCTGCGACTCGGTGACCACGGCGTTGATCAGCCCGGCGCCGCCCCTCGGGATGAGTACGTCGACCAGCCCGCGCAGCCGCATCAGCGCCTTGACAGATTCGTGGCCGGCGCCCGGCACCAGCTGGACAGCGTCGGCCGGCAGGCCGGCCGCGGTGCCGGCGTCGGCGAGGATGTCGACGAGAGCCTGGTTGGAGCTCGCGGCCGAGCCGGACCCGCGCAGCAGCACAGCGTTCCCGCTCTTCACGCACAGGCCGGCCGCATCGACCGTGACGTTGGGCCGGGCCTCGTAAATGATCCCGACCACGCCCAGCGGGACCCGGACCTGCCGCAGTTCCAGACCGTTGGGCAGCGTCGAGCCGCGTACCACCTCACCGACCGGGTCGGGCAGGGCGGCGACCTCGCGCAGACCGTCGGCCATCGCGGTCACCCGCTCGTTAGTCAGCGTCAGCCGGTCGAGCATCGCCGCGGAGGTGCCCGCCGCCCGAGCGCGTTCCAGGTCGGCTTCGTTGGCCGCCAGCACCTCGGCACAGCGGGCCTCCAAGGCGGCGGCCATGGCCAGCAGGGCGGCGTCCTTGGCCGCGCGGGGCAGCGGCGCCATCGTGGTGGCCGCCTCCCGGGCACGGCGGGCGACCGCGACGACCTCGGCGGCTGCGTCCTCCGACAGCACGGCCCACCTGCCCCTCCGACGATGGCGACTACGCCGCTCAAGCCCCCCTCAAGCCCCCCTCAAGCATAGTGCCGCTCACGGTGCCCACGTCGATGCCGCCATGGTGAAGGTGCAACCGTAGCGTCGAGGTCGCTAGGCGGTGAACCTCCGGTCGAAGGTGGTCGCGGTGGCGTTGTCGCGCCGCTCGAAGGCGGCGAGCCGGGCCTCGATTGCGCTCGTTGGCGGCGATCGTGGCAATCAGCCGCCCGCGGGTGCGTCCTTGATGATCGTGGTGCGGCTGGTGTCCGCGACACGCCGTACGACCGTGCACTGAGCGCACCACGATCGCGACGGCAGGCCCGCGACGATGGGAGCGCGACGCACTTCCGGGCGGCGGCCAGTCACCCCACGGACTTCCGGTGGCGACCGCTTAGCCGTAGGCGGCGCCCGTCCATGCCCTTGGTGGGGTTGGTGCGCTGGCAGAACGACGTCCATCCCTGGATGCAGTTGCGGCCGGTGCCACAGGCGATGTTGAACGGGACCGAGGACCTCGCCCTCCTGGATGCTGGTGCGGCCCCGGCACATGTGCAGATCCGACCCGCAGATGTTCGTCGTCGTGATCCGTGCGACCGCGTCGGTCGGCGCCTCGACCGTCGCGTCCGGGACGTTCTCGACGGCCACGCTGAACCCGGCCCTTGAAGACGACCCGCGCGCAGCTGGCCAGCCGCTCGCCGGTGCTGAGCCCGGAGAAGCGGTCGGCGTCAGCCGAGCACCCTCCACCGGCGTCCGAAACCGGGGTCTCTGGGACAGCCGACGGTGAGCACCCCGTGCGGGTTGACCACGGCGTCAAGTTGCTCCCCAAGGTGCTCGACCCGCAACCAGGCGGACCGGTACCGTTCGGGCGATGGTTGCCCAGATTCCCGCGACGGTCACCGTCATCCTCGCTGCTGTGAAGCGGCTGCTCACTGCGTTGGGCCCGATGACACCGGAGCGACTCCTGGTGGCGCTACACGATGCGGGGGTCGAGCTCGGTCGCGATCCCGAAGAAACACTGGCCGATCTGCTTGACTCCGACGAGCTGCCGTTGGTTATGCCGCTGATCGACGAACGCCACGCCCTGCTCCCCGCGCTGCTCGATGGCCGCGTGTTCACCCACCGCCTCTCGGCAGCCGAGATTGAGGAGGGTCTGGTCGAAGTCAGTCCCGATCTTGAACCCCTGTCGATGCTGGCGGACAGCGAGCCATACCAGCAGCTGCTCGACGGCGCGCCCCTGGCGGTGATCTTTCCTGACCTCGACGCCGATCTGCTCGCCGAACGTGGCATCCCGGTCGACACGATCAGTGAGGCGCCAGCCTTCCTCCTCCCGCCGGATCGGCTTCGTGCGCTGGGCCTGCGCCCGGGGGGTCTGGTCGGATTCCGTCTTACCGGCGCGGGTGTGGACGTCACCTGCGTCGACGAGGGCAACGCCGTGGCCGATGCAGACGTGGGCACGCGACTGGCGGCGATCCTGGCGGGGCGTGGAGACGACGGACCCGATCAGCTCGACGCGGTGGTCTGGACGGCGTGCGCGGATGATCCTGATCTGTTTCGCACGCCCCTTCCGCCGCTTGCGGACATGCTCGACGCGGCCGGCCTGGCGTGCGAAGGCGACCAGATCGCTCCGGCCGGCTTCGACTTCGACAGCTGGCGGGTCGGGAAGCAGATCGAGTCGATCCAGCTCCTGCACGATCTCGATGACGACGAAGCCTTGGCCGTACTCGTGATCCTGAGTCTGTATGGGCAGCTGGCTGATGCCTCCGACGCGGCGACCGCGGCCCAGCTGTACGACGAGGCGCCACAGACCGTCCTGGAGCCGAGCGAGGCCGGGCCGAAGGCGGTGGCCGGCCGCAGGCCGAGCGGCACCGACCGTGACGTCGCGGCGAGCAGCGTCGTCCGAGCCACGTTGAAGTTCCTCGCCGACCCTGACGTGGCGGAGGCCGTTCTCGTCGGGGCAATCGGCGCGGGCCGCGACGGGGCGGCAGCGCTCGGACTGTTCGCGGAGACGCTGGAGCCAATGGCGCCGCGCGCGGCGCGGCCGCCGCTGCGGTGGCTGCGAGCCAAGGCCGACGAGCGGTTGGGCAACGTCATCGACGCGGAGGCGGCGCTCGATGCGGCGCAGGGTCTCGACCCGACGTGGCCGCCGGTGCTGTTTGATCTCGCCCGCTACGCCAGCGACCGCGGGGATGCCGAACGCGGTCTGGCGCTGCTGCGCCGCGCCGGGGCGCGACCCGATGACAGCCTCGTCGAGCTGCTCGAACACTTCCGCCCCCAGATCCGGACCGACCTCGGCCGCAACCAGCCGTGCTGGTGCGGGTCGGGTCGCAAGTACAAGCAGTGTCACCTGCACCGCGAGCAGCTGCCGCTGGCCGAGCGCGCGGCCTGGCTCTACCAGAAGGCCGGGATCTACCTGTCGGACGGACCGTGGCGGGCCGACGTGCTCGACGCCGCGGTCGTGCGGGCCCAGCACTGGGACACCCCGAACGCCCTATACGCGGCGTGCCAGGATCCGCTCGTCACCGACGCGGTGCTGTTCGAGGGCGGCGCGTTCGCCGACTTCCTCCACGAACGCGGGGTCCTGCTCCCCGACGACGAGCGGCTCCTGGCCGGGCAGTGGCTGCTGGTCGAACGCTCGCTGTACGAGGTCGAGGCCGTGCGCGCCGGCCAGGGCTTCACGGTGCGCGACGTGCGCAACGGTGACCGCCACGACGTCCGCGACCGGGCGGCCAGCCGGCAACTGAAGACAGGCACGCTGATCTGCGGCCGGATCGTGCCCGCCGGCGACACCACCCAATGCTTCGGCGGCATCGAGGTCATCGGCCTGCACGAACGCGACGAGCTGATCGCCCTGCTCGACACGGCCCTTGATCCCGTCGACCTGATCACCTTCCTGTCGCGACGCTTCGAACCGCCGGAGCTGCGCAACACCGAGGGCGATCCGCTCGTGCTGTGCGAGGCGACCTTGTGGGTTCCCGATCCCGCGGCGCTGGCCGCGGCGTTGGACGCGACGTACGAACGCGATGACTCCGACCCGGCGGCACCGCAATGGTTCGAACACGTGACGACGCACGGCATGCCGCGTATCCGCGCCACGCTGCGCCTCGAGGGAGACGAACTGCGCGTCGACACCAACAGCGAAGCGCGCCTGGACCGGGTGCTCGCCACCCTGCGCACCCTGCTGCGATCACTGACGATCATCGACGAAGGACGTCAGCCGGCCCACGAGATCGGCGAGGCCATGCGTCGGGCGGGCATCCCATCACCGACCGGCGACGAGACCCCCACGAACGTGCTCGACTCCAGCGACCCTGAGGTCGCCGCGATGCTCGGCCAGATGGCACGCCAGTACGAGCAGGCCTGGCTAGACGACTCCATCCCCGCACTGGCAGGCCAGACACCGCGCGAAGCCGCGGCCGATCCCACCCGTCGCCCCGACCTGATCCGCTTGCTCGACTCCTTCCCACCCGAGCAGGACAGACCCGGGATGATGAACCCGGATCGGCTGCGCGCCGCGCTCGGACTGCAATGAGCGCCCAGATGAGCAGACCCAGCACAAGCACACCCGCCGTGTGCATCACCGTCACCGTCGCACCGACGGTGACAACGTCGCGCAGCCGTCCGCGTCGCCCGACCAGGTAGGCCGCCATGATGGTCTTGCCGTGCCCGGGCAGGAACGCGTGACCCGCGCCGAGCAGCATCGAGAGCACGACCGCGAGCAGGCCGACGCCGACAGTGACATGCCGGCTGCCGACCACCCCGATTGAAGGCGTTCGACAGTTTGTTCAGCTCGCGCACGGCCACACCGGCGACCGGGATCTTTCGTGCCGCCGCATAGCTGGAGGCGGCGGCACCCGGAACCACATGCAAGATCGCCGCGCGTTGGTCCAGCGAACAGCAAGTCGTTGGGATTGCGGAGCAAGGTGTCGCTGACGCTCTGCGCTGGCACCGGCGAGTTCGCCAGTGAGGCGCCGGACCCGACCGCGGTGATCTCGTGCCAGCCGATGCCGTCGCCGTCCCAACCGCTATCGATGCGCACGGTCGACGTCGAAGTCAGATCAACCTCGCGACCAGATCGCAGACCAGCCGACCGACGACGAGTGCGATGACGCCGGGCCGCTCGGTGTAGTCGCTGCCGGCGACGGTCAGCGTCAACCGCGCTCCGTTGACTCCAATCTTGTTCGTGGCCGCGAGCGACGAGCACTGCTTCGCCGCGTACGCCGATCGCTCTGCGTCCGACACACTCCCGGTGCCGTCGGTGTCCACCTGATTCTTGCGCTGCAGCGTGGGGATCTCGGAAACGTCCTCGACGGCGAGGTCGGTGATGTGATCGGTGTAAAGATGCGGCCCGTCATAGTGGTTGACGGTGGCATTTCCCAACGGATGCGCGCTCGCTGCCGGCGAGAGTCCGACCACCATCGGAGCAAGCACACCGCCGCCAACGCCAGCCGAGCCAGCCACCGGGTCGAGGACTTCACGGAGTGCCTCCGAGCTCGGTCAGCGCCTGGCGCAGGACCGGTTCCTGGTACGGGCTGAAATGCGGGTTGCTCGCCAGCGCCTGCTTGAGGCTGGCCGTAGCCGCAGCGTTCTGGCCCAGCACCTTTTCGATCATGCCGGCGTGGAAGCCGGTCTCCAGCTCCAGGTCATCGAGGTCCTTCTGTCCGGGGACACTGACCTGCTGCGCAAGCGAACCCACGCCATGCTGAATCGGAGTCGGAACGTTCTCCGGTTGATGCTGCGCAGCTCACCGGACGACCACGAAGTGCTCCGAAACGCGGTGCTGATGGCGGCGATCGAGCAGACCGGACGCAGGCCGGTCAGATCTGCACCAGTCGGCATCCCGGCACTCACCAGTCCAGACGCCGGAGCGTCCCAGGTTGGCGGCCGGCGACACGTTCGGGAGTGCCGGGCCTGGAAGGCCAGGAACGCCCCGATCGGCACCAGCAGCAGCCCTTCCAGCGTGGCGATCACCCGGACAGGAACGCCCGGGCCGGCGGGTACACCGCGGTCGCCAGCGCGAACGGCAGCAGCAGGCCGGCCGGGTAGAGACCCCGAAGCCGGCCGCGAGCAGTTCGATCAGCAGCAGCAGGGCGAAGAGGGCCACCACGCCGCCAACGCGTGGTCGTGTGCTGTCATGACCCCGGCCCCGCGACATGGGCGCCCGCTTGGTTGGTCCCGTCCCAGCCGTGGCCGCACCCCTCATCGCCGCCCCCGTCGCAGCGGCAGCACCTTCTTACCGGTCGGGGAAGCGGGTCACGTTGTCGATCTCGGCGACGTGACCGGGCACACGTCCGCCAGATCCCGCCGATCTGCTGGATCCCGCTGGCGTCGATGCTGCACCGCAGCGAGCGGGTGGAGACAGCCCAAACACCCGGACACCGTCCCTGCGCAGGTGAACGAACGGGCGAACCAGTTCACGGACCTCCCCCGGCCGACCCACAGCCCCCAGGCGCTCCCGGCCGCCTGTCAGTCGTCTGGTTGGACACAGGGCCGCGGCGGCCGCACGCTGATCCGCTGCTCACGGTCGCCCCCTGCCGGGTGTGCCGACTCAGCGCAGGGGTACGAAGCGGCACTGCCCGAACTGTTCGACCACCACGCGAGTGCCTACCGTCTTGCGTAGCCGCAGCAGTTGGCCGGCCACGGGCAACACAACACCATGGCCCCGCGGGTGCCGAGCTAGGCGACGAGCTCACCCGGGACCACACCTGCCTCGGCGGAGACCAAGATCCGATCGTAGGACTGTTCGTCCGGCCACCCGAGCACTCCCGGACGGGCGGTCTCGATACGGGCTGGTTCGCGTCGATGACGAGAAGGGTTCCGTAGTGCGTTGTGTGACCTACGGCTCGCCCGCCACATCCGGCCGTCGCGTCAGCATCGTCGACGGCGACGAGATCCGCGGGCTGGTCGATGACGGGCAGCTGATCGACCTGCTCGGCGACGACGGAGCCCGGCTCGCCGCGGCGGCGAACAGCGCGCGTCGTGACCCCTATGAGGTCGTTCCGCTCGCGACAGCCGTCCTGACCGCGCCAGTGCCGACGCCGCCGTCGGTCCGGGACTTCATGGCTTTCGAGGCGCACGTGACGAACTCGATGCGGGCGCTGGGTCGGGATGTGGACCCCGACTGGGGCCGGGGTCCCGGTCAGCAGGCCCCGGGAAGACGTCGACCTGCATCCGGACGACGCCGAGGCGCACATCGCCGGCTACACGATCCTGTGCGGCTGGAGGCCCGGGACGTGCAGATGCGCGAGATGCGCCAGCTCCTCGGCCCTGTCAAGGGCAAGGATTCCGCGACGTCGCTGGGCCTGGCCCTGGAGCACGACACCCCCTCGGTCCCGTTCCGCCAAGCCCTCGAGACCCGGCACAGACTGCTCGTCGAGGCACTCGTCGAGGCACTCGTCGACGCCGGCTGCACGGTCCTGCCGGTCAACCCCGACCTGATCGCGCGTCGGCGGGGGCCGGCGAAGAGCAAAGACGACGCGCAGGACGCGTGAATCGCCTGTCTGCTCGCCTTGGACCGACATTGGTGAACCTCTGGCCGACGGCTCGGCCGACCAACGCGGCCAGGGCGGGGCGATGGTCAGCGGGCAAGCCGCCCAAGCAGCGCGGCGGCAGCGGCGATCGCGGTGACGGCCGCGCCGGTCAGCACGGCGATATCGAGCGGCAGTCGGTCTGACAGCGTCAGCCGTGCCGCCGCGGAGCTCACACAGCCGGATTGGTCACCGTGATCGAAGCATGCGACGCAAAGTTCTCGATCGGTACTCCACTGGCCGCCTTGACCATCGCCCGGGTGCCACCGTCAACGTCACCCCGGCCGGAACATCCACTGAGCCGTCGATGATGTAGACGGTGTTGCAGCCGGGCTCCAGGGGGTGTCTGCGGTCAGGGTGCCGAAGACGTGGATCGGTCCACCGGTGCAGCCCGCGGCCGTCGTGGTGATGGTTGGATAAGGCCCGCGCGCGGCGGGACGTTAGCCCCTACATGCATCCGCTCCCTCGCGGTGAGCTACATCTGTCACCTCGACAAAGACAAATCCGGAGTCGGCATGCTTGTCTGGCGGCCACAAGCCGACGGCACGTTGGTGCGTCGGCGTGATGTCGACTACTGCCGGGTGACCACGATGCGTTGTCCGGGTCTCTGACCACCCGATCACGCCCCCTGAGCCGACTGGCTCGACTCGCCCGGGCCCGTCGCCGACGGCACCGCCCGGGTATCAGGTTGGTATCAGGTGACCACTCACCCGAGATTGATTGGCAACCCTAACCATGCGCATCGCCGACGACATCACCGAACTCGTAGGTAACACACCCCTCGTCCGGGTCAACAGGATCACCGACGGCGCGGCCGCCCGGGTGATCGCCAAGCTGGAGTTCTTCAACCCCGCGGGCAGCGTCAAGGACCGCATCGGCGTATCGATGATCGACGCCGCCCAGGCCGCGGGTCTGATCGGCCCCGACACCGTCGTGGTGGAGCCGACCAGCGGCAACACCGGTATCGCGCTGGCCATGGTCTGCGCCGCGCGCGGCATTCCGGTCGTGTTCACCATGCCCGAGACCATGAGCATCGAGCGGCGCATACTGCTGCGGGCGTACGGCGCCGAGCTGATCCTGACACCCGGACCGGACGGCATGGCCGGCGCGATTGCCAAGGCCGAGGAACTGGCGAAGTCCGACCCGAAGTACTTCATCCCCCAGCAGTTCGCCAACCCGGCCAACCCGGCGATCCACCGCGAGACCACGGCCGAGGAGATCTGGAACGACACCGACGGCGCCGTCGACATCGTCGTCGCCGGTGTCGGTACCGGCGGGACCATCACCGGCGTGGGCCAGGTACTCAAGGAACGCAAGCCGTCAGTACAGATCATCGCCGTCGAGCCAGCCGCATCCCCGGTGCTGTCCGGAGGAGCGAAGGGCCCTCACCCGATCCAGGGCATCGGTGCCGGCTTTATCCCTGAGATCCTCGACACCGGCGTCTACGATGAGATCATCCTGGTCCAGAACGAGGACGCCCTAAGCACGGCGCGCCGCTCGGCGGTCGAGGAGGGGCTGCTGGTCGGCATCTCATCCGGGGCCGCGCTGTGGGCCGCGGTCCAGGTTGCCAAGCGCCCGGGCAACGCCGACAAACTCATCTTGGCGATCATCCCTTCGTTCGGGGAGCGGTACCTGAGCACCGTCCTGTTCGCCGGCCTGGCCGACTGATCCTGTGGGCCGAGGCAAACGCCCAGCGTGGCTGGGCCGGGTGGGGCGCGACCTGAACTGCGCCGTTGAACGTGATCCCGCCGCGCGCAGAACCTGGGAGGTGGCGCTGCTATACCCCGGCGTCCACGCCGTGTGGGCCCACCGGGCTAGCCACTGGCTGTGGCGGCACCGTGCCTACTTCCTGGCGCGAGCACTGTCCCAAGCTGCGCGCCAGGTCACCGGCATCGAGATCCACCCGGCTGCCGAGATCGGTGACGGCTTGTTCATCGACCACGGCGCCGGCGTAGTAGTCGGCGAGACGGCCCAGGTCGGCGACGATGTCACGATCTACCACGGCGTCACCCTCGGCGGAACAGGCCTCGTGCGCGGCAAACGCCACCCGACCATCGGCGACCGGGTCACCCTCGGAGCAGGCGCGAAGGTGCTCGGTGACATCACCGTCGGCGACGACTCCCGGATCGGGGCCAACGCGGTACTGGTCCGCTCGGTCGAAGACCACTCCGTGGTCGTAGGCGTGCCAGGTCAGGTGATCTCCTCGAGCCGGCCCAACGCGCACAGACGTAGAGCCGGAACCGGCAGTGCGCCTCAGTCGGACCCGATCGCCAGCACACTGCAGGCACTGCTGCGACGGGTCGACCGGCTCGAGACCCAACTACTCAACGGTCACCCCGAACCGACCGGTCTGCAGATGTACTCCCTCGGTCTCTGGGAAGACACCGACTTCTCCATCTAACGAGGCTCCGCCTCGGACCGTCGAGTTCGGTGGCTGAGCTGGTGGGGTGACGTCGCCGGGAGTGGGGAGTCATGGTGGTACACGACGGCCAGGTGGCTGTGGAGGTGCGCCATGGCAAAG
>Ga0208587_1001289_pt1 | contig 13373 bp, 10 predicted proteins | sample NGESurdeep092012_7_FD_184472 | JGI IMG/M metagenome (GOLD analysis project Ga0208587, IMG submission 184472) | Arctic peat soil microbial communities from Barrow, Alaska - NGEE Surface sample 210 deep-092012 (SPAdes) | ecosystem: Environmental > Terrestrial > Soil > Wetlands > Peat ...
GGGCCTCGTCGGCCAGGTCGGCGATCACGATGATCGGGGCGTCGGTCCTGGCCCGGACGCGGGCCACGATTGCGACGCCGTCGCCGTCGGGGAGGGTCGGGTCGAGGAGCACGACGTCGGGGCGGTCGTCGGCCAGCCGGGCGAGCGCGGTCTCGGCGCGATAGGCGGTCACGACCTCGTGCCCGGCGTTGCCGAGCGCGCTCGCGACCGCCCCCACGTCGACCGGCCGGCTGGCCGCGACGAGGATGCGGAGGCGGGCGGGCGCGGTCGGGGTCGCCATGGTTGCGACCATCCTACGGGTCGGATCGTGACGGCCGCGCGCCAGGTCCGCCGGCTTCCCGTGCCAGTGCCGGACGCCCTGCTCGGCGAGGCGGTTGCGCACCCGCGCTGGGTGTCGCGTCGGGCGACCAAACGGGAGGTGGACGGTCGATCGCAGGTCGGACGGACGGGCGTTCAGTGGATCTGTTCTCCGGCAGCGAACGTGACGGTGGTGGGCGCCCACGGGGGCGGGGACTCTGGCCTCGGCTCAGCCGGTTTGTTCGCCTGGGGCGACACCGGCGCCGAGGATCACCAGCCGCCGCGCCCGGGCCGGATCCCACGCCCACCTCAGCGCACCCACCGCTCTGCTGACCCCGCGAGGTCAGGCCTCCTCCGGCCCCTACTCCTCGGTTGCCTCCAGGCGGTAGCCCACGCCCCGCACGCTGGTGGGGAGCGGCGCGCCCGACTCCTCCAGCTTCGCGCGCAGCCGGGCCAGGTGGGGCTTGAGCCACTGCGGGTCCGGGTCCGTGTCGCCCGGCCAGCCGGCAGCGAGCAGGCGGTCGTGCCCCACCACCCTCCCGCGCGCCGAGACCAGCGCGGCCAGCAGCGCGAACTCGGTGCGCGTGAGGGCCAGGACGCTTCCTTCGACGGATGCCTCGTGCCGTCCCGTGTCGAGGGTCAGCCGGCCCACATGCAGCCCGCCCGCCGGCGTCTCGCCGGCCTCGTGGCGGCGCATGACGGCGCGGATCCGGGCCAGCAGCTCCTGCTTTCCGAACGGCTTCGTGACGTAGTCATCCGCGCCCGCGTCGAGCGCCTCGACCTTGGCCAGCTCGTCCGCCTCGCCGGTCAGGACGATGACCGGGGTCTGGCTGGTGCGGCGGATCTCGCGGCAGACGTCCACCCCGTCGCGGCCGGGCATCGCCAGGTCCAGCAGCACGAGGTCCGGGCCCTCCTCCTCGAAGCGGCGCAGGGCGGCGTCGCCGTCATAGGCGGTGATCACCTGGTGCCCGGCCGTGCCGACCAGCGCCGTGATCGCCCCCACCATGGCCGGCTCGTCGTCCACGACGAGGATTCGCAGCCCGGCTGCCTGTCCGAGCGTCATCCCGTTCCTCTCCCCTCAGTCCGGCGCGACGGCCGGAAGTGCGGCCACGAACCGGCTTCCACCGAAGCCGTTTCCCTCGATCCAGATCCTGCCTCCCATGGCCACCATCAGGCGACGCGCGGCGTACAGCCCGATCCCGGAGCCGCGGCCCCGGCGCCCGGTCGCGCGGACGAACGCCTCGAAGACCGATTCCCAGTCCTCCGCCGGAACGCCGGGCCCGTCGTCGGTCGTGTAGACGCGGATCTCCCCGGCCTGGCGCCAGGCGCCGATGGAGACGCCCCAGTTGCGCGGCGCGTATTTCGCCTCGTTCTCGAGGAGCAGCTCCAGCACCTGGCGGAAGCGCCCCTCGTCTCCGAGCGCAATGAGCCGGTCCTCCGAGGGTTCCCAGCGCAGCTGGTGGTTGCGAAGGAGGGGCCGCAGCAGCTCCACCGTCTCGTCCATCGTCCGTCCCAGGTCGAACGGCGAACGGGCCAGGACGCCCAGGCCCTCGCCGCGGACGGAGACGAGGATGGAGTCGACCAGCCGGTCGAGGCGGCCGATCTGGTCGATCGCCGCGTTGCGCCAGTCCTCGCTCGACGCGCGAGCCGGCGGGTCGGACTGGCCGCCGGCCGCGTCGGCCAGCAGGTCCACGTACGCCCGGACCACCGAGAGCGGCGTGCGCAGCTCGTGCGTGACCACGGAGAGGAGCTCCGCGCGCGCTTCGTCGAGGGCCTGGAGCTCGCCCAGCTGGCGCTCCTGCTCGCGCTGGAGGCGCCCCTTCTCCACGATCCCGGCCAGGAGCGCGGCGATCGTCGCCAGGAAGTTGATCTCCCGCGGCGTGAAGCGCCGCGTGGCGACGGTCTGGACGTTGAGGACGCCGACCACGATGTCGTTCCAGGTGAGCGGCACCGAGAGCATCGAGGTGAGCCCCGCGAGGTCGAACCCGCGCAGGTACTTGAAGCGGGGGTCCAGCCGGACGTCGGGCACCTCGATCGGCCGTCGGGACGCGGCCGCCGCCCCGGTGACTCCTTCGCCGAGCGCCAGGCTCACGCGGCTCACCTGGTCCCGGTCCAGGCCGTTCGTCGCCGCCAGCGTCAGCCGTCCGGTGGCCGCGTCCAGCAGGTAGAACGAGCAGACCTCGACGTGGAGCGCCTCGGTGGTCCGCTCCACGAGCGTGACCATCAGCGCGTCCCAGTCGCGGGCCTGGGTCGCCAGCTGGGCGAACTCGTGGAGGAAGGCGAGCTCGCGCAGGGTGCGCGCAGAGTCCTCGTCCGCGCCCGGGGCGACGACCGGAGCAGCGGGCGCGGCGGTCGGCACGGGGACCGGCGGGTTGACCATGGGCGCGATTGTGGCGCGCGACGGCGCATCGTGCGCGGACGCCTGCCCGGGCGCCCGCGCAGGTGTGCCCCTCAGGACGGCGTGCCGGCCGCGGCGGGATCGGTGACGCTCGCCTCCAGGCTGGCGAGGAGCGGGTCGGTCCACGTCCACGCCGCGCCGTAGTGGGCGCCCACCGCGCCGTGTCGAGCGGCCTCGGTGCGGAGCGGCAGGCCGAAGATCTGGATGAACCCGACCGCCGCGGCGTGGTCGAACGAATCGCCCGCGTCGTACGTTGCGAGGGACTTCTCGTAGAGCGAGAGCGGCGAGCGCCGACCGGTCACCACCGCGCTGCCGTGGTCAAGCCGCACCCGCACGTCGCCCGAGACGACGCGCTGCGCGCTCGCGACGTATCCCCGCAGGTCGCGGTGGAGCGCGCTGAACCAGAGGCCGTCGTAGGTGAGCCGTGCCAGCTCGTCCGCGACCTGCCGGTTGAAGCGGAGCGTGTCCTTGGAGAGGGTGAGGGACTCGAGCGCGCCGTGCGCCGCGTGGAGGACCGTGGCCGCCGGCGTCTCGTAGACCTCCCTGCTCTTGATCCCCACCAGGCGGTCCTCGACGTGGTCGATCCGCCCGACGCCGTGGGCGCCGGCCTGCTCGTTCAGGCGCTCCACGAGCGCCACGGGATCCAGCCGCTCGCCTTCCAGGCTGACCGGGACCCCTCCCTCGAAGCCGATCACGATCTCCGCGGCGGCCGGCGCGTCGGCGGCCGCGACGGTCCACGCGTAGGCATCTGCGGGCGGCGTGGTCCACGGGTCTTCCAGGACGCCCGTCTCGCAGGAGCGACCCCACATGTTGACGTCGATGGAGTACGGGCTGGACTTCGTGATCGGGAGCTCGATGCCCCGCGCGGCCGCGTAGTCGATCGACTGGTCGCGCGAGAGGCCCATGCCCACCCGCATCGGCGCGACCACCTCCAGGGCCGGGTCCAGCGCGTGGACCGCCACGTCGAAGCGGACCTGGTCGTTGCCCTTGCCGGTGCAGCCGTGGGCCACCGCGTCGGCGCCCTCCTTCTGGGCAACCTCCACCAGCAGCTGCGCGATGAGCGGTCGCGCCAGCGCGGTCGCCAGCGGGTAGACACCCTGGTAGCGCGCGTTGGCCTGCAGGCTGGGCCAGCAGAAGTCCCGGACGAACGTCTTCCGCGCGTCCACCACGTAGGCGCGCGCCGCCCCCGCGGCGATGGCGCGGGTCTGCACGCCCGCTCGGAGCGAGCCGCCGCCGACGTCCACGGTCAGGGTCACGACCTCCACGCCGAACTGCTCGCGGAGCCAGGCCACGGCCACCGAGGTGTCGAGACCACCCGAATACGCGAGGACCACCTTCTTCATCTGCGTGTCGCCTCCGCTGCCGCTCTTCGAGCTGCCAGGTCTATGGATACGTGCTGGTGAGGTCGGCCGCCGGCAGGCCGGCGCTCGCCCCCGCGACCAGCTCCAGGAGACGGGCCCGCCAGCGCTCCAGCGCGGGCTCGTCGGCGAAAAGGACCAGGAGCGTGTTGTCGCCGGCGAGCGTGCCCACCTGCTCGTCGAAGCCCGATTCGTCGATCGCCTGTGCGATGGCCGCCGCCGTCCCGGGAGTGCTGACCAGGACCAGGGTCAGGCCGCTCCGCGCCACCCGGACCGGGTAGTCGGCCAGGACGCGGCACAGGCGCGCCTCGCCGGGGTGGGGGAGCTGGCGGCCCGGCTCGGCCGCGCCCGGGGTCACCCCGGCGCCGGCCGTGGCTGCCGCGTCGTCGGCCAGCGTCCGCGTCGTGACGTAGGCGTGGTGCTCGCCGCGCGGCGCCTTCACGAGGCCCAGGTCGGCGATGTCGCGGCTGACCGTTGCCTGGGTCACCGCGAAGCCGCGCCTTCGAAGGAGCTCTGCCAGCTCCTCCTGGCTGCCGATCGCCGCGGCCTCCACCAGCTCCAGCACGGCGCGGCGGCGTGCGGCGCGGGCCGCCTCGCCGGCGCGGGCGGGCGCTTGCGTGGTCACGGCCGCGGCCTCATGGCGTGGCACCCGCCGCGGCGCCAGTCGCGGCGGCGGGGCGGCCGCCGGAGATGCGCGTGCCGAACGTCGGGTCGTCGAGCGCGCGCGCCAATGCGCCGGGCGCGGCAGCGTCGCAGATGATCGCCTCGGCGCCGGGCGCGGCGATCCCAGCGAGCGCGGCCCGGACCTTGGGGACCATCCCCCCGCTGATCGTCCCGGCCGCGATAAGGGCCTCCGCGTCGGCGGCGCTGATCGTGGCGAGCTTCGTGCCGTCGGCCCCGCGGATCCCGTCGACGTCGGTCATGAGGATCAGCTGCCGGGCACCCAGCCCGGCAGCCAGCCCGCCCGCCGCGTCGTCCGCGTTGACGTTGCAGACGATGCCGCCTTCGTCACGCGCCAGCGGCGCGACGACCGGCACCTGGCCGCCCACCAGGATGGCATCGAGCAGGTCGCGCTTGATCCCGACGACGTGCGCCACGAGGCCCATCCCGTCCACCCGCTCGCCGACCAGCAGCCCGCCGTCCACGCCGGAGAGACCCACGGCATCCACGCCGGCATCGCCGAGGGCGGTCACCAGCTCGCTGTTGACGACGCCGCGCAGGACGGCGGCCGCGACCTCGATGGCCGCAGCGTCGGTGACGCGCAGGCCGCCCTCGAACCGTGTCGGGACGCCCAGCCGGTCCAGCCACTCGGTGATGCGCCGGCCCCCGCCATGGACGATCACCACGGGTCGGCGGCGGACGACGGCGGCCACCTCGGCCAGCACCTGGCGCTGCTCCGCGAGCGTGGTGCCGCCCAGCTTGAGGACGACGATCCCGCTCATCGGCCGGTCCCGGTCACGTCGTGTACTCCGAGTTCTCGCGCACGTAGGCCTCCGTCAGGTCGCAGCCGAACGCCTCGCCCATCCCGTCCCCCGCGCCGAGGTCCAGGCGGATGAGCACCTCGCCGGCCGCCATCGCGGCCCGGGCCACCGCCCGGTCGAACGGGAGCGGTCCGCCGGCATAGACGGGATGGCCGGCGACCGAGATCCGCAGCCGCGCGGGCTCCACGGGCACGGGCATGCCCGCGCGCCCCGCGGCGTCGACCGGGGCGAGGCCGGCCGCCTCCAGGACCCAGGCTTCGGCGGCATGGGCGTTGCCGACCGCGCCGGCGATCCGGCCCCAGTTCGGGTCCCGGCCGTGGACCGCGGCCTTCACCAGGCTGCTGGAGATCACGGCCCGGGCCGCGCCGCGCGCATCCACGTCGTCCGCGGCGCCCGTCACCTGGCACGTGATGAGCGTGGTCGCGCCCTCGCCATCGGACGCCTGCTGGCGGGCCAGCGAGCGGGCCACGGCCTCGATCGCGCGGCCCAGCGCGGCGGCGCCGGGGTCGCCGGCATGCACCGGGGCTGCGCCCGACGCACCCGACGCGAGGACCAGGACGCTGTCGTTCGTGCTCGTGTCGCCGTCCACCGAGAGCTGGTCCCAGGTCCGAGCGGCGGCGCCCCGGAGCATGCCGTGGAGCGTGGCCGGGTCCGTCGCGGCGTCGGTGAGGATGACGGCCAGCATCGTGGCCATCCGCGGGTGGATCATCCCGACGCCCTTGGCGATGCCGCAGACCGTGACGGTAACGTCGGTCCCGTCTGCGCCTGGGAGCCGCAACCTGACCGTTGCCCACTTCGGGCGCGAGTCGGTGGTCATGAGGGCGCGGGCGGCCGCCATCAGGGCCTCGTCCGTCGCTGCCAGCTGGCCCGGGATTCGCTCGGCGATCGCCGCGTTCACCAGGTCCACCGGGAGCCGCGTCCCGATCACGCCCGTCGAGAACGCCAGCGTCCGGCCCGCCTTCGTGCCGAGCGCCGTCGCGAGGCTGCGCGCGAGCTCGCCCTGGTCGGCGTCGCCCTCCGCACCCGTCGCCGCGTTCGCGGAGCCGGACGTGGAGAGGATCGCCTCGGCCCAGCCCGAACCGGCGGGCCCGCCGCCCCCGGTCTCCGCGAGATGCGCGAGGCTGAGGCGGACGGGAGCGGCCGCGAACGCGTTGTGGGTGAAGACGCCCGCCGCGGCCGCCGGGGCGCCGGTCGTCGCGATCACCGCGAAGTCGGGCCGTCCGGACCGCTTGATCCCGATCGGCACGCCCAGGGCACGGAACCCGGACGGCATCACGACCCGCTCCTCCACGTCGGGGAGGCCGGTCGCCACGGCCGCCAGCCCCGCAGCGCGCGGGTCGATCGTCAGGCCGCTCACGGGACCAGCGCGTGCTGCTCGAGCCCGGCCGTCTCGGGGAGCCCGTGGACAAGGTTGAACGCCTGGATCGCCTGGCCGGCCGCGCCCTTGACCAGGTTGTCGATGACGCCGATCGCGAGCACCCTGCCCGTTCGCTCGTCCAGCCGCACATGGACCCGGCACGTGTTGCTGCCCAGGACGTGCTTCGTCGCCGGCGGCTGCGCGACGACGTGGACGAACGGCGTTCGCGCGTAGGCGTCCGCATAGAGCGCGTCGAGCTCCGACTGCGTGACCGGTCGGCTGGGGCGGACGTGGCAGGCCGAGAGGATTCCCCGCGTCATCGGGACCAGGTGGGGCAGGAAGTCGATGCCGCGCACGCCCGGGTTCGCGTCGGCGCCACCGTCCGCACCGAGGGCGGCCAGCTCCTGCTCCATCTCCGCCACGTGCCGGTGGCCGCCCACGCCGTAGGCCTTCACGCTCTCGTTGACCTCGCCGAACATCAGGTCCTGCTTCGGTTCGCGGCCGGCGCCCGACACCCCCGACTTGGCGTCCACCACCAGGTCGGCGATCAGCCCGGCCCGCGCGAGCGGCGCGAGCGCGAGGAGCGTCGCCGTCGGGTAGCAGCCGGGCGCGCCGACGATCGCCGGCCCGGCCTCGCGCAGTGCGCGCAATGCGTCGGCGTGGAGCTCGGGCAGCCCGTAGACCGCGCCCGCGAGGAGGTCCGGCCGTGGGTGCGTGAAGCCGTACCAGCGCGGATAGTCGGCCGGATCGCGAAGCCGGAAGTCGGGCCCCAGGTCGATGATCGCCGCGCCGCTCGCCGCGAGCCCCGGGACGATCTCGGCGGCCGCGCCGTGGGGCAGCGCGAGGAAGACGGCGTCGGCCTCCGGGACGGTCGCGTCCACGTGGAGCCCCGTCCGGTCCAGGTGGATGTGGGTCCCGCCGATCGGCTCCCTGCTGCGACCGCGGCCCACGAGTCCCTCGATCTGCACGTTCGGGTGGCGCGTGAGGAGCCGGACCAGCTCGGCGCCGACGTAGCCCGTGGCGCCCACGATGACGACGCGGATCCTCGGGCCCGACGACGATGACCGGGAGCGCGTGGTGCCGCCGCGTGGCAGGGACACGGCTCCGACGCCGGGCGCCGCAGAGACGACGGTCCCCGTGGTCGCGCGCACGGGCGCGCGTGGCCGCTCACGGGCGGCTCCCCCCGGGATCGTCGTGGTTGCCGGCGCGGGCCGGTCTGCGGCGTTGTGCATGTCACGCATGACTATACATGATCTGTGCATAGTCATGCAAGCGCGGTGAGGGCGCAGTGGCGCGCTGTCCTGGGACCGCCGGGCGAGCCGCGCCCTGCTACGCCGTCGCGGTCGTGGGCGACTCTGCCGGCAGCACGAACTGCTCCTGGTAGAGGCGGGCGTAGAGGCCGGCCTGGGCGAGCAGCTGGTCGTGGGTGCCGCGCTCCACGATCCGGCCGCGTTCGTAGACCAGGATCTGGTCGGCCCGCAGGATCGTGGAGAGCCGGTGGGCGATCGCGATGGTCGTGCGGCCCTCCATCAGCTGCTCCAGGGCCGCCTGGATCAGCCGCTCGGAGACCGTGTCGAGCGCGGAGGTCGCCTCGTCGAGCACGAGGATGCGCGGATCCTTGAGGAGGACGCGCGCGATGGCGATCCGCTGCTTCTCGCCGCCGGACAGCTTGTAGCCGCGCTCGCCGACCATGGTGGCGTAGCCGTCCGGCAGCTCCGTGATCCGGTCGTGGATCGCGGCCGCGCGAGCGGCCACCTCCAGCTCGGCGTCGGTCGCGTCGGGCTTCGCGTAGAGCAGGTTGTCGCGGATCGAGGCGTGGAACAGGTACGTCTCCTGTGTGACGACGCCGATGACGCTCCCGAGCGACGCCAGCGCGATCCGCCGGACGTCGCGCCCGTCGATCTCCACCGCGCCAGCGTCCACGTCGTACAGGCGCGGGATCAGGTAGGTCGTCGTGGTCTTTCCGGAGCCCGACGGCCCGACCAGCGCGACCAGCTGGCCCGGTTCGGCGGCGAAGTCGATCTCCTCGAGCGCGAAGGCCATGGGCGCCGCCGCCTCCGCGGGGTCCTGCGCGGGCCCGGGCTCCGCGATCGCGGCCTCTTCGGCGTCCCTCCCCTCGCCGGCGGGCACGTCCGAGCCGGGCTCCGGCAGCCGGTTGACCAGCACTTCCTCCACCAGCGGCTCGACCATCGCGTCCGCCGCGGCCTCGTCCGGCGCCGAGTGGTCGCCGTGCCGGAGGTCGTCGGCCGCAGCGGCGTGCGCCCGTTCCGACGGGACGGCCTTCGTCGGGTAGCGGAACGAGACGCAGCGGAACCGGACCTGGCCGCGGACGTCGGCCGGGCCGAGCGTCACCGCGTCCGGCGCGTCCACGATCTCCGGGTCGAGGTCCAGGTACTCGAAGATGCGGTCGAACAACGCGAGCGAGCCCGAGATCTCGACCTGGACGTTGAGGAGCTGGCCGATCGGGAAGAAGAGCCGGCTCTGGAGCGTGGTGAAGGCGACGATCGAGCCGGCCGTCGGGGCATGCGGATCGCCGTTCATCGCGAGCGTGGCGGCCAGCCAGTACACGAACGCCGGCGTGATGCTGAAGATCGTGCCGATGATCATGAAGAACCAGCGCCCGACCATCGCCTGGCGGATCTGCAGCCCGGCGAGCCGGAAGTTCAGTCGCCGGAAGCGGTCCGTGGCCGCGGCCTGCTGCCCGAACGTCTTGGAGAGGAGCACGCCGGAGACGCTCAGGGTCTCCTCCGTGACCGCCGTGACGTCGGCCAGCGTCCGCTGGGTCTCCGCTGACACCTCGCGCCGGACGCGGCCCACCCGGAGCGTCAGGTACATGAAGAAGGGGAGGAGGCCCACGGACAGGATGGTGAGGCGCCAGTCGATGTAGATCATCGCGGCGATCGTGGAGAGGACGACCGCGACGTTGGCCGTCACGCTGGTCGCGGTGTCGGTGACCACTGCCTGGATGCCCCCGACATCGTTCGAGAGCCGGCTCTGGATCTCGCCAGTCCGCGTCTCGGTGAAGAAGCGGAGCGGCAGTGACTGCAGGTGCGCGTAGAGCGCGTTCCGCAGGTCCTGCATGACGTTCTGGCCGATGACGTTGTTGAGGTAGCTCTGCCCCACGCCGATCAGCCCGGAGACGATCGGGATCACGATCATGAGCCCGATGTAGAGGTCGAGGCGCGTGAAGTTCCGGCCGGTGATCACCTCGTCGATCAGCAGCTTCAGGAGGATCGGATTGATCAGGCCCAGGAAGCTGGTCGTGAGGATCGCGACCAGGACGACCCCGACCTGCAGGCGGTACGGCGCGAAGAACGCCACGATCCGGCGCGCGGTCCGGTTGCGGCGCTCCGGCGGAAGGGTCGGCTGGCGCTCGGCCCGAATCGCGCGGCCGAAACCGGCCCCTCCGCCGCCGCCTCCGCCGCGACCCATGCCGGCGCCGCGGCCAATCATCGCGAAGCCTCCCGTGCCATCGGCCCGAGGCTACCACCGGAGGCATGACATGCTCCTGGGGCACAGGCGCGGCGGTCAGGATCCCCGGGTCGCGCCCCCGACGGCTACCCCGCGATTCTCACGCCGGCAGCCTCAGAACGACAGGCCGGCCGGCAGCGGCTGGTGCCCGTCCGGGACGCTGAGGTGGTTGGCGCCGCTGCCGGCCTGGTCCGTGACCCCGTACTGCCAGACGATCTTGTTCGTGGCCGGGTCCACGATCACGAGACGGTGGCGGAAGTCGTCGTTGATCACGATCGTTCCGTCGGGAAGCGGGGTCGCCAGGCTGGGGTAGTCGAGCCTGCCCGCGCCCGACGTCGGCCCGTAGCGCCAGAGCAGCTTCCCGGTGGGGCTCACGATGACCACCGCGCCGGGGTTGTTGTAGTCGGCCACGACGATGTTCCCATCGCTGTTCAGCTGGGCGTCGGACGGGTAGTGGACCGGGACGTGGATGTCGAAGACGACGTGCCCGGCAGCGTCGAGCCGCACCACGCGCGACCCGCCGATCTCCGTGATGAGGATCCCTCCGTCGGGAAGCGGCGTGTCCCCGTTCGGGCGGGCGTACGTCGTCGGCGCGGCTGCCGCGCAGGCGCCGGTCCGGCCCCACTGGTGGACGATCTGCTTCGCCGGGCTGATCTCGATCACGCGGCAGTTCTCGATGTCGGAGACGACGATGTCCCCGTTGGCGAGCGGATACGCGTCGTCCGGGGTGTGGAGGAACCCTGCGCCGGACCCGGCGCGGTTGTAGTGGCCGTACTGCCAGGTGATCTTGCCGGTGGCAATGTCGATCCGGTCGATCACCTCGTGGGTCTCGTCGTTCGCCACGATCGTGAGGCCGTCGGGGGAGAGGAACGCGTCATCGGCCGCGAACGCCTGGCCCTCCGGGACGGCCCCCGCCACGGAGGTCGGGAATCGCCACCAGATCTTCCCGGTTCGGTCGATCGCGAGGAGCCGGCCGTTGCCGCGGTCAGCGACCAGGAAACCGCCCGGGAAGGCCCCGGCCGTGGCGCTTGCCGCCGCCGGCGAGCCCGCTGCGGGTGCGCTGGCCTGGCCGCCGGGCGACGCCTGGCCGGGCTGCGAAGACCCGCCACCGACGGCGCCGGGAAGCGACGCGCCGGCTTGGGTCGCGGCCCCGGCCGGCGCTCCCGTCGGCGTGGCCACCGATGCCTGCCCGCACGCGGCGACGAGGCCGAGGATCGCGCCGGCTGCCAGGAGGCGGGTGCGCCGTGAGCGGCGCGGCAGGAGACCTGATTCGTTCATGACGGCGAACGCTACCTGCGCGACAGGGCCCGCGGGGCGTTCGTAGCCGAACCTTCACCCAGTTCGCACGCCGGCGCAATCCGTGGGGCCGGCGCCGACGCCCTGGCGGCCCTCAGCCGGCGGTTGAGGCGGCGACCTCCACGGGTTGATGCTCCTCCAGCCAGCGCTCGGCGTCGATCGCCGCGCGGCAGCCGTCGCCGGCGGCGGTCACCGCCTGGCGGTAGCGATGGTCGTGCACGTCGCCGGCGATGAACACCCCGTCGATCCGCGAGTGGGTCTCCGCGTGCACCGCCAGGTAGCCCGCCTCGTCCTTCTCCAGCCAGCCTTCGAACGGGCCGGTGTTCGGGCGGTAGCCGATCGCCACGAACAGCCCGTCGACCGGCATCTCCGTGCGGGCGTCCGTGAGGGTGTCGCGCAGGCGCAGGCCGCTTACGGAGGCGTCGCCCAGGACCTCGTCGATGGCGGTGTTCCGATGGATCTGGATCTGCGGGTTGCGCTCCGCGCGCGCTTCCATGATCCGGCTGGCGCGGAACTCGGCCCGCCGGTGGAGGAGGTGGACCTTCGAGGCGAAGCGGGTGAGGTAGAGCGCCTCCTCCATGGCTGTGTCACCGCCGCCCACGACGGCGATCTCCTTGCCGCGGAAGAAGAAGCCGTCGCAGGTCGCGCACGCCGAGACGCCCCGCCCACGGAGCCGCTCCTCGGACTCGAGGCCCAGCCAGAGCGCCGAGGCGCCCGTCGCGACGATCACGGCGTCGCCGCGGTATTCGACCTCGCCGGCCCAGGCGCGGAACGGGCGGTTGGAGAAGTCGACCCGATCCACCTCCACGTCGACCACGCGCGCTCCGAATCGCTCCGCCTGGGTCCGGAAGCGAGCCATGAGCTCCGGCCCCTCGATTCCATCCGGGAATCCGGGGTAGTTCTCCACGCCGGACGTGATCGTGAGCTGGCCGCCCGGCTGGTGGCCGCCGAGGACGATCGGGGCAAGGTTGGCCCGCGCCGCGTAGATCGCGGCCGTCAGGCCGGCCGGGCCGGAGCCCAGGACCAGGAGCTGCGCCGAGCGCGATGTCGGGTCGTCGACCGCGGGCACGGCCGCTGCGGCCGTGCCACCGGCGACCGCGGCATCGGTGCCGAAGTCGATCGTGAATCCGCCGAAGGGGGAGGTGGGGTCGGGCATTGGAGGGCAGGTCTCGTGCTGGGGTATCCCGCGGGCACGCGCGGAACGGGAACCTATCCTAGCACGCTGGATATACCCCTGGGGAGTATCGGACCGCGACGACCGCGCCGCACGGTCGAACTACCGCCTGACCGCTGCCGGCCGTTAGGTGGTCGGGATTGCGTGGGTCAGCGCGGCCAGGTGTCCCGCCAGCGTGTCCACGCCGGGCTGGTCGATGTTGCCGATGCCGATGATGACGTGCTGGGCGCCTGCCGCGGCGAGCGCCGCGAACCGCGCCGCGGCAACCTCGGGCGTCTCCGATCCCTCGCCGCCGGCCGCGGAGAGCCGCGTGTTCTGGAGCGTCGAGCGCTCGATCTCCGCGTAGGGTCGGCCGACCTCCTCGCAGTGTCGGCGCAGGATCGCGTACTTGCGGGCGACCACCTCCGGGCCGCCGAAGACGTTGGTCGCGTCGGCGTACTGCGCCACCAGGCGCAGCGTCTTCTTCTCGCCGCCGCCCCCGATCATGATCGGCACCCGTGGCCGGCTGAGCGATTGCGGGGAGTTCAGGAGCCGGCCGGCG
>Ga0208587_1001291_pt1 | contig 13371 bp, 12 predicted proteins | sample NGESurdeep092012_7_FD_184472 | JGI IMG/M metagenome (GOLD analysis project Ga0208587, IMG submission 184472) | Arctic peat soil microbial communities from Barrow, Alaska - NGEE Surface sample 210 deep-092012 (SPAdes) | ecosystem: Environmental > Terrestrial > Soil > Wetlands > Peat ...
ACCTCTCCAAGGTGGATCCTTCCTCAGGGGTCAACACAATGGATGCTGCACGTCTGCTCATGCCGAACAGCATAGAATAGGTTTGGCTATAAGTAAAGACATTAATGACGCACTACACTAGCAGTCAGCCAATAGCTCAATGCCCCACGCCCTCGGCTACGCTCGGGACAGGTCCAGCGAATCCAGGGTGGGGCATTTTGCCCTCGGTCACACACACCAGTCGCCACTTCTTTCCATTTGGGCTAAGAGCAATTCGGAGTGGGTTAGGCCCGGGCCAACGCCGCAGCTGGCATTCGTCCCATTCGCCATCACACTCTCCAGTGACCACCTTCCTTGCGCGGTAATCCAGCTCAGCTATGCTCCGAGTTACGGTGGCGTGTCGCCGAACATGGGCATTCGCCACCGTACAGAACGTCGAAGCGATCCCGCGCACACCGGAACTCCAAACAAGGAAAGGTAGCGCGAAAGGAGGACAAGAATGGCAGAAACAAAAACAGCTGTCGGTAAGGTTACGGTCGCCGGAAGCAAGTACTCCGTGACTGTGAACAAAAAGAAACATCTACTTCCCGTGGGCACGCTGATTGACGCCAGCCAGGTCAGGAAACTGGCCGGCAAGGAAGTAGTCGTTTACTTCGCAAGCAAGCCAAGAAACCTGGTGATCGCCGTACAGGACAAGGCCTTTAAACTGCAACCGATCCTTTGCTATGTCCCCGTACCGGATTTGTTCAAGGCGCTCAACCCCGAAATGCAGAACGCAGCCTTGAATGTAATGGTCGAAAAAGGAATCATAATGCCCGACCTGGCTGAGCAGTTCAACGTGGGCAGGTAGCCACTGAAACGAAGAGGGCGTGCAGCGTGGCAAGAGGACCGAGGCGCGAAATCAAGCAACTGGTAGTAGAGGTCACCGAGGCCTGTAATCACGCCTGCATGCATTGTTACAACTACTGGCGTCCACGGCGGGGAGACGTACCGGTTCTTCCCGTGGTGGACGCGACAGTCGAACGCGGGCGTCGCGTGCTCACGAGGCCGGACTTCGTCCGCCTGGTGAAAAAGATCAAGCGCGACGCCCGGCTGCATTACATTGCCCTCAGCGGCGGCGAGCCATTCCTGCGTACTGACCTACCCAAAATCGTTGGCGACCTCAGCGACCAGTGCGAGGGACTGGTTACGATCACGAACGGCACCCTCATCACGAAAGAGCGTTTGCGGCGCATGCCGGAGCGCAGCAACTTCGAAATTACGCTGTTCAGCGCACATCGCGAAACGCATGACGCGATTGCCGGCCGCAAAAGCTTCGATCGCCTGATGGAGACCTTTCTACTTCTGCACAAACATCATTGCGGTCTTGTGATCGCCTGCGTGCTCAGCCGTCTCAATGCCGCCGACATTGCGCTGACCATGGAACTGGCTGTCGCCGTGGGCGCGCAAGCAGTCATGCTGAACCGGGTCAACTTGAGCCGGAACGTTATGCCGGCGGCGCGGGAACTGGTGCCTTCCCCTGAGGCGTTGCGCGAGACGCTGGCCGCGGCCGACCGAATGGCCGAGAAGTATGGCCTGGGCGTCGTGCTTTCCGTTCCCGTGCCGCCGTGTGTCGTCGATCCACGCGAATTCTCTCATCTCCACGCGGGCTGGTGCCCGCGCGGCGGTAAAGACGCCTACTACACGCTGGGCTGCACCGGACTCGTCCGGCCCTGCAATCACACCTCGGTTGTACTGGGAGACCTGCTGCAACAGAAGTGGTTCGAGATCGTGGAGAGTAAGCAGGCGCGCGAATATTGGGCAACAGTGCCGGAAGAGTGCCGCGACTGCTCGCACCCGCTCAAGGATTCGTGTGCGGGCGGATGTCGCGCCGCGGCGCAGGAATGCTACGGCTCGACGGCGATGATCGATCCCTTTGTGAACTTCGCGCGCGCCGCGCAAGCGTGATCCAGGCGGGTTCCGTCAATTGAGCTGCACGCCTGTAAGGGTGCCCTTTCATGACGAAGCTCTCGAGCGGCCTTTGTTAGCGACCGCTCAAGCCACCTGCGTGGCCTCGCATTAGGAGGCCCGCAGGTCCCGGCGCACGAGAGTTGAATCGAGGAAGAAGCCGAGGCCGACCGCGAAGGGAATCACGCCGAAGGCTGCGGCAACCCAAGCGTCGGGCTCGGCGCGGGCGATCAGGCCAAATGCGACGGTGTAGCCGATCGACGCGCTGACCAGCAGGATGCCAGCCCGGCGAGAACGAGCGGCCTGAGAGAGCTCAGGTTCCATGGGAACGCTTAGCCCACGTGCCAGTGCCGCCAGGCGTTCTTCGGTGCGTAGCTTGCGCACACGGTAATAGGTGTACATCCCCGCGATCGGAATCCCGAAGATCATAATTACTGCCACCAAACCGATAATATCTCCATCCATCGCCTGCCTCATTTCTTGTCGCGCTGCCCGCGCGTTCTGAAAATCGCTTACAGTTTGAGGTACGGGGATCGGCCGAAGAAAGTTCCGCAGTTTTGCACGAGGTCGCAGAGTCCCTGTCACGCGTCGCTTTCTTATGTATGTGAGATGGCTTGCGGAGACGGTGGCGACCCTTACGAAAGCGAGTAGCAAGAAGCACGTCCCTCTGCTCAGACTTAAAGACGGTGTGTGAGAACTGTGCCGTCCCTGAAGGGACTCAGGTCTAGCTTGCACTGTACCCAGCACTCCGCCTGCGGCTCCGTGCTGGGCTAAACTGAGCCGTGCCTACGGCGCTGGATTTTCCGCTAGCAAATTCCACTGGCAAATACAAGTTTCGTTCTCACGCACGCTCTAAAGGCCTGCACTACCCAAGGAACAGCCACTCTGGGAAAGGTTGTAGAGATCGTGGGCATCATTCGCGAGGTGAAGGCAAAAAGCAGGTCCCTCCGTTCGGACTAAAGTCCTCGGTCGGGATGACAGTCTCGTAAGGTATAGTCCGATGCGGAGCTCTCCAGATAGGAATCACCGGCGAGAAGCGAAAAGCGAAAAGCGAAGAGCGAAGAGCGAAGAGCGAAGAGCATTCCCCTACTCTTCCACCTCGACCTCTTCGCCGCGCTCGGCCTTGGCAGCCGCGATGATCTTCTCTTGCTGCAGTGCGGGAACAAAGTCGTAGTGGTCCATTTCCATCGAGAAGCTGCCGCGCCCCTGGGTCATCGAGGTCAGGTCGGTGCCATAGGTCAACATTTCGGCCATGGGCACTACGGCTTTCACGACGGTCTTGCCGGCCTTGTTGTCCATGCCCTGGATGCGGCCGCGACGGCTGTTCAGGTCGCCCATGATGGTGCCGGCAAACTCGTCAGGCATGGTGATCTCGACATTCATGATCGGCTCCAGCAGCGTGGGCTTGGCCTGCTCCATGGCTTTGCGGAAGGCGATGCGGCCCGCGGTCTTGAACGACAATTCATTGGAGTCCACGTCGTGGTAGGAGCCGTCGTAGAGGATGACCCTGAAATCCACGACGGGAAAACCCGCGAGGTAGCCGCGTTGCGCGGCTTCGACGATGCCCTTCTCGACTGCGGGAATGTAGTTCTTGGGAATCGCGCCGCCGAAGATCTCATTGACGAACTCGAAGTTGCCTCCGCGCGGCATCGGCTCCATCTTGATCTTGCAGTCGCCGAACTGGCCGTGTCCGCCGCTCTGCTTCTTGTGGCGTCCCTGCACGTCGGCCTTGCCACGGATGGTCTCGCGGTAGGGAACTTTGGGGGCCTTGAGGTTTACTTCGGTGTGATAACGGTTTTTGAGCTTTGCAACGATGACTTCGATGTGCTGCTGGCCGGTGCCCGCAATGAGGAACTCCTTGGTCTGGGCATCGCGGAAGAAGCGCAACATGGCATCCTCTTCCATCAGCTTGTGGATGCCATTGCTCAGCTTGTCTTCGTCGGCACGGGTCTTGGGCTCGATAGCGAACGTGATCGCCGGCTCGGCAAACGTGACCTGCGGATACTGGATCGGTGCACCCTTGTCGCCCAAGGTATCGCCGGTCAACGTGTCCTTCAACTTCGCAACTGCGCCAATGTCGCCGGCGTGGAGCTCGTTGACCGGGACCGCTGTCTTGCCCTGCATCACCGAAAGGTGGGCGAACTTCTCGGTGCTGCCGCGGCTGAAGTTGTGCAAGGTCGCGTCGTTCTTCAGCACCCCGGAATAAACCTTGAAGAAGGAGATGCGTCCCGAGAACGGATCGCTGATGGTCTTGAATACGAACAGGGAGAGCGGTTCCGCGTCGCTGATCTTGCGGGTTGGGGGCTCGCCATTGTTCGCGGCGGCAGCGGCTTCTACTCCGCCACGCTCGACCGCCGTCGGCAAGTAATCGACGATGAAGTCGAGCACTTCATCGGTGCCAATGTTGCCCAGACCCGAGGCGAAGAGAACGGGGAAGATCTTGTCCTCGCGAATGGCATTGTGCAGTCCGGCGACGATGTGCTCCTCGCCGATCGTGCCCTTGTCGAAGAACTCTTCCATCAACGCGTCGTCGCCTTCGGCAACCAGTTCCACCAGCCGCTCGTGCGCAGCCTTGGCCTGCTCCTCCAGGGCGGCTGGAATTGGGCCGACCGTTGACTTGCCGTTTCCGCCCATCTCGTAGGTGTAAGCCTGCATCTTCACCAGGTCCACGACGCCGGTGAAACTTTTCTCCGAGCCGATGGGCAACTGCACCGGCACAACCGTCCGTCCGAAGGCCGTAGTGAGCGATTCCATGACGCGGTTGAAGTCGGCGCGCTCCCGGTCCGTCCGAGTGCACACAATGACCCGCGGCAACGCGACCCGGTCGTAGTAATGCCAAATGCGTTCGGTCACCACTTCCACGCCACTGACCGCGTCCACCACGACCAGGGCGGCTTCCACCGCAGGCATTACCATCTCGGCTTCATGGATGAACATGTTGAAACCGGGCGTGTCAATCAGGTTGATCTTGGCCTTACCCCACTCGACGAAAGCGGTGGCGGCGGAGATGGACATCCCGCGCGAGATCTCTTCTTCGTCGTAATCGGTGACGGTGGTGCCTTCATCGACCCGGCCGAATCTCTGCGTGGCGCCGGCAGTGAAAAGCATCGCCGATGCCAGGGAAGTTTTGCCCGAATGTGAATGCCCGACCAGGGCGACGTTGCGGATGTTTGCGCCTTCGTAATTCTTCACCTATGACTCCTTCGAGTGGGCCGTGGCAATACTGTGTGACGGCGGCCGCTCCACCTGGCGCTCAGAGGCATTGTTCCCCAGTAGCACGCGATTTTCGTGCTTGCACAACCCCGAGGTTGCCGGTGAGGCAAAAAGGCGGGGCACCATGCCGGCCTGCACATGGTGAAACTGAACAAACTTAGAATCCTAGCACAACGAGTTGCCTGCTTCCACCGCATAGGTCGGGCACAGTCGGGCACAACTGCCGACCCGTGTACGCAAGGGGCGCTGCCGTTCCCGGCAAATGGAATAGCAGTTTGAGGCATTACTTGTTCTCAGTAGGCTCTCTGACGATCCGCGCGCCGACTTGGTTTGCGTCCTCGCGTTCGCATTTGTGCGCGTTGAACTGCTGTTGGATAGCAGCCTGTGCTTCCGACTGCCCGCTCAGGGGATGATGTGCTGGGAACTGCATATTGCAGAATTCGCAGACTCCCAGCACTGGAATGTTATTGGTGCGCCGGACGATCCGAAGTTTTCGCTTTGCCATGCTTCAAGTTTACGCCGTCCGTTCCGACGTTCAAAACCGTGGATTTCAAACTGCACCACTACCGGCCGTTAAGGTTGCTGAGCGTTTCCCTCAGCGCTGGCCGACCTTCATGGTCATCCGTGGAGCTCGCGCGTCTAGAGCAATACTGGGGATGGAAGCCGAACCTGGAGTCGCGGCGCCACTTTGCGCAAAACAGCTATAGGCGCGGGAAAGGCCTCGGCCATTTGCAGCTTGGCGGCTGCAATTTCTTCCACCGTAGGTGGACCGACTTGGATTACGACGTTGCTGTTCACCTCGGAAGCATGCTGGAACAGGTTCTGATTCAGCATGATCGACTCCAACAACCGCCCCAGATTTCGTGAATGAAAGCCATTGCTGAAGCGTGGACCGTTCGACCACCCGGGATTCACGGAGTAGTCGCAGATTAAGCTCCAGTATCCGCGCGTGGTGTTGCACCACATCTTCAGACTGTCCACCGAGCGCCCACCGCCGATGTGGTATTCGATCTGTAGCAAGCCGCCGGTTGCTGCCTGCACCAAGTCACTCCAATTCAGGACCACAGCGCTTTCCAGAATTTGGCTGAGCTGGACGTTCTGAGCAGGCAGGGGTTGCGGTGTAGTGGTCATCGTGTCCTCCATGAATGTTGAATCGTTGGGTGATGAACTGCGCTATCCGGCTATTTCTTCCAATACAAGGTCAGCCGGGGCGCTCAAAGGTCCTGCCACGGAATTGGTCTGTTCCTGTGGGCCGCTGCGCCTTTTAGCCGCAGCGATCCTCCAACTAGCTTCCACGAACCCGTTCCTCTGCGGCAGTAATTCGCAACTTTCCCTCACGGCAGTTCGCAACGACTCTCCCCATTCCATCCCATGTGCTTCGGGAACATAGGAGCCGGGGGAGGGTTGAAGCGCGACAAAGTCCGGCCGACCGATCAGGAAAGCGACAATCTGGTCTGGGCTGTCCTTCTTGATCTCATCGCGCAAGGCGAGCGCGCCGTGGTAATCCCGCCGGATGTCAATCAGCACCATGTCATAGCGATCCGGATGCCAAACCAAGGCCGCCTCTTCGAGGTCGCTGGCGCCGATCATTTCCACGCCGTGCATTGCCATGATTTTTTTGCGTAGCGTCCTCCTCTCGGGGTTTGTGTCCATGAGAAGAACGCATCTCTTAAGCTGAACGGTCTTATCGACGAGATTTGATGCTGTTATCATCGCGCTCCTCCTTCGATTCCTTGCGCGGTCCCCCGGCAAAAGAAGGTCGTAGCTGTCTTGGAAGTACGCTTGTAAGGAGGACTGAAGAGTAGACCTTCTTCGGTAACGGAAGGCGCTGGCGGGGAACCTGCGGAAGTTAACCCCACTCAGTTGAGTATACTCCTGCTCCGGAAGCCACGGTCCTAGTGTGCCTTGCCGAAGCCTCGGCGACGTTGCTGGCTATAGCGCGCCAGCGCGTCTTCGATGACCGGCAAGGCATGCTTGGCGGGCTGGATGGCATCCACCTCGACGGCCTTGCCCTCAAGCTGCTTGTAATCCAGGAAGAAGCGCCGCAGCATAGTGAGCCGATGCTCCGGCATCTCATCGGCCTCCATGTAGGAATTAAATTCCGGATCCTGGGTGGCGACGGCAATGATCTTGTGGTCCTTCTTGCCGGAGTCGATCATGGTCATCAATCCGATGGCTCGGGCGTGAATCAAGGTGAGGGGCACGACCGCTTCCTGGCACAGCACCAGCACGTCGAGCGGGTCATCGTCCTCGGCCAGCGTCTGCGGAATAAAGCCATAGTTCGCAGGATAGTAGACGGCAGAATAGAGCACGCGATCGAGCTTGATGAGTCCGCTCTGCTTGTCGAGTTCGTACTTGACGCTGGAGCCAGAAGGAATCTCGACGACCGAGTAGAACTCTCGCGGCAGATTGGCGCCGGGAGAAATGTCGTGCCAGGCGTGAGTCATGTCGGGCGCTCTGGAAAACCAAAGTCCAGCGACGTCCATTCTAGCCGAGCGACCGGGAGTGAAACGAAGAGACGCGGCGAAATCCACAAGAACCCTTCCCCGCCTCAAGTTCCTGCCGCTCTAGTAGCGGTGTGGCAGTTCGCGCTCGGTATCCACCGAGCTGGTCAACGTCCCGATCAGGTAACTGACCAGAATCACGCTGACCACCGCAATCGTCACTACGTCCATGTAGCACCTCACCCCGGTTCGACCGTTTGGCCCTATGAACCCCGTTCTCTGGGAATACTCCTCCCGGCTAACCCTTTAGACGAAGGCCGCACCGAAAGTTGTGCAACGTTTGTAGCACAACTTCACCCAAGTTGCAGTTCAAATCGTAAGTCCGGTATCCGGCGGGACGGGTAGTGCGGCGCTTCATTCAGCGCCGCGTTCGGGCGCAGGGGAGAAAGAGCTTCAGCCACGGAGCAGAGTTGTCGTCCCCAAGATGTCCATTCCCAACGTTGGCTATGTCGCCTACTGCCAGGACACCGAGGGCAACATCATCGGTCTCTTTCAGGCCGACGGTTCGGCCACGTAATCAAGCCACGGCTTGCGGACCGGTCTCGCCGATCACGCGCAACAGCGCGTCCGGTCCGTCGGCCCCCACCACGTATCGGTCCGCCTCCACCTCGGGCCACTCGCCATAAATATGGACGATGTACACAACTTTGCCCTCCGGATGGCGCTCGTGGAAGAGGCGGATTACCTTTCGCGCCGTGGCATCCGGCAGCCGGTGACAAACCAGGGCCACATCCACGCGCATCAGCTTGTCCGGCGCTTCCAGCGCTTCTTTTTCTGTGATTGTCACGACCACTTCGTGGCCGGCGGTTTCCAGGGCTCGCTGGCGCAAAAGCGCCAGTTCCTGGTCCGTAGTGAGGATGAGAATTTTCATCGCAGATGTTCCCTGCCAGTCCTGAGATCGTCCTTGCGGAGGATATCAAACAAACAGAAGATCGGCAGCGCAATTTCCGATCGTTCTAGTGCAGCCCAGTACTGGCGCTGTTGCCGGTGGCCATCAAGTTCCGCAGCACCACGACCTCGGATTCGATGGCGGTCTTCAGGCTGGGCTCCATGTCAGGCGCAAAGAACGGTGAATGGTTTGACGGAAGGTGAGTTCCGCTGGACTTCGCCTCTTTGAACTTTTCGGGATCGGCAACGCCCAGCCAGAAATAGAACGAGGGCACTCCGGCTTCGACGAAATAGGAATAGTCTTCTGAGGCCATGATGGGCGGCGCTTTCTCGACGCGTCCGGTTCCCAGCGCCTGAATCAACGCCTGGCTGAGCCGCTCGGCCAGCTTAGGATCGTTGTAGAGCGCGTCCGTGGATTCCGCGACTTGCACACGCGGCGCTTTCGGAGCCTCCGCCGCCTGCGCCTCTGCCTTGGCGACGCGCTCGATGGCCGCCAGCAGATGCTTGCGCACTTCCGGCGTGTACGATCGGACGGTCAGACCGAGGCGAACTTCATCGGGGATGATGTTGTTCTTGGTGCCTCCCTGGATGTAGCCGACGGTGATGACGGCGGGATCGCCCGGCTTGATTTCGCGAGACACGATGGTCTGCAGCGTTAAGATCACGCGAGCGGCGATGACGATCGGATCGACGGTGGATTCAGGACTGGCGCCATGACCGCCTTTTCCGTAGATGGTGATGTTTACGGTATCGGCATTCGACGCCGCGTATTCCGCAGTGAAGCCGACTTTGCCGGCAGGCAGGCCATTCGTGGCATGCAGGGCCACCCCAACGTCAGGCTTGGGGAAGCGCGTAAACAGACCGTCGGCGACCATGCCTTTGGCGCCGCCAACCGTTTCCTCGGCGGGTTGACCGATCAGAGCCAGCGTCCCGTGCCACCGATCTTTGGTCTTCGCCATGATCTCCGCCGTGCCTACCAGAGCCGCCATGTGGATGTCGTGGCCGCAGGCATGCATCACGGGTACCGTCAGGCCGGCATCGTTCTTGGTCGTGACCTTGCTCGCGTAGGGAAGCCCGGTCTTCTCCTCGACGGGAAGCGCGTCCAACTCAGTCCGCAGCATGACCGTAGGTCCTGCCCCGTTGCGAAGAACTGCCACCACGCCGGTTCCGCCGACGTGCTCGGTGACCTCATAGCCAAGCCCGCGCAATTTGGCGGCAACTGTGGCAGCGGTGTTGACCTCGTGCCCCGATAGCTCAGGATGCTCGTGCAGGGCCACATACAGCGTCTTCACCTGCGGGTAGACCGAATTGACCTCGGCGGACAGTGAAGCTCCGCCGGGTGCCTGCGACCAGCCACTCGCTGCCAGCATCACGGACGCCGTTGCAAACAAAAAAATCTTCATGAGTGCCCTTCCATGGTGATATTTCCGCCTATTCTTCGCTCTGAAGAGGCGCGTATCTAACGATAAACACATATGATAGCTGCCATCGAAAGAATCTATCGCATTTTCATCAACTCTCAACCCGGAATCTAATAGATATCTCATCACATACATTTCTAGAGAGGAGCTGGGTTTGAATTTATACCAGCAGAACCATCAACCCGTACCTGAAAGCATGACAGAAAGAATACATCCTAAGAAGCGATTCATATTCGCCAGCGATTTCGACCAAACCCTAAGCTTCAACGACTCCGGATATGTCCTCGCCGAACTGGTGGGAATTTCAGAGGCTGAATTCGAGCGCAAAGCCACCGGCATGGCCAAGCTAAACCTGGTGCAGCAAGGGGGCGAGCTCGCCTATCTGCTGCTGCACGACCCCGAGTTCCGCTCGAAGGTGCGCCGCGAGCATCTCTATGAAGCCGGCAAGCGCGTCCGGCTGAAGCCCAATATCGATTCGCTCTACACCTTCCTTTCCGAGGAAGTTGAGGGCTACCACTTCGATTTCTACGTGATCTCGGCTGGCCCGGTGGAAGTGATCCGCTCGGCGCTCGAGGGCATTATCCCTGCCGATCATATCTACGGCACGGAGTTTGAATACAACAAGCACGGCGAAATCGAACGAATCCTGCAGGTGACGGCTGGATACGGCAAGGTCGCCGTCGTCGATCAGTTGCTCGAGAAACTTAGGACCGGGCCTGACCGCATCGTCTTGTCGGCGACGGCAGTTCCGACATCCATGTCATGCTGCACGTGAATCGGCGCGATGGTTTCACCATTGCCGTTTCCGAGAACAAGTACCTGGCGCCCATCGCCAAGCGTTCCGTGATCAGCGACAGCGCCCTGGCCATCCTTGTTCCCATCCTGGAAGAGGTCGTGGGCTGGGACCCGCATTCGATTCGCAATCTGTTCGAAGCCAAGGGTCTGCTCATTCAGCAGTGGGACAAGGTGCAGACCGACGTCCTGACGATCGTTCCCAGCTTCGCTCCGGCAGAAGAGCGAGCGGACGCCGTCATCGCCGATTGATCGAGCACTGATTCGACGCGCTCGCTCGCCGATTGCTCCCCCGAGATGCTACAAGAGTGAGCGCGCTCGTCCAGTGCAAAGATAAATCTTGTTGAACGATCAGAAAAAATCCTTCTGGCTGCTGTTTACCCTCCTTGGCCTCGGAGCGTTCTTCCTGCCCGTGGCGTGGGGAGTAGCCGAAACCTTGGCGGCGCTGTTTGTCAGTTGGTGGGTCATCTACCGTAGCGGCATCTACTGAGGATGCGGCCGCGCCGGCGCTTTGAAAATTGCCGCACCACGATTGCCACCGTCTGTGATGTATTTATTTATTTTGCAGTCGCGGTGTTTCGCGGTTTTTGGCGGTTTTTGGCGGTTTTTCGCGACTTTGGGCGACTTTTTATGCGCCCAAATTCCTCGAAACTCGGGCCTCATCGTTCGGAATTGATTTTCAGTGCCTGGGCGTCGGGCGTCCGTAAGTTATTGCAAAGCAAGCATCAACTTTCGGCCCCGCGACCGACAGATTGGCAGAGCGTGAAACCCAGGATCCAATTGCCCCTAACTATCTGAGTACAAACAGCTTTAATTCGAGGAAAGCTCAGAACAGGGGTATCCAATCAGCGGCAGAAAAACGGCAGAGGTCGAGCTGCGCATTTTAGGGTTTTACGTCATGGACTTTGTGGCTTCTAGGAAGACCGCAGATCCTACAGGTACGAAAGCCAGCAGTTGGCTCGAACGAGTGTGGCTTGTCTGACCCACGCCGAGCCGGTTGCTTTTGCAATTCCGCACCTGGTTTGAAGAGCCAGGCGAGGCAACACAGGACAGCCACGCTCGCGATGATGCGCAGTATCTTCCGGCTCGCCCGCATCGCTTGGTACCTTTCACTAAAACCCAGCCACTGGCGTTTCGTTCTGCTCGCCGAGCGGCAGAAAACGACAGAGAATGAAGCTGCGCATTTTAGGTGGTTTCTTGAGTTTCCTCTTGCCCGCACCCGACGTGCTGAGCTAGCCCCCACTCACTTCGCTCTTCTGGCGTGAGTTTATGGGCGCCGGCCCTGTTGTCAAAGCCCGGTCAACAGCCACTCGATGGATTTCCCGGATTGCTGAGCAATTCGAAGGAGAATAGCGGCACCAACTTCAACAGTTCCATTTTCCATTGACGATAGGTAACTTTGGCTGACGCCTATCCCGGCGGCAAATTCCTTTTGGGTCAGATCGAAACCACGGAGCTCCCTTATTCGCCTGCCCACCCGGGTCCAATCAATTGGGGCGACATTTCGTTTCGTGGGTCTTGACATTGGCATGGTGCTATCGATATATCAATACAATAGATCTATAGAGCTACATCCATTCCTTGGGCTAATCCTTTCCATGAGCCATGGTAACCGGGAGGGAATAGCGGAGACAAGAAAGGGGGAGAACGGTGGGCGCCGAATTGTGGATCAACAGGGAAGCTGTCAGAAGCGTAACCGGATGGTCCGACCGAACGATCCGTTGGAAGGTGCAGCTCGGAACATTACGCTTGCGGAAGATCAGCAACGGGCAAAAACGCGGCTGCGATAAGCGCGAATACGTCTTATCGTCCTTGCCGGTCGAAGCGCAGCTGAAATTTCTCAAGCAGCCGCTGCTGTCAGGACCTGATTGCACGGCTCTGGCGCTTCGCTCGGATCTGAACCAATCCAGCCTGTTCGCTTCTCTGCCGGAGGTTCCCGAGCCGGAGCGCCTCAACTTTTCTGCAAGGCAGAACGCACAGGCCTTGAAGCGCCTGGAGGCGATTGCACCGCTCGTGGAATTCCGCAGCCGAAGCCAGCGATCCCGTCCGACATTTCGTACCATCGGCGGAGTTGCCGTGCGAAGCATGAACTCGCTGGCCGGCTACCTCGCCGATCAGCACCACCTCAGCGTCCGAACGCTCTGGAACTGGTATGCACAGTACCGCAAGTTGGGCTATGCAGGTCTGGTCGACCGAGTTCGCTCGGATAAGGGAAAATCGCGGTTTCTCAAAGCCCATCCCGCGGTCCGCGCATTTCTGGAAAACAAGTATCTGGGTGAGCGGCTGTCGATTCGGCTGGCGTATCAGGCCCTGCTGCGCGATCTGCGGAATCTGGAGCCAGAGTGCACCAGACCACCGAGCTACAGCGCCGTCCGGTCTTATTTGCGACAGCTGCCCAAGCCCTTGCTGATCCTGAGCCGGGAAGGCGAGCGCCAGTTCCAGGAGCGTTGTGAGCCCTACCTGCTGACCGACTTTGAATCTCTGGTGCCTAACCAGATCTGGGTCTCTGACCACGGCCAGCATGATGTCTGGGTGCGCAACGACCTGTTTTCCGGAGTATCGACCAATGCTGCGGTCCGGCCCTGGCTGACCGCCATGATCGACATGCGCTCCCGCAAGATCGTCGG
>Ga0208587_1001292_pt1 | contig 13366 bp, 13 predicted proteins | sample NGESurdeep092012_7_FD_184472 | JGI IMG/M metagenome (GOLD analysis project Ga0208587, IMG submission 184472) | Arctic peat soil microbial communities from Barrow, Alaska - NGEE Surface sample 210 deep-092012 (SPAdes) | ecosystem: Environmental > Terrestrial > Soil > Wetlands > Peat ...
CCGTAGCCGATCGGCACGCCGTTGTGCAGGATCAGGTAACCGCAGGTCGCGGGGACGAGCGCGCGGCGCTCGGGGATGACGCCGATCAGTGCAAAGCCAAGCCCGCCGCCGTCGTCGACCAGGTGCACGTCGCGCGCATTGCCATAGGCGAACGCGTCGAGGTCGCGCGAGCGGGTCACCATCGCGCCGCGCGCAAGCTCGATGAGTTGCCCGCCCTCGCGCGCGGACGCGAGGCGCACGGCGCGATAAATGCGCCCCAGTTCCTGGCGCAGGTCGGGACGCGCGCGCCGCAGCGGCTGCCGTTGATAGGCCATCGGCGCCGCGGCATGTTTGGCGCGGGTGCGCGAGGGCGTGTCCGGACCGGATTTCAGTTCGTACGTGGGCTCGATCGCGTCATGGAAGGCCTCGCGCGTGAACGCGTCGCCCGCCATGGCGTCGATGCGGCGCACGAAAAACGCCGCAGCGCTTTCCCCGCGCGCGCGCAGCCGGTCTATCGCCGCGAACGCCGGCGGGTCGAGCTCTTTCAGCGCGCCGGCTTCGGCCCAGGTGACCAGCAGCGGCAGCACCGAAGCGAGCTTGTCTGCGACCTCGCTTTCACTGCGGTCGATATCGATCCGGCCCGGCCAGCGCCGGGCGAGCCAGCGCACGGTGGACCAGAAAAAGCGGTAGCGGATTGGCGTGCCCGCAATCCCGGTGTCGGTAAGCGCCTCGCGCGCGCGCCTGAGATCGGCGCGCCCGGAGAAACGCGCGAGCATGCGCTCGGCCCCGGCCAGCACGCGCGCATCGTCCGGATACGCACGCAGGAAGCACAGCACCTCGTGCAGGCGCCGGACCGCGCGCGCCGAGCGCAGTTCGGCGCGCTCAAGCCGGCCGAGCAGTGCCAGCTTCCCCTCGGCGCAGCCTGCGCCGTAGCGGTCCTTCGAGCGTTCGAGCGCGGTGAGAATTCTGGTGGTCATGGATTCGTCCATTTTGCGCGGACGAAAAACCGTCCGCGCGGATCGCCGATTGCGCACGGACGAAAGGCCGTCCGCACGCAATCGGCGATCTTGTATAAAAACAACCCCAAGCCATTGTTGCTTTTATCCATAACCGTGCTTTTGGTACGGATGTTTTTATCCGTACCAAAAGCACGGTTGGCGCGCGCAGCGCGCAAGTTCTCTCGTCGCATGTGACAGCGCTTAAGACTCCGTATATAGCGGCCGACGCCGGCCTCGATCGCGGGCCGCTCTAGTGCCCTTTGAGTATGGCTTCGATCGTTTCCTGAACCGACAGGGCCTCGGCGAAGCTGGGCAGCGTATGCGCTCGCCCCTCTATCATCGCCACCAGCTGATCGAGCTGCGCCGCCTGGCCGATCTGCCGGTTGCCCTGGGCTGTCCCCGCGGGGATCCAGTCGCCGTCGTTGCGGCGGCGGCGCAAGCCAAACCAATCGTGTATCTCGATCGCCCCCGCGCTTCCCACCAGCGTCATGCGATTGAAATCGGGATGGCTGCCGCCGACCCGCGCCTCTATCGTCACCGGCACACCGCCCGCACTAAGGCGCGCCTTCAGCGCCCGCTCCGAGCCGACGCCGTCGGCGGGATAATCCGGCTTGGCCTCCTCCACCGTCGCCTGCCCCAGCGCACGCTGCAGGACGAAAACGAAATGCGACAGCACCTCGCGCGAAAAGCCGCCTTCGGCGCGTTGGGCCAGCCAGCGGCCGGCAGCCGATTGCCAGGTGCGCGGCCACTGGTCGAAGGCAAGCTCGATTTCGACCCGCTTGGGCTCGCCAATGGAGCCGTCCGTGATCGCCGCTTTCATCGCTGCAAGGCCGGGAGAGGACGCGAGCGAGAAATTCACGGCGGCGCGGCGGCTCTCGGCTTCGATCCGGGCAATCGCCTTGCGGCCTGCCGCGAAATCGACGGTGAGCGGTTTTTCGCAGAACACCGCAAGCCCGGCGTCGAAGCCTTGATGGACGTACGCGAGATGGCTGGCCGGCGGCGAGGCGACGTAGAGGCAGTCGAGCGCGGGCGTGCCGATCACCTCCGCCGGCGTCGCCGCGATCCTGAGGCCGGGATAGCGCTTCTGCACCTCGGCCACGGCTGCCGGATTCGGATCCCAGGCTACGAGCACCTGCACCCGTGGGTGCTCGACCAGGCGTGCCAGCATGCGCTGTCCCATCACACCCAGACTGATGACGCCGATTTGCTTTCGCTCGCTCATGCCGGAAAGCTTATCAGATTGGCGTCCCCGGTCAAGAAACCGAAGGTTCAGTGGAGGCTAATGCGCGAAGCGCGTTATGCCGGAACTAAAGCCGGCTTACGGCTGCCGCACGGCGCGGGCAACCGGCGCATAATATGTCACACGCTCGAACGAAAACCGGCACGCAGGCATTCAGGCTTGCATCGCTTTTGCCGCAAACCGTGAACCTTCGATCATTGCCTCCACATCGGTTGTCGATAACCAGGGCGTAGGGGGCATCGGCTCGGCCATGCAGGAGCCAATTTCAGAAAAGCAATGGGATCCTATTCCAAGTCAAAGGTGGCGTCCGCAAAGACCGCGATCTTCAGAATTGCGGCGCTTTTTTCCTTGCTCGTCGCGGTCTGGGTATTCATCCAAAGCGGGATTCCCTTTGCCCTCGTGCTCGACCTGAAGATCGAGCGCATAACCTGGCTTCAAACCCTGAGCGGATGTTTTTTTGTCATCGCCTCCGGATGGCTGCTGTACCTCCTGGTGCATCGAACCTTGAGTACAATTTCGAGCGCCGAAGAAGACCTGAAGTTGAGGGACCGCGCGATCGAATCCAGCGTCAGCGCGATCTGCATCACCGACAATCTGGCCCCGGACAATCCCATTGTTTACGTGAATCCGGCGTTCGAGCGTATCACCGGGTATTCGAGCCAGGATGTGCTCGGCCGCAATGCCCGCCTGCTGCAAGGCACCGACCTCGCCCAGCCCGAGCTCATTACCATTCGCGCCGCCCTCCACGACGAGCGCTCCTGCCACGTCGTGCTGCGCAATTACCGCAAGGACGGCAGCATGTACTGGAACGAACTCAATATCGCTCCGGTGCGAAACGACGCGGGAACGGTGACCCACTACATCGGCGTGCATAGCGACATCACCGATGCGAAAACACACCAGGATGAACTGGCGCGGCAGGCGAACCACGATTCCCTGACCGGGTTGCCGAACCGCAATCTGCTGTGGGATCGCATCGACCGCGCCTGCGTGCGCGCGCAGCGTTACGGCCATTCCGCGGCGGTCGCTTTTCTGGACCTGGACAATTTCAAGCTTGTGAACGACAGCCTCGGGCACAGCCTTGGCGATCATTTGTTGCGCGCGGTTGCGGCACGCCTCGAGTCGTCCCTGCGTGCCATGGATACGGTGGCGCGGCTGGGCGGCGATGAGTTCGTGCTCGTCCTCTCCGATCATAAAAACGCGCAGTCAGTTTCGGGCGAGCTGCAACGGATCGTGGAGTCGTTTTCCCAGCCGTTCGCGGTGGATGGCAGGGATGTGTTCATCACCGCAAGCGTCGGCGTCGCGCTTTATCCGCAGGATGCCAAGGACCCGGAATCGCTGATGAAAAGCGCCGAACTCGCAATGTACCGGGCCAAGGAATCCGGCCGCAATGCGTATCAGCTCTACACCGCGGAAATGCAGACCAGCATCACCGAGCGCCTGGCGCTCGAGAGCAAGCTGCGGCGCGCGCTGGAGCGCGGGGAGCTTGCTCTGCACTACCAGCCGCAAGTGGATTTGCGCACCAACCGCATTTTCGGATGCGAGGCGCTCATGCGCTGGAACGAGGCCGAGCTGGGCATGATCGCCCCGGCGAAGTTCATTCCGATTGCGGAAGAAACCGGCCTGATCGTCCCGATCGGCGAATGGGTTGTGCGAACGGCGTGCCTGCAAAACAAGGCCTGGCAGAATGCCGGGCTGCCGACCGTCACCATGGCCGTGAATATCTCGGCGCGGCAATTCCGGGAAAAAAATCTATTACAGGCGGTCGCGAAGATACTTGCCGAGACCGGGCTCGACCCCACACAGCTCGAGCTCGAAGTCACCGAGAGCGTCATCATGCATGACGCACAGCACGTGATCGCGGCGCTTCAGGCCTTCAGGGATATGGGTGTAAGACTATCGGTGGACGATTTTGGCACCGGTTACTCCAGCCTGAGTTACCTGAAGCGCTTTCCGGTCGATCGGCTGAAAATCGACCAGTCGTTTGTGCGCGACATCACCACCGACGCCGACGATGCCGCGATTGCACAGGCGGTAATCACCCTGGGACATACCATGAATCTGCGCGTGATCGCGGAAGGCGTGGAGACCCCGGAGCAGCTCGCATTCCTGCGCCGGAATCAATGCGACGAAATGCAAGGGTATCTGTTCGGCAAGCCCATGTCGGCGGACGAATTCGGGAAACTGCTGGAATCTGGCCGAATTCTGTCGTCATAGCGTTCGATCGGACAAACCGGGTTACAATTTTCCTGTTTCCCGAACAATCCAATAGAGCGCAGCGCATGGCACACGGAGGTCACGACCACGCCCACGAGCATTCGGGGCACGACCGCGCTTTCGCGGTCGGCATCGCGCTGAACCTCGGGTTCGTGGCGATCGAGTCCGTGTTCGGGGTGCTGTCGCATTCCATGGCTCTGTTGGCCGACGCCGGTCATAACCTGAGCGACGTTCTGGCACTGGCTCTTGCCTGGGGGGCCAGTGTTCTCGGCCGGCGCGAGCCGTCCCAGCGCTTCACCTATGGCCTCGGCAGTTCCACCATCCTGGCAGCCCTGGTCAACGCGATGCTGCTGATGCTGGTGGTCGGCGGCATCGCTGTGGAGGCGGTTCAGCGCCTGATGAATCCGGTTCCGGTCGCCACCGCGACTGTCATCTGGGTGGCCCTGTGTGGAATCGCGGTCAACGGCGTGACGGCGCTGTTTTTCCTGCGCGACCGCGAGCGTGACTTGAATGTGAAAGGAGCATTCCTGCACATGGCGGCGGATACGGCCGTCTCCCTGGGGGTGGTGCTCGCCGGCGTGGGGATGCTCTACACCGGATGGACCTGGCTCGATTCGGCCATGAGCATCGTGATCGCAGCGGTCATTGTCGGCAGCACCTGGGGGCTGCTGCGCGATTCCGTGAATCTCTCGCTGCATGCCGTTCCGTCACGCATCGACACCGAGCTGATCCGGGGATACTTTTCCGGATTGGACGGCGTCGCCGAAATCCACGACTTGCACATCTGGGGCATGAGCACCACCGAAACCGCGCTCACGGTGCATCTGGTCATGCCCGACGGACATCCGAGCGACCGCTTTATTGCGCAGATATCGAGCGAGTTGCGCGAGCGCTTGGGCGTCGGGCATGCGACGATTCAGGTCGAAACCGGCGACGAGCTCCATCCCTGCCCGCTCGCGCCGGACCACGTGGTGTAAGCCGGGGTCCGTCCCGCTCTACGCCAGTTCGCTCTCCAGGCTGAAACCCGCCGCGGCGTCCTGCGCCAGAACCTTTGCCAGATACGGCATAGCGAGGTCCAGCGCTTTGGGCAGCAGCCAGGGCGGATTCAGAATGAACATGCCGCTGCCATGCAAGCCGAAGCCGCCGGCCACCGGCTGCTTCACCGTGAGGGTAACGTGCAGCCAGTCCTGGTCCTGCAGCTGCTTCAGCAGGTCGGGAAACTGGCGCGATTCGCGGCGCTGCACCTGTGGATACCAGACCGCATAGACCCCGGCCGCGAAGCGCTTGTGCGCGTCGCGCAAGGCCGCCAGCACACGCCGATAATCGCCCTTGTCCTCGTATGACGGATCGATCAGGACCAGCGCGCGACGCGATGGCGGCGGCAACTGGGCCTGCAGGCCGGCGAAGCCGTCGCCGGCCTGCACGATGACGCGCGGGCCGGCGTCGCGAAAATATTGCTGCAGCAAATGGCTCTCGGTGCTGTGCAACTCGAACATCCGCAGCCGGTCCTGTTTGCGCAGCAGTTGCAGCGCGAGTTGCGGCGAACCCGGATAGCGGCGCAAGACACCATCAGGATTGAGCGCGCGGACCTGTTCGACGTAGTCGGCCACGGGTTGCGGCAGATCCTCGCGCGCCCACAATCGGGCAATGCCGCTTTCGTACTCCGCATTCTTGGTCGCGTAGCCCTCGTCCAGGGCGTACGCCGCCGCGCCGGCGTGGGTGTCGATAAACCAGAGCGGCTTGTCTTTCTGTGTCAGGTAGCGCAACAGATGCACCAGGACGACGTGTTTCAGCACGTCGGCGTGCATCCCTGCGTGAAAGCCATGGCGGTAGCTGAGCATCTAGGCTTCCGAGCCACTATCCGTGGCTTGAAACATCAATACTTGTCGTATTTCGTTGCCTTGCCGCGCACCGTGTCAGCCGGATATTTCCTGGCGTTGATCGCAATTTTTTCCGCGGCAGCCGCAAGCAGGTCGACGCCCAGCTTGTCGGCCAACAGAACCAGGTAGACCAGCACGTCGGCCATCTCATGGCGGACCGGCTCCAGCTTTTCCGGCGGGAGTCGGCCCGACTGCTCCGGCGTGAGCCAATGAAACTCTTCCATGAGCTCGGCCGCCTCGATCGCAACCCCCATGGCGAGGTTCTTCGGGGTGTGGAACTGATCCCAGTCGCGTTCCTCTGCAAAAGCGCGGATAAGGGCCGCCAGTTCGCCCAGGCTGCTTGGCGCCGGACTATGCATCAGCGCGCTCCATCACGCCGGCCTGGCGCGCGCGCGCAGCGCCGGAGCCACGGTCGCGGCGGATTCGCGAATCAGCTTGGCCGTGGTCTCCCAGCCGATGCAGGGGTCGGTCACCGAGCAACCGTAAATCAGCCTGGATTTGTCCTGCGGGATCGGCTGGTTGCCCGCCACGAGGTTGCTCTCCAGCATCAGACCGACGATCGAGCTGTTGCCTTCGATGATCTGGTGGATGCAATCCCTGAACACCAGCGGTTGCAGTTCCGGTTTCTTGAGCGAATTCGCGTGCGCACAATCGATGACCAAGTTCGGGCTGAGCCCAGTCTGCGCCAGCTCCTGTTCGGTGAGCGTCACCTGCGCGGTGTCGTAGTTCGGGCTCTGCCCTCCGCGCAACACGAGGTGCCCGTAGCGGTTGCCGCGGGTGTGCACGATGGCCGGGGTCCCGTCCGGGGCGATGCCGAGGAAACTGTGGGGCTCGCGCGCCGAGCGGATGGCATTGATGGCGACGCCGATGTTGCCCTCGGTGGCGTTCTTGAATCCCACCGGCGCCGAAAGACCGCTCGCCATTTCGCGATGCGTCTGGGATTCGCTGGTGCGGGCGCCGATCGCGTACCAGGCTATGAGATCGCCGAGGTACTGCGGCGAAGCCGGATCCAGCGCCTCGGTCCCCGCGGGCACGCCCAGCGCCGCCAGATCGCAGAGGAAGCGGCGCGCGCGCTCCATGCCCTCCTCCATCTCGCAGGAGTCGTCCATATGCGGATCGTTGATGAAGCCCTTCCATCCGGTCACCGTTCTGGGCTTCTCGAAATAGACGCGCATCACCACATAGAAGCTGTCTTCGACCTCGGCTGCAAGCGCGCGCAGGCGCTGCGCGTAATCCAGGCCCGCCGCCGGATCGTGAATCGAGCACGGACCCACGATCACCAGGAGGCGCGGGTCGGCCCGGTCGAGCACGCGGCACAGGGTTGCGCGCGCCGCGGCGACGAATTGCGCACCTCGATCGGCAAGAGGAACGCGTTCGTGCAGTTCCCGCGGGGACGGCATCGCCTCGAACGAGACGACGTTCAGATTTTCGGTGGAGGGAAAGCTCATGGCGGCCTATTTGATTCCGAGGCTGGCGAGGACCGCCGCGCGGCGCCCGGCTGCGGCTTTCTTCAGTTCGGTGTAGAGGCTCGCGCCATGGCTGTCCATGGCGACCAGCAGCGGCCCGAAGCCCTTGACGCGGAAGCGCCACAGACTCTCCGGGTTGAGATCGTCCAGGTCCACGTCCTCGATTTGTTCGATCCAGGTGGTTTCCAGGGCCGCCGCGCCGCCGACGATCGCGAGATAGACGCCGCCCAGTTCGGCGAAGGCCGCCAGCGAATCGGCGAGCATGCCGCCCTTGCCGACGATCATGCGCACGCCGTATTGGCTCATCAGCGGCCGGGTGAAGCGCTCCATGCGCGCGCTGGTGGTGGTGCCGATGCATACCGGCGCATAGCCGGCCGGATGCGCGGCCGAGGGCTCCACTTTCTTCACATTCGGCGCGGTGTGAATCACGGCGTGGCCGGCGAGGTCGAAGCGGGTCTTGCGTCCGCGGTCGAACATGTGGATCTGCGTCGCATCGCGAATGCCGTACAGCGTGCCGTTGAGCGTCACCGTGTCGTTGACGCGCAGGGCGCGGATCTCGGCCTCGCCGACCGGGGTGGTGAAATCGTAATGTGCCATGTCAATCCGCCTGGATCAGCCGCTAAAATCCATACTCGATGCCGCGCGGTGTGAAGGTCGCGCGCGCGCGCCGGGCCGAATGGCATTGCATGTTCACCGCCACGGGGTTCATCGTGATATGCGTCGCGGCGGTTTCGACGTGCACGGCGAACGCGGTCGCATCCCCGCCCAGGCCCTGCGGGCCGACGCCGAGCTGGTTCACGGCCTTGGTGAGCGCCTGCTCCAGTTGCGCGCCCTCGGGGTCGGTGCAGCGCGAGCCCAGCGGCCGCGTCGCCGCCTGCTTGGCCAGGTGCACGCATAGGTCGGCGGTGCCGCCCACGCCCACGCCGACGATGGTGGGCGGGCAGCTCTTGCCGCCCGACTCCAGCACGCAATCGACGACGAAGGTCTTGATCGCATCCACGCCGTCGGCGGGGATGGCCATTTTCAGCCAGGAGCTGTTCTCCGAGCCCGAACCCTTGGGGATCATCTCGATCGCGAGCGTCTCGTTCAGGTCGGAAAAATCGATGTGGATCACCGGCACGCCGCGGCCGCAGGAAGTATGCTCGTTCCTGCGCGTCACCGGGTGCACCACCGACGAGCGCAGCGGGTACTCGCGCGTGGCGCGTTCGCAGCCCAAGCGTATCGCCTGCTTCAGCGCGTAGCCGTCCACGTTCACGCCGCGGCCTATGACCACGTTATAGATGGGGATGCCCGTGTCCTGGCACAGCAGGTTGGCGGTGTCCTCGGCAACGCTGATATTGCGGATCATGGTGCCGAGTATGGTCCTGGCGGTGGCGTCGGTCTCCCTTTGCGCCAGCGCGGCTATGCCCGCCTTGATGTCGGGCGGCAGAATTTTGAGCGCCCGGATGTAGAGTTCCTTGGCCGCTTCCTCCACCTGTTTGAGATCAACGTTCATCGGCGGATTTCAATTCACCACGATCTTGCGCTCGCGCACCACCTTGGCCCAGCGCCCCGACTCTTCCCGGATGGCCTTGGCGAATTGCGCGGGCGAATTGCCGACCGGAACCATGCCCAGCACGTACAAACGGGCGCGCAACTCCGACGTGTCAAGAAATTTCGCGGTATCGCGATAAACCTTGTCGATGATCGCTTTCGGCGTGCCCGCGGGCGCCATCAGCCCGAACCAGCCGATGTTCTCGAAGCCGGGTAGCGTTTCGGCCACGGTCGGGACATCGGGCAGTTGCGGCGAGCGCTGCTTGCCGGTGACGGCGAGCGCGCGCAGCTTGCCCTGGTTGATGAAGCCGATCGCGGCAGCGAGGTTCGCCGTCGCCATGTTGATCTGCTTGCCGACCAGGTCGGTCATGGCCGGACCCTCTCCCTTGTAAGGCACGCTGGTGATATTGAGATTCGCGGTGAAGAGGAAGTTCTCCGCGGCAAGATGGGTCTGGCTGCCGATGCCGGCGTGGCCGTAGTTGAGCACGCCGGGTTTCGCCCTCGCCAGGTCGATCAGTTGCTGCAGGTTCTTCGCCTCGAAATCCGGATAAACCACGACGACCTGCGGGCCGCTAGCCACATTGGTGATCGGTATCAGGTCCTTGGCCGGGTCGAATGGCATCTTTTTATAGATATGCTGGTTGGCCGTGACGATGGAGCCTGAAGTCATGAACAGCGTATAGCCGTCCGGCGGGGAGTTGGCCGCCGCTTCGCCGCCGATGTTGCCGCCGGCGCCGCCGCGGTTCTCGACGATCACCGACTGGCCCCAGACTTCGGTCAGCTTCTGCGCCACGACGCGGGTCACGATATCGGTCGCGCCCCCGGGCGCAAACGGCACAATGATCCTGACGGGCTTGTTGGGATAGCCTTGGGCAAAGGCACCGCTGCAGACGAGTGCCAGCAGCAATGCCAGCGTTCTGAACAGGTTCATCTCGATCCCCTCGATAACGGTTTTTGAAATATTGTTTTTGTCTTGTCGCTGCCTTCCGGCTTCATTCTAATCCGGCGGCTGCAGCATCGCCATGAGTTAGAGCGCAAGGGCGAAGGCGAGCCCGGCGGCGAGCGCCGCGCCGGCGGCGAAGGCGAGCAGGCTTTTCTGCCAGTCGCGCCAGGGCAGGAACTCCAGCGCGAGCAGGCGCAACCCCCCGGTAAGATGCGCCGCCAGCAGCAGCACCAGCACGATTTCGGCGAATTTCACCAGCGGCTGCTCGGTCCAGCGCAGCAAGCTGTCCAGCTTGGCCTCGCCCTGCAGCGCCTGCCCGAGTGCCCAGAAATGGAAAGGCAGAAAAATCGACAGCGCCAGGCCCGACAGACGGTGCACGAGGAACGCCCACCACGCCGGATGGTTTCTCGAGCGGTAGTCGTTTCTCATATTCATACAAATACGGCCCAGGCCGCGCGCAGGCCGAACGCAAACAGCGCGACCGCAACCGCGGCCATGAACCAGTTGAGAGACGCATTGCGCCAGCCCAGCCACTCCTGGCACAGGGTGCGCAAGCCTATGGGCGCATGCACCGCGATGGCCAGCACGTACAGCGAATAAAACGCCAGCCCGGCGGCGTTGCCCCTGGTGCGCTCGAGAATGGCCGCGCCGGACAAGCCGTGGCGCACCGCGTAAATGATGGTCAAGAGGTGCACCAGCACGCACAGGGCGAGCAGCGCGGCGCTCGCGCGCTGCGCGATCCACAGCCAGGTTTCCGACTTCGCGCCCATGCCTGACCCGGTCGAAGGCCGGGCAGCAAGGCCTTCCCCAGCGCCGCTCACAACTCTCCCTTCCATGCCGCCAGCGCCACCGCGCGCTTGAGTCCGGCGATCGCGGCGGTGGGCGCGATGCTCTTGGGGCAGCGCTCGCTGCAGTCGAGGTGCGTGTGGCAGGCGTGGCAGCCGGCGTCGCCCGCAACCGCGGCAAGGCGTTCCCGCCTCGCGCGATCACGCACGTCGTTGACCAGGGTCCAGGCGCGGTTCAAAGCCGCCGGGCCAAGATAGTCCGGGTTCCAGGAGACGACATCGCATGAGGCATAGCACACGCCGCAGCCTATGCATTCGATCCCGGCATTGGCCGCAACGCGCCCGGGTGAATCGGAGGCGACCCGCGCGAAATCGTCCTTGCGCGTGGCGCTGGGCACGAACTGGCCGCGCGCGCGCGCCCACTTGTCGAAAAACTCGCGCATGTCGGTCACGAGGTCCTTCACCACCGGCAGATTGGCGAGCGGCGCAATCTGGATGGCGTTGCCCTTGGCCACTTTCGTCACGTGGGTGCGGCAGGTCCAGCGCGCGACGCCGTTCACCGTCATGGCGCAGGCGCCGCACATGCCGACGCGGCAGGCGAAACGGTAGGCCAGGGTGGGATCGATGCTGCGCTGGATGTAAGTCACTACATCGAGCACGCTCTGGCTTTCCTGGCGCGGCACCTCGTAGGTGCGATAGCCGCCGGACGCGGCGCCGCGCCAGACCGAGACTTGTAGCAGGTTCATATGCGCTATCTTACGCCGGCCCGCATCGGCGGCTACGCGCTTTCGTATAAACGCGTCAGCACGAACTCCCGGTGGCCGAGCGCCTCAGCCGCAGTCAGGCGGCCATTGACAGTGCGGAACAGGCAATCGAGCAGCGCGTCGCCCGCCTGATCCAGCGTCATTTCGCGGCGCAGTATCCCCGACACGTCCACGTCGATGTGCTCGGACATGGTGCGCACGGTGCGCGGGTTGGCCGAGAGCTTGATCACCGGCAGGATCGGGTTGCCGATGACGTTGCCCTGGCCGGTGGGAAAGAGGTGCACCACGAAGCCGCTCGCCGCCAGCAGCGTAACCATTTCCGCCGCGGCCGAGGACGAGTCCATGAACCACAGGCCGGGGCCGCTCGGCACTTCGCCTTTGTCGATCACGCCGTCCACCAGACATTTCTTGCCGATTTTCTGGATGTTGCCCAGCGCCTTTTCCTCGATGGTGGTCAGGCCGCCGAGAATGTTGCCCTTGGTCGGTTGCGAATCCATGAGGTCGCTGGTCTTGTGCAGGTTGATCACTTCCTGGTAGCGGTCGAACATGGCCATGAACTGCTTGCGCACCTCCGGCGTGCGGCAGCGCGCGGCCACCAACTGCTCGCCACCGGTGATCTCGGTGGTCTCGCCGAACACCAGCGTAACCTGATGCGGATAGAGCTTGTCGAAGACGTTGCCCGCGGTGGGGTTGGAGGCACAGCCTGAGGTGGTGTCGGACTCGCCGCACTTGGTCGAGACCCACAGGTCCTTCAGCGGACGTTCTTCGCGGCGCAGTTCCGAGGCCCACTGCACGTACTGCTTGGCCGCCTTGGACGCGCGCATGATGGTGTCATGGTCGCCGTGCTGCTCGATGCCGAAGCCGGCGACGGGCTTGCCCGTCTTGGCGATGCCGTCCACCACGCGCTTGGTCCACTCCTCCTCGATGCCGATCACCACCACCGCGGCGACGTTGGGGTTGGAACCGGTGCCGATGAGCGTGCGGAAATGCAGTTCCAGGTCGGCGCCGAACTGCAGGCGCCCGTAAGGATGCGGCAGGGCCATCGCGCCCTTGATGTTGTTGGCGACGGCCTCGCACGCCGCGTTGGAGAGATCATCGACCGGCAGGATGATGACGTGGTTGCGCACGCCGATGCGGCCATTCTCGCGCTTGTAGCCCCAAAATGTGGCCTTGTTCAGATTGATTGCCATTTTGAATCTCCGTCAGCTGTTCGTTTCGTTCGCGGCTGCGCATCGCAGGCACGAGCCTCTAAACAGGCCACGCTGGGTTTTTGCGTGGCCGGTCCCACTCACCACTTCTTGGTTTTAAGGTTGTGCACGTGGGTATGCTCGCCGACCTTGATCGGCGCCACGCTGCGGCCGATGTCCACGCCGTACTTGATCACCGTGTCGCTCGCTTTCAACGCCTTGATCGCCAGCTTGTGGCCGATCGGAATGTCGCTCTGCGCGCGCACCTTGATTTCCTTGTCCTGGTCCATGATCCAGCCGGTCAGTTCCTGGCCGGACTTGACCCCCTCGACGACGACCACGCCGACCGAATCGTGCTCGTCATGCACTACAAA
>Ga0208587_1001296_pt1 | contig 13332 bp, 8 predicted proteins | sample NGESurdeep092012_7_FD_184472 | JGI IMG/M metagenome (GOLD analysis project Ga0208587, IMG submission 184472) | Arctic peat soil microbial communities from Barrow, Alaska - NGEE Surface sample 210 deep-092012 (SPAdes) | ecosystem: Environmental > Terrestrial > Soil > Wetlands > Peat ...
CCGCGGTGTCGGCCGTCACGACGCCAGCCGCGGCCGCGGCCTGACCTCACGCATCCACCATCGACGCGGAGGTCCGTGGCATCGTTCCAGCAGGTCACCTCGGTGATATCGGGCGTCGTCCGGACGGCGCCCCGATATCCGCCGACTCACACGTGATGCAGGGCGAACTCATCTTCTATAAGGCGCTCGCATCTGACGTTGGGTGCTATCTGACCGTCGTCACCGTCACGCGCAGTATCCGATCGAGCAGCGGGTACGCTCGATCCATGTAGGCATTGCCCCCCGATTCCAGCGGCCCCTGCCTGCCCTGGCGAACGCCGCTGCCCGAGCTCTCGCCGTAGCCGGCATACAGGCTGTCGAGCACCGCCATCCCGTCGATCACGGTACCGAGGATCGTGAACGCCTCCGCGTCGTTGCGATTGTTGCTCGCGAGGTTGACGTAGATCTGCGTGTTGCGCGTGTCGGGCACTCCCTTGAACGCAAAAGCGAACGTCCCGCGTGCGTTGGCCGAGCGCGGAGGATCATCGGGGAGATACTGATCCTTCCACGCGGCGTTAACTCTTGGATCGCCATGCAGGCCGAACTGCGCGATGTAGTTTCGGTTCACACGATGAAAGCGGGTGTCGTCGTAGTAGCCGAGTCGCGCGAGGTTGTAGAGCCGGTCCGCGCCGATCGGCCCCCACGCGCGCACGAGTTCCAGCGTGAAGTCGCCCTTCGTTGTCTCGAACCGAAGGTGCGACACGTCGGGCGACGGCGTTCGCCATTCCGGGTTCGCCGGATCGAGCCACAGCACGGCGCGGTTCTCGGCGACGCTCGCGGGAGCGCCGGCGGTGCTCGCTCTCACGACGCAGCCGAGCGTGCCGAGTGACACGATCGCCGAGACGGTAAGGAACAGGCGGAGCGAAGGCGTCACTGCCGAAGCATCCGCATGCCGTCGGGATGGTAGCGCTCTCCCGCTGCCGCATCGCGCGGGAACGCCGCGTCGAGCGACGCAAGATCGTTCGCGTCGAGACGAACGTCGAGCGCACCGACGTTCTCCTCGAGGTACTTCACCCGCTTCGTCCCGGGAATCGGCACGATGTCGTCGCCCTGCGCGAGGACCCACGCCAGCGCGAGCTGGGCGGGCGTGCATCCTTTGTTCGCGGCCATCGCGCGGACCGTCTCCACAAGCGCGAGATTCCGCTCGAAGTTCTCACCCTCGAAGCGAGGGGAGTGGCGACGAAAATCGTTCGCGTCGAAATCTGCCGGGCTGGTGATCTGTCCGGTGAGAAATCCGCGGCCGAGCGGACTGTACGGAACGAGCCCGACGCCCAGCTCTCGGCACGTCGGAAGCACGTCGTCCTCGGGGTCACGCGTCCACAGGCTGTACTCGCATTGCGCCGCCGCGATTGGATGCGTGGCGTGCGCGCGACGGAGGGTTTCCGGCGCCATCTCCGACAGGCCTACGTGCCGAACCTTGCCCTGCCGAACGAGCTCCGCCATCGCGCCCACCGACTCCTCGATCGGCACGTCGGGGTCGATGCGGTGGAGGTAGTACAGATCGATGTAGTCGGTTCCGAGCCGCGTGAGACTGTCCTCGCACGATTTCCGGATGTACTCGGGCCGATTGCTGATGCGCCGCTTCTTCACGTCGCCCGGAGCGCCGGCATCACGGACGATGCCGCACTTCGTGGCCAGCGTCACCTCGCCGCGCCGGCCGGCGATGGCGCGACCGATGAGCGTCTCGTTCGTGTACGGGCCGTAGATGTCCGCCGTATCGAGAAGGGTACAGCCGAGCGCCAACGCGCGATCGATCGTCGCGAGCGATTCGGCCTCGTCGGCTCGGCCATAGAACTCGCTCATGCCCATGCATCCAAGGCCGAGTGCCGAGACGCGAAGGGAACCAAGACTGCGTTGCTGCATGATATCTCCTGTGCGCGAAGCGCACGAACTTCGTTGGCCGACGCGGGTGGCGCAACGCCCTGGCACCGGTGCACGTTTGCATGACGGTCACGTCAACCTACCCCGACCTCCGCCGAGATTTTCCATGCGTCAACCTTGCAAGTTACTCTCCCTCGCGGTGCTCACCGCCGCCGCGGTGCCGCTTCACGCCCAACTTCGCTCGAAGGTCGCATCGGCACCGATCGTCGCGCCTGCCGGGACGGTCGCCGCTCCCCCGTACACGATCGACCAGTTCCTCTCACCCGCATCTCCCCTCGAGGTGAGCGCCGCCAGGAAGGCCGATCGCCTCGCCTGGGTCACGTACGAGCGTGGCCTGCGCAACGTGTACGTCGCGTCGGCTCCGGCGTTCAAGCCGGTGCGGATCACGAACTTCATGAAGGACGACGGCGTCGACGTCGGCTCGGTCCGTCTCTCCGACGACGGCACGATGGCAATCTTCGTGCGCGGGTCGGGGCAGAATCGCGAAGGATGGGTTGCGAATCCCTCGCACTATCCCGAGGGCGGCGAACGTGCCGTGTGGGCGGCCAGGACCGACGGCAGCGGAGCGTGGCGCCTCGCAGTTATCACGGGCACGCAGATCGGTGGTCGTGCGGGTTCGCCCGAGCTGTCGCCGGACGGCCGGTACGTTGTGTTCGTGCGAGACGGCCAGATCTTTCGCGCGAGCACCGCTCGCGGAGCGAAGGCCGCTATCGATACGGGCGGCGTGCCGTTCATCAAGGAGTGGGGACGTCAGAGCAATCCGCAGTGGTCGCCCGACGGCTCGAAGCTCGCCTTCGTGAGCACGCGTGAGAATCACGCCTTCATCGGCCTGTACGACATGAAATCGCACTCGGTGGACTTCCTCTCACCGAGCACCGATATCGATGGCAGCCCGACCTGGTCACCGGATGGGAAGCGGATCGCGTTCATTCGTCGCCCGGGAACTCCGTTCGGGCAGCAGACGGTGGTAGCTGGTGCGCCGTTCGGCCAGGCGGCAGCACCGGGACAGATCGCGGGCGCCGCGGCACAGGGTGGAGCTGGGGCAGCGCGAGCGAGTGGCTGTCCGGCCCTGGGCAGCGGATTCGGTCGCGGCGGTGGCGGTGGACGTGGCGGCGCCGGCAATGACACAATACCAGTCGCTGCGGACGGGCTTTGCCGCGCCGCATTCGCGGGTGGCTACACGATGTCGTTCTGGGTGGCGGACGTCGCCACTAGCAAGGCGCACGAGTTCTGGCACAACCAGCCGCTCGATCGAACCTTTGGTAACATCAACAGCATCGCGTGGGCGGGCGACAACGTCGTGTTCGGCGCACAGCCGCAGAACGACGAGTGGGATCGCTACTACTCCGTGAGCATCGCGAACTCGCAGCCCAAGCCGGTGCTGCTGACCACCACCGACGGCTTGATCAACGACGGCGTGGCCGACCGCACCTTCGTCACGACCGCCGTGTCGCCTGACGGCAAGACGTTCTTTTACAGCACGAATGCGACGGACATCGAGAAGCGGCACATCTGGGCGGTGCCGACCACCGGTGGTACGCCAAAGAAGATCTCGACCGACGATGGCGTGGAGGTGTCGCCGACGCCGCTCGCGTCGGGCAAGAGCGTCGCGGTGCTGTACTTCAACGCCGCGCAGCCGGCGTCGATCGGCATCGTGCCGGCCGTAGGAGGAGAAACGAGGGTGGTGTATCCGACATTGCCGAAGGACTTTCCTCAAGCAGCGCACGTGACGCCGCAGATCGTTCTGACGAAGGCGCCAGACGGTCTGGAGATTCACAATCAACTCTTCCTGCCGAAGGACATGAAGCCAGGCGAGCGACGTCCGGCTGTCGTGTTCGTGCACGGCGGACCGGCGCGGCAGATGCTGCCGGCGTATCACTACATGCAGTTCTATCACTGGTCCTACGCCTACAATCAGTGGCTGCAGTCGCAGGGATACATCGTGCTCTCGGTGAACTACCGCGCCGGTGTGGGCTACGGCAACTCGTTCCGCCGCGCGCCGAACACGCAGGGCCGCGGCAACTCGGAGTATCAGGACGTCCTCGCCGGCGCGAAGTATCTCCAGGGCCGCGCCGACGTGGATCCGTCGCGCGTCGGCATCTGGGGGCTGTCGTACGGCGGGCTGCTCACCGCGGAGGCGCTCGCCCGCAACTCCGACGTCTTCGTCGCCGGAGTGGATCTCGCCGGCGTGCACATCTACGGCAGCGCGACCGATACGACGAGCCTTGCCTTCCGCTCCTCGGCGGTCGGGCACATCGACACCTGGAAGTCGCCAGTGTTTCTCCAGCAGGGCGACGACGACCGCAACGTCGACTTCGCGCAGATGGTCGGGCTCGTCGATCTACTGCGCTCACACAACATCTACTACGAGTTGACGGTCACCCCCGACGACGTGCACGAGTCGCTCCTGCACAGCCGGTGGATCGACATCTTCAGCCGGAGCAGCGATTTCCTGCGCCGGTTCGTGTGGGACAAGCAGGCGCCGCCGATGACAACCAGCAACGGGAAGTAGTGCATCTGGAATCGGCATGAATTTTCGGGCACGCCACAGTCGCCAAGGCGGCCCATAACCACATATAGCGAGTGAGCATGGTGTACCACTATCTGCTGAAGCACATCGTGTTCGTCTCTGCTGCAACGTGCGCGGTCGTGTTCGACGCGCACGCCCAGGACCGGTCGCAGTCGCGCTCGATGGTCGCATCGCAATCCGGTGTCGTCGCCAGTGAAAGCGTGCTCGCTTCACAGGTCGGCGCGCGGATTCTGGAAGAGGGCGGAAACGCGATCGACGCGGCCGTCGCCACGAATGCGATGATGGGGCTCATTGCTCCGATGAACGACGGAATAGGCGGTGATCTGTTTGCGATCGTCTACGAAGCAAAGACAGGCCGGCTTTACGGGCTGAATGCATCGGGCTGGGCGCCGAAGGGGCTGACGGCCGACTATCTACTGGCGAAGGGAATCAAGACCATGCCGGCGCGGGGTATTCACTCGGTGACGGTGCCCGGCGCGGTGGATGGATGGGACAAGCTCCTGAAACGCTTCGGCCGCAAGAGTTTTTCCGAGGTGCTCACGCCAGCCATTGCGTACGCCGAGGGAGGCTTTCCCATCGGCGAGGTCGTCAGCGCGTATTGGCGCGACAGCGAGGACGTCCTCAAGGCCGACGAGCCGACGGCGAAGACCTATCTCGTGAACGGGCGAGCGCCCGCGGCAGGCGAGGTGTTTCGCAATCCGGATCTCGCGTGGACCTATCGCCAACTCGCATCGCGCGGCCGGGACGCCTTCTACAAGGGAGAGGTGGCACGTCGCATTCTCGCGACCTCGGCGAGCCATGGCGGCACGATGGACGCCACCGATCTCTCCGACTTTCAGAGCGAATGGGTCGAGCCCATCTCGACAACCTACCGCGGCTGGACGGTGTACGAGCTGCCGCCCAACGGCCAGGGCATCGCGGCGCTCGAGATGCTCAATATCATGGAGAACTTTCCTCTCGCCGACGCCGGGCACAACTCCGCTGCCGCGCTGCACTTCATGATCGAGGCGAAGAAGCTCGCGTATGCAGACATGCGGCGCTACGACGCCGACCCACGCTTCGCGACGATTCCCGTCGGTGGATTACGGTCGAAGGAGTTCGCGAAGGAACGCGCGAAGCTGATCGACCCGGCGCGCGCAAACTGCAACGTCGTTCCGGGAACACCGCAAAGCACCGACAACGGCACCACCTATCTGAGCGTCGTCGATCGCGATGGCAACATGGTCTCGCTGATCCAGAGCAACTACTCGACCGTCGGCTTCGGCTCCGGCCTTGCCGTAGGTGGCGCAGGATTCGTCCTGCACAATCGCGGCGGGGGATTCACGCTCGACAAGACGAGTCCCAACATGCTCGCGGGCCGCAAGCGTCCCCTCCACACGATCATCCCCGCGTTCATGGAGAAGGGCAACGTCCGCATTGCCTTCGGCATCATGGGCGGCTGGAATCAGGCACAGGCGCACGCGCAGTTCGTGTCCAACCTCGCCGACTTCGGCATGAACGTGCAGAGCGCTCTGGATGCGCCGAGGTTCTCGAAGGAAACCTTTCCCGGCTGCGACGTGAGCCTGGAGGCGCGCATCCCGGAGGCGACGCGCAAGGAGCTCGCGGCACGCGGGCACGAGATCGTCATGCGCGGTGATTATTCGTCGACGCGAATGGGATCGGGCCAGGTGGTGATGCGAGATTTTTCGAGCCGAGTGAACTTCGGAGCCTCCGATCCGCGCAAGGATGGCGCAGCGGTGACGGAGCTGCGGTCATTTCGCCGGGCGACGCCGTAGCGAGAACCGCGCGACTGGTGCAAGTCCTGAGTGGGAAGTCGGTGAGTGAAAACTCAGGAAAGCGCGTCGGTCGATATCACCGTCCAGTCGTCGGTGGCGTGGCCCTTGGCGATCCAGGAATCCATCGCCTTCGCGATCCCCGGAAGCGCCTCCAGCGTCGCATGGCCCGCTTCCGCTGCCTCCGTCATGAGCCGTACATCCTTGCGCGCCATGGCCAGATTCCACGACGGATTGGCGTAGTCGGCGGAGCGGATCCGCGCGAGGCGCGCCGGGATCATCGGCCCCGGATTGAAGAAACCGAAGAGATTCGCGACCTCGTCCTGCGGAATCTCGAGCGCCTTCGCGAGGGCAAGCGTGTCGATGAGCCCCGCTCCCATCACGATGAGAAAATGATTGCCGAGCAGCTTGATGCCCGCGGCGCGAGCCGGGTCGGGGCCGAGATAGACGAGCTTGCCCGTCATCTTCTCGAGGTGTGGCGCGAGTGAGTCGAAGCGCGTGCGGTCGCCGGAGGCGAGCATCACGCCGGTGGCGGCGAGTGCATTGGGCGGACCCATGAACACCGGCGCGTGCATGAAGGCTACGCCGCGCTTCGCCCATCGCTTCGCACGCTCGGCGGTCAGCGCTGGAGACGTCGTCGTATGATCGACGACCGTCACGCCGTCGCTGAAGCCGGCGCGGGCGCGCTCGAGCACGCCGTCGACGGCGGAGTCGTCCGAGAGGGTGAGGTGGACGCGTTCGGCGCCGCGAACGGCCTCCGCAGGATCGTCGAACGCACGCGCGCCATACTGCTCGAGTGCGTGCGCTTTGTCAGGAGACCGATTCCAGACGTGGACAGTCTCGCCGCGAGACAGCAGCGCGCGGACGAAGTTGGAGCCGAGCAGGCCCGTACCGAGATATGCGATCATGCAGGGAATCTATCACGTACAGCGCCCGCCGTCTCCCATCCGTATAGTTGACAGCGCTCTCTTCCCTGCCGACCCCATCGGAGCAACGAATGATCCGTCTTGCCCGCGCGCTCGTACTCGTACTCGTACTCGCGAGCACCAGCCTCGCCGCCGGTGCGCAAACCAGTCAGCAACACGCTCAGCCCTGGGATCCCCAGCAGATACTGCGCACCGAGACGTATGTCCACCCACCGGCGGTCATCGAGCGCATCATCCTCGCCCCGCGCACCGACATTTCCTTCGCCACGCCAAGCCCGGACCGGAAGTGGTTCGTCCGCACATCGGGCCCCGATCGCGGCGACATCAACGAATACGGCAAGGATCACGTCAATCTGGGCGGCCTCCAGATCGAGACGAAGGCGAATCGCGCGCGCACGCTGACAACGAGCACTCGGCACGGTCTCACCCTCATTGATCCGCGCACCATGGCGACGCGAACGATCGAGACGCCCAAGGGCGCGTCGATCTCGGCGCCCACATGGTCGCCGTCGGGGACGCAGCTCGCGTTCATCGCCAACTTCAGCGACGCGTCGTACCTGTACGTCGCCGATGCCGCGACAGGTCGCTCGACCCAGCTCTCGAAGACGCCGCTGCTCGCGACGCTGTTCACCGGTGTCGAGTTTACCGGCGACGGCTCGGGCATCGTGACCGTCCTCGTACCGGAGGCCAGAGAGCCGGCGCCTGTGTTCGGAAACAAGGGCATCGCGGACGGCCCGCAGGTTCGGCTCACCGAGTCGCGCGCGCTGCCGCAGGCCATTCACCCCAGCCTGCTTCAGAATCCATTCGAGAAGGCGCAGCTCAAGCACTACACGACCGGGCAGCTCGCGCTCATCGACGTCAGGTCGAAGCGCGTGCGAAACATCGGTGCGCCGGCGATGATCCGCTCCGTTGACGCATCGCCCGACGGACAGTATCTGCGCGTCATCCGCATGACGGAGCCATTCTCGTACGTCGTGCCCGTGTCGAACTTCGCCACAGTGAACGAGCTGTGGGACACCAGCGGCAAGCTGGTCACGACGCTGAGCAAAACGCCACTTCGTGAGGGCGAGCGGGGCGGCGATGTCGACACGCCTCCCGTTGGCGGTCGCGGCGCGGCGCAGACATCAGCAGATACCGGGAAGCGGAATCTCCAATGGAATCCGGCCGGCCCGGGACTCGTCTACATGCAGTCCGTGTTCGCTGGGGCCGGTGCTCGGGCCGGAAATGGTCGCGGTGCGGTGGCGCAACGTCCCCAAGCGACAGCCGTTCGCTACATGAGCTGGCTCCCGCCCTACGGCCCGAACGACATCAAGTTGATCTACGAGGGCAGCGGCCGTCTCACCACCGTCGCGTACAGCGCCAATGGGCGGACGATGTTCGTCGCCGACAGCGGCAACGTGGTCGCCGTGCGCACGAGCGAGCCCACAAAGCGCTATCCGCTTGGCCGAGGCGTGACGTTGCCGAGCGGCGGCTTCGGCGGAGGTGGTGGGCCGGGTGGCGGTCGCGGCGCCGGACCTGATACGTCGGCGAACGCCGGCGCACTCGCCATGAAGCTCGGCGCGAACGGCTCGCCCGTCGTCGTCGTCGCCGGCGACGGCAAGTCCGTCTTCATCGCGGGGATGGGCGCGCCCGGTGCGCGCTGGGAGACGCAGGCGCCGCGGCCGTGGCTCGATCGCCTCGACGTCGAGACGGCACAGCGGACGCGTGTGTTCGAGAGTCCCGCCGACTCGTACGAGGAGATCGTCAGCGCGCTTGACGACGACTACTCGACGTACGTCTACACGCACGAATCACCGACGACCATCGCCGACGCATACATTCGCGACGTGAAGGCGGGAACGAGCATTCAGCTCACGCACAACACCGACGTCGCGCCCGAAGTCACGGGTGCCGTGCACAAACGGCTCCAGATCACGCGTCCGCGCGACGGCCTGAAGTTCTACACCGACGTCACGCTACCCCGCGGTTGGACGCCCGGCACGCGACTGCCGGGCATCATCTGGTTCTACCCGCGCGAATACACGTCGCAGGCCGAGTACGATCGTTCGCGGTACGGCACCAACATCAACAAGTTCTCCGATCTCGTGCCCGCGCGTCCCGCGTCGTCCACCAAGCTCTGGGTGACGCAGGGCTACGCGTTGATCGAGCCCGATATCCCCGTGTTCGGCGACTCCGGCAAGATGAACGACAACTACACGCGCGATCTCAGGGAGAATCTCGATGCCGTGCTCGATGCCGTCGTCGACGCCGGGTTCGTGGACCGCAACAAGATGGGTATCGGTGGCCATAGCTACGGCGCGTTCAGCACCGTGAACGCGCTCACGCTTCTGCCCTACTTCAAGGCGGGCATCGCCGGCGACGGGATGTACAACCGCTCGCTCACCCCGTTCGGCTTTCAGAGCGAGCGCCGAGACTTCTTCACTGCGCAGAGCACGTATCTGGACATGTCGCCCTTCTATCGGGCGGACAAGATCGCCGGCGCGCTCCTGATGTACCACGCGATGGAAGATCAGAACGTGGGGACCGCTCCCATCAGCTCGCAGCGCATGTATCACGCGCTCCAGGGACTCGGCAAGCCGGCGGCGCTGTACATGTATCCGTACGAAGATCACAGCGATGCCACGTATCAGACCGATCTCGATATCTGGGCGCGGTGGCTCGCCTGGTTCGAGGTGTACGTCAAGAATCCGCCGAAGGGGAAGGCCTAGTGTCAAGTGTCGAGTGGTGGAGTTTTCCCGCAGTTCAAAGTTGTAGTTCTCGAGTTGGGAGACTGTCGCAACTCCTGCGGGAGTAAGGTCATCTCTGACCGGCACACGTTCGATACGACACGGCGGAACTGAGGACAACTTCAGTTCCGCCGTTCGTTTCCCAATGGCCCACTAAGAGAGTGGTATTGCGCCAAACGGGCCTGCGACCGACTGCCAACTGAGTCAAACTTCAACTTTCAACTGCAGGAAAACTCCCCCACTGGCAACTCGAGACTCACTTTCCGATGGTGAACGGCACCGTTGCGCTCTGTGTCCCCCACTCGATGCGCAGCGTTCCGCCAGCGGGCGTCGTGTCGATCAAGTACGTCACCTGCTCCACCGCCGCGCTGGTCTTGCCGAGCTTCATCGGCGTGCGGCCAATCTCGAGCGACGCGTCGTACGGAATACCCCACTGCCCGGGCTTGCTGAGCTTGCCCACGAGCAACTGCCACTCCTTCGCCCCGGGCTGCGTGTTGATCGTGTAGCTGCCGGGTGCCAGGCTGATCGCACCGAACTTCAGCGGCTTGTCGGAGGTTATCACCGTCGCCGCGTCCGCGCCGGTGCGCCAGGGCTTATCCAAGGGCATCATCATCGATTCGGCGCGACCCTTCAGCGACGGACGGCCGTACTCGATCGCGATGTGCGCCCCACCGATCGTCCACTCGCTCTTCACGTGCGGGCTTCCGCCCTTGCCCACACCGGTCTGCGTCGTCGTCTGCGCGCTGGCCGACATAGCCAGGATGACCGTCGCGATCGCACCGGCGAACATTGAGACTGCTTTCCGCATGGTTCCCTTCCCTGAAAGGTTGAGATGTTTGGCGCTACCCGGTGAAAGTTATCACCCGGCAGCCCGACGCTCACATCGGGAGAGCGGCCGGGACGTGAGCGGCGGATTGCCGATGCTTTCCCCGTGGCGCAGATTTATTGCTTGTTCGAGAAGTATTTCTCTCACCCGCCGTGAACTGTGCGCCGCCACCTTCTCAGCCTTGCCCTCGTCGTCTGCGCCGCAGGATCGCTCTCCGCCCAGTCGAAGCCTTCCACCACCAAGCCCGTGTGGCCTGACGAAGGTCCGCTTACCTGGAAGCCGCGTCCCACGGTGGCCGACATCACCGCGAACGATCTGCGAACGCGCCTCTACCAGTTTGCCGACGACTCGATGATGGGCCGGCGCATTGGAGAGCTCGGCAACCAGAAAGGCACCGAGTACATCGCGCGCGAGTTCAAGCGGCTCGGTCTCAAGCCCGCGGGCGAGAATGGCACCTACTTTCAGGAGCTGCCGTTCGGACCGGCCGGCTTCGATAGCAGCTCCGCGCGCCTCGTCGCGGGCGGCTCGCCGCTCGCCGGAAAGACCGACTGGATACCGATGGTCCCGTCGGCGAGCACCGGCGTGGGAAGCAAGGCCGACCTCACCAACGTGCAGACGGTATTCGCCGGACGCTGGGGCGACACCTCCGTCGTGCTCGACCCGGCGAAGTTCGCTGGAAAGATTGCCGTGTTCACGGCGACGCCCACCGCGGTGGGCTTTCCCAGCCCGCGGACCCCGGCACCGTTGCGCTGCGACTCCGTACCCGACAAGTTCGGCGCGGCGGCGGCGGCGCTCGTGGAAGCGGCTGCACGCGACAGCGTGGCGCGGAGGGGAGGCGGACGTGGCGGAGCATCTGGCGGCGCCCGCGACACGCGTGCGCAGAAGGCAGGTGCGGTGGGCATCATCATCGTCGTTCTGGACTCCGTGCCCCGCGCCACAATGAACGCCGTGTTCAGCGGACGCATGACCATGCAGCCCGCGGCACCAACGTCGACGATGAGCGGCGCGGCGATCTCGCGCGCCGCCGCGGCAAAGCTGTTCGGCAAGTCAGTCGATGAGCTCACGGTGGGCGCCACAGGCCAGCCGGTCTCGGAGAACTGGAGCTACGACTGGCACATGTCGAAGACGCCAGCGCGCAACGTCATCGCGGTGCTGCCGGGCTCCGACCCCGCTCGCGCGTCCGAGTACGTGCTCGTGAGCGCGCATAACGATCACAACGGCGTGAACCCCACGGCTGTCGATCACGATTCATTGCGCGCGGTCAACACGGTGACTCGTCGTCAAGGCAGCAACGATCCCGTGTGCCGCCCGACCGCGGAGCAGCAGCACAGAATCGACTCGCTCATCGCCCGCGCGCGCAGCATCCGTCCCGTGCGTCGCGACTCGATCATGAACGGCGCCGACGACGATGGCTCCGGCACGGTTGTCATGCTGGAGATCGCCGAAAAGTTCGCGACGGAGAAGCCGGCGCGCTCCATCATCTTCGTCTCGCACGAGGGCGAGGAGGCGGGACTCCTCGGCTCCAAGTGGTTTACTGACCACCCCACCATTCCGCTTTCGTCCATCGTTGCCGCGCACAACATGGACATGGTCGGCAAGGGCCGAGTCGATCAGGTGAAGTTCGGCGGACCCACGTCCGTTCAGACGCTGGGCGCTCGGCGTCTCTCCCGCGACTTCGGAGACATCATCGACTCGGTGAACGCGACGCGCGCCGAAACGATGGCCATCGACAAGACGTGGGATGTGAGCGCGAACCCCATGAATCGATTCTGCCGCAGCGATCAGGTGAACTACGTCCACCACGACATTCCGGTGACGTACTTCTCGACCGGCTACGCGCAGGACTATCACCAGCCGACGGATGAGCCGCAGTACATCGAGTACGAACACGCGGCTCGGCTCGGCCGGTTCGTGCACGACGTGATGCTGGCGGTGGCGAACAGAAAGGACAAGCCGAGGATTTCAGGGACAGACCCGAGTTATCCGGTCTGCCGGTAGGCGGCGAGGCGTGCGCGCGCCCAGTGCCAGCGAGTGGAGCGCGTCGCGATTGGGTTTGGTGTTGCACGCCGCCGGACTTTTCGACGCGGACAGCGCCTGCGCGCCGTCGGCCAGATCCGATGGCGTGCCCCCAACGCGGGGCCGCGATGCGGCATCTCCATCGCCGTGACGCCCTGCGTTACGGACGAAGAACCGCCACCGGGGTCAGGCGCTGGATCTGCGTCCCGTCCCCGAGCTGGCCGGAGGAGTTATCCCCCCAGCAGTACGCCGCGCCCGCGCTCGTCAGCCCACAGGTGTGAAAACTCCCCCGCCACCGGCGTCAGCCGCATGTACGTCGCCCCGTTTCCGAGCTGGCCTGAGAAGTTAGAGCCCCAGCAGTACGCCGCGCCCGCGCTCGTCAGCCCACAGGTGTGCATCTCCCCTGCCGTCAGGGCCGTGAAGGGGACGGGAACGACCGGCGGAATCGGTTCCGTACCACTGCCGCCGCAGGAGAGAGCGGTGATCACGAACACGGCGAGCCCGGCTCGACCGAACGACGACACCGACGGACAGAACATTGCGGGGTCTGTGGAGGCAGAAGATGTCAGCACGCTCCGCTCCCAGGCGAATACGCATTTCCACCGCCACTCGGAGT
>Ga0208587_1001299_pt1 | contig 13321 bp, 7 predicted proteins | sample NGESurdeep092012_7_FD_184472 | JGI IMG/M metagenome (GOLD analysis project Ga0208587, IMG submission 184472) | Arctic peat soil microbial communities from Barrow, Alaska - NGEE Surface sample 210 deep-092012 (SPAdes) | ecosystem: Environmental > Terrestrial > Soil > Wetlands > Peat ...
CTTGACTTACCCTGGGATCAGTTCTCCGTAGGAGATAAAGTCGAAGCTGAAGATATTCATGCCGCCGCGAGGGATTATGCCAAGCGACACGACGACACGGAATTGCTCCACTGGTATCCTGAAAGCGTCGGCGCTGCGCCCTTGCACCTAGCGCGCATCATCTGCCAGCAGACGAATCTGCGCTACGATAGTCAGCTGCGTCGCAGTTATGGCGGCATCATCAAGGTTGTCGCTCTGACCCTTTTTGGCGGATTGTTTTTTTCTGCACTCGTCCAGAACCTGTCGGTCGCGGATTGGATACTGAGCATGACGCCTGCCACACCCGTGCTGGCCTGGGCCATACGCGAATACTATCGGCAACGCGACACGGCCGGCCTCCTGGAGGATCTCATAAAAGAAGCCAGAAAATTGTGGGCGCGGGCGCTGGCGGGACAGTGCGGCGCCGACGAATGCCTTCAAAAGTCGCGCGAATTCCAAAATGCTATCTATACGAGGAGAGCCACCAGTCCGCTCATTATATTTTTTCTTTATCGACTGAAGCGCTCTCGTCTTGAGGACGAGATGAACGAAGGGGCAGCCGCCTTTCTACGTGACCTTGACATCTCATCGACTTCCGCCTCGCTTCATGGCGAATCCCCTGTCACTACCAAAAATTCCATCTGAACCGGAATTCGAGCAGCTGCGAGAATCGGTATCGAACTGACGCGTTTAAGTCGGACGGGATGCGATTTGAACCACAAGCGGCTCACCCTGATCGAGACCGAAAAACCTCCGATACAGAGTCTTCAGACGACGGCGTACGGGCCGCCTGATTCGTCCTCGCCCCCTGCCCACCAATGGTTGCGTCACAGCCGGGAGGCCGGCGAATAAGGATCTCTGAATCGGAGGTTTTTCGGTCTCGATCAGGGGCCGACCGGTTGGGTTTCAGATCGCATCACGATTCACTTGATCACATGAATTCGATGCCAAACCTCGCAGCCGCTTAGATTCCGGTTCAGATAGAATTTTTAGTCGGGACCCACCGTTTGGTCACGAGATAGGAAATCGGATTGTGATCCAGTGGGCCGCCTTCCGCGGATCCGTCACTCCATGGCTTGTTGCGACGGGCAGCTCGTCATGATGCAGAACCGGATAATCCTTCCACTTCTCATCGACGAGCCTTGATCGCTTGCTCCAACCGGCTTGCCACCTCCGAAATATCGGGCTGACGGCGCGCGACGACTCCTGGTTCCGCCGAGCTGCCGTTCTGCGAATTCAGATCGCCACGGACCAGAAGCGCAATCTGGTCCCAGGCTTCCGCAGTCATCCGGCGCGATCTTCCGAGATCGAGCAGCTCCTTCTGGATCCAGGGAATCTTGAACAAGAGTTCGATCGCGCGAATGTTTCCGCCGAGACCCTCGTGCACCAACTGCGCAAACAGCGCCTCGCGCTTGGTGATGGTCCGCACGCGCCCGTTCTCTCGCACAGCCACCCGCGCGTCGAGCACCTGCCGCACGATGGTCGCCAGGTTCTTCGACCCTCGCTGCCGGCCCCTAGGATTTCCGGAGCGGCCTTGCTGAAACTGCGTCCGGCGCGGCGGCCGGCCGTAGCCGACCTCGTAATCACCCTTCTTCTTGTCCACCCGTCACCTCCTCTTCCGCCTCGTGTTCTGCGAATGACCGACCCGACGCAGCTTGACGCGCCTGGTCGCGAGTGTGGGTCTGCCAGCGGCGCACGATCGTATCGACGTATCGAGGGTCCAGCTCAAGTCCGTAGCAGCGCCGACCCGTGCGCTCGGCAGCGATCACTGTGGTTCCACTCCCCAGAAAACCGTCAAGCACGATGTCGCCCCGCATGGTTGCGTCCATGATTGCATCGGCCACCATTGCTACGGGTTTGACGGTCGGATGAGCGGCGAGCAGATTTCCTTCGTCGCCCGAGCGTGAGAATGAACTCGCACATGGATAGTGCCAAACGTTGCTCCGATTCCTGCCATGCATTCCGAGCATCACATTGTTCCGGTGTGGCTTACGGCCGTGCTTGAACACGAACACCAGCTCGTGCTGGCTCCGATAGAGCGAACCCATACCACCGTTGTTCTTGGCCCAGACGCAGAGATTCTTGAGTTCCGAATAGACGGTTCCGCCTGCCGAGAGCAGTTCCTCCATGTGGCGCCAGTCCATGCAGATAAAGTGCAGAGAACCGTCCGCCGTGTGACGCGCATGAAGCGAGAGCGCGCGAGTCAGGAAGTTCGTGAACTCGGCCTCGCTCATCTCGCCCGACGCCATCGCAAACTCGCGGTGCTTCACTTTGCCTGACCCGCTCACGTTGCCTTCGATCCGCACGTTGTAGGGCGGATCGCAAAACACCAGGTCAGCCTGCTCCTCGCCCATGACTGTTGCGTACGCGCCGGGATCGAGGGCGCTTGCGCAGTGAACTCTGTGCTGGCCAAGCAACCAGAGATCGCCGGGGCGCGCCACCGATGGTCCGGTGGGCACCTCCGAGAGATCGTCGGCAACGTCGCCGGCCTCGCCTGGAGCGTCGAGACCTTCAATTCGAAAATCGATCTCGCCCATATCGAAACCGGTCGTCTCCAGGCTGAAGTCGAGATCGAGCACCGACAGCTCCTTCAATTGCTCGGCTAGCAGATAATCGTTCCACACTGAGTTCTCAGTCAGGCGATTGTCGGCGATCGTGAATGCTTTGGCCTGTGCCTCGCTCAGGTGCTCAAGGCTTATGGTTGGAACCTCGGTCCAGCCCAAGAGCTTGCAGGCCAAAATTCGCCCGTGCCCTGCGACCACCTGGCGCTTGGTATCGATGAGGACTGGCACGTCGAAGCCGAAGGCTTCGATACTGCGCGCGATCTGACCAATCTGCTTCGAGCTGTGGATGCGTGGGTTTCGTGGGTTGAGCTTGAGGTCGGCAATTGGCTGATAGACGATGGTTAGCCGATCACTCCGATCGCCGCTGGGCCTCCCGATTAGTCGTCTTGTCATTTGAGTGTCTGTCATTCTCGTCTCCATCTCCTAAAACTTGCCGCGGACAAAGACTGGGATTTCTCTCGCGGCGGAACAGTTCGTCGCGCGTGCACATCTGGTCGCGAGCCCGACGGATACATCGCCGCGCGATCTGACGGGAGGCACGGCAAAGGCCGCGGCCTTGACCTGAAACGATGCGCTCGCTCTCCGTGTTTGAGGATTCGTCTCACTATTCCCGCCTGCGCCCCGCCCTCACCATCTGCGCGATCAGTGATGCCTCGCTTTCATCGTCGCTATCGTCGCCGCCGAAGAAAATATCCGGCTCGGGATATTTTCCGGTGTCGCCGGCCGCGATCCCCAGGAACGCCGCCCAGGTGCGATCGGCATGGCCATCGCCGTCGCGCTCCGCGATGAACCGCGGAATCCCGGTTGGCCCGGTAATTTTCTTCAGCTTGTGCAAATCGGCGCGCAGCGCGAGATCGCCAGCGGGAATCCGCACCTTGCGATCTTCGAATGCAGCCTTTCCTACTGTCGCCAGTGCGAGCTTGGATGGCGCCGTGAAGATCACGCCCTCGACTCGGCCCGGATAACGCCGCTTCGCATCTTCGACCGGCTTCTCGCCCATCCCGGTCTGATCCATGCCGGCGCGCGCGATTTTGTACTGACTGAAAATCCTATCCATCTCGGCGTCGTGCTCGGCAAACGTCGAGCGTCGCAGCACCTTGATTTCGCGCGTCCAGAAAACGTCGCCGACAATTTCCCACACCCACGCCACCCACAGATCGCCGTTGCGCGCGATATCATTGCCGACGAAGCAGAAATTGCCCTCGTATTTCGACGGGTCGCCGGCGTCGGGATCTTCCACCGCCGTGATCAACTCGTAGGTAAGCCAACTGCTCGCTTCATCGAGCCATTTGAGCTCGAACTCCTGCGCCCAGATGTCCTCGTCGCCGATTGCCGGGCGCAGTTCCTCGATGTTGCGATCAAGTCCCTGCGCAACCGCCTGGTAGATGTCCACAGTGTGGCGCGACCACACTGATTTCTGCTCCGTCATTAGCTCGTAAAACTTGTTGTCCTTGCCGTTGGGTGTCGAGAGCACCCGGAGTTTGAGGTCCGGCCGCGAAACGCTCGGGGATAGTGCCGCCCAGATCTTTCGGGATTCCTGATGAATCGCGAACTCGTCGAGCACTACGCTTGCGGTGAACCCCCGCGCGGTGTCGGGATTCGCCGGCAGGGCCGTGATGCGCGAGCCGTGTCCGAATTGGACCTCATGCGCCTTGTAGACAATGCCGGAATCGCCCTTGAAATCAGAGTCGGACGCATCGCACGCCGCGTCGTAGCTCACGCACCAGGGCTTGATCCCTTCGTCCATCATCTCCAGCGCTTGTCGTTCTCCTCGCGAAAGGATGATCCAGCGCGCCTTCTCGCCACGCGATTCGTGGTAGAGCACGTCTTCGACCACTTCCAGTGCGGCCATGAATTTGCTTTTGCCGCACTGCCGCGCGACCATCGCGATTTTGAATCGCGACTTGTCCGCCAGCCATTTGCGCTGGTAGGGGAACAGTTCGACCAGCGGCGCAGGCATCAGCCGATCTTCCAAGGCAGCGCGATCGCTTGGCCGCGGCCATTTGGTGGAGTTGTCACAGGCCGAAAGGTTTCAACGACGTCTTTCGGTTGTTCAGCGCCCTCAGATTCAACGATCTTCATCAGTAGTCATCTCCCGATATGGCTCCATAGCGCCCATGCCTGGAGAGACTGCCAATACGGGGTGGGACAGCTGGAGAGCGCTGTCCCTCCTTTAGAGAAAATCGCCTAGCGGCTTGCCAGATCCTTCAAACCCCTCTGCAGGGTTCTCACCGAAACCGGACGAGGAAGGCCGTCAATAAACTGCTGGCGGGTCAGATTCGGATTGGTCTCTTTGGCCTCTTTGAATTTCAGCGCGAGATCGTCCCTCCAGTCCCGGCTGCTTGCGTTCTTCCGACGCCCGCCTTCGCGCGCCGCCGCCAGATTGTTCAGGCCGCGCCTAAGGTGAGGAGTGATCAGCAGCATGTTGGCTCGCTCGTTGAGGGCCGAAATTTCAAGAAACTCGAGCGCCGGCTTGCCTTCTTTCAGGTGACGTCGCGCGATCGGAATCAGAGCCAGAAGCCGCTTGGCAATCGCAAGACGAGGATCGGCACCGTCGGCCATGCAATATCGGTAGGCGAGCACGCCTTGATCGTCGGCTGACGCCGCCGCCAGCCGGCGCTGTGTTTCGCTCGCGTCGAGTGTCGCGACTTCCAAGTAGTGCTTCTCCATGCGATCGAGCTTGTCGAGCGTGTCTTGGAGCTGATCCACACGCGCGAGAAGCAAAATTTCTCTGAGCGAGAGCGCGATTGGACCGGACAGAAGCTCCTTCCGGGTTGCGGGATCGTTCGGAGAACGCAGCTCGCCGATTATTTCGCGCGCATCCTTGGCTGTCAGAGTCCGCCAAGGCGGAAGGCTAAGCACCAACCGGTAAGGGCCTGAGCCGGCCGGCAGCGTCACGATTCCACGATGATGTGAGGTCAAATTGAAATCCTCCGTCAGGCCTTTTCAGGCAGCAGCGTCATTCTCGGCTTTGTAGCCGAGACACCATCGCTCGCTGTCCTCGGTGGGTGGGTTACCCGGGCCCGGCGGAGGAAGCTTGCTCAACAGCCGCTTCGCGGTTGCTGGTGCTCATCGCGTGCCAGCAAGCTCGCGTGCGACATTGCGCTAAGAGGCACGCTACACTTCGGCAGATCGCGCTTCAAGAAGGGAATGATCGAGACTTGTCACTTTGTCAACAGGGGACAAACATTGCGCAGAGCCGGGGAATTTGGACTAATTCGGCGAAAAATAGGTGACAGGGTCTGGCAGGCTACTCATCGTTGATCAAAATCATCGTTTCCGAAGTTCGGGAGTGCTAAAAGCAAGGGGCGTTTATTGCAATGCCCTCGGATTGCGTTTTTCTGGGATAGAATAGTCGACTGGGTCCTTCAACGTCCCCAAAACACACTGATCAAAGCAGGTTCCGTGACGATCATGACCTTAACCGCCGCAGACTTGGAAAACCAAACGAAGCTGAAGGCGGCTTTGCAGGATGAGAAGCGCGCTAGCAAGCTTGAGCAGCTTGCCGCCGCGCTGCTGGGGCGCCTGCTCGGCATCACGATCCCGGTCGCCAAGTCGGGTTTCCAGCATGGCGGCGACGCAGGACCGGCCGGCAGACAAGGGCGACGGCTCCGAATCGAATGCAAGAAGTACAGCGACACCACCTCGCTCAGCGATCGCGAACTTCTAGGCGAGATTGATCACGCCCTTGCGCGAGATCCGGCGCTCGAAGCTTGGGTTCTCGTCGCGACACGGAAAGTCTCGGAACAGATCGAGCAAGATCTGAATCAGCATGGCGAGTCTCTCGGTGTCGCGGTCATCGTTCTCGACTGGAAAGGCGATGGTCTCGCTGAGCTCGCCGCCCTTTGCGCCTTCGCCCCGGACCTCGTGACCAGCATCTTCTCGCCAGAAGCCGGTGCACTTGCACAAGCGCTTCAATCCATCAGCGGCGACGCCATCGACCGGATTAAACGGGACCTCCAAGCCTGGAGCCTCGGCTTTGAGTCCCTTCGCGCTCAGTCGGTCAATAAACTCGAACAAATCTGGGATTCGCCACGCGCGTCCCAGGCCGCTTTGGGCCAAGACGGTGCCGGCGGAGCGCAAGCGCATCGCATTCGCCGCAAGGGCGTCTTCGAAACGCTCCAGAATTGGTGGGTCGGCGGAGCTCACAACGACGCCCCGCTCGCGGTTGTCGGCTTGGACGGGGTCGGTAAAACCTGGGCAACGCTGGACTGGCTTGTTGATAGAAAGGCGGACTTGCCAATCATCATGGTGATTCCGTCGTCCGCGGCGGCGGGCATAAGGGGCACCTCCGAGATGGCCGTCAAAGGCTTTCTCGCCGATCGATTATACGAGCTTGCGAGCATTCGCGATCGGGATCACTGGCTGCGTCGGCTGGACAACCTGCTGAAGAGGCCATCCGTTGAAGGCCCAGTGCTGGTTGTATTCTTCGATGGTTTGAACCAAGAACCGTCTGTACCTTGGCTCTCGCTGCTCAAGGTGCTTCAGAGTGAGCCTTTTGCCGGCCTTGTTCGGGTCGTAGTTAGCGCACGCACATGGTACTTCGAGACCAAACTGACGAGGCTTCGCGGATTGGTTGTCCCCGCTTTGATTGCACCCGTCGATGTCTATGATCTGTCAGCGGGCGGCGAGCTCGATCAGATGTTAGAGTTTGAGCGGCTCAGACGCGGCGATCTGCATCCTGACCTCGTTCCGTTCGCGCAGAACCCGAGGTTGTTCCGGCTTGTGGTTCGACTCAGGGAGCGACTCGTCGAAGCCGGACGGGTGACGGTCCATGGGCTCCTTTGGGAGTACGGCCGCGACAGCTTCGGCGTTCGAGCTGGGCCATCCTTCAGCGAGAACGACTGGCGTGCCTGGCTGAAGGAAATCGCCATCAAGTACCGCGCAGGAATTCAGGAGTTCTCGCTCAAGAGCCTCGGCGATACTGCGAAGCGCCCGGACCTGACCGAGCGCGAGGTCTATGCTCGCCTAAGCGACATCATCGACGGGCAGTTCACCACCGGAGATGCTGCAACGGGTTTCCAACTTACGCCAATGGTTGTCGCGCACGCGCTGGGCGCCGCCCTGCTTAACTCCCTCGACGCCGTCGTGCCTAAGACATTTGAAAGAGTCGGCGCCAAACTCAGTCAGTGGCTAGATCCAATCGCTGGCTTGGACCAACGAGCGGAGATTCTTCGTGCTGCGGTATCTATCTACGTCGAGCGTGGTGTTGCTACCGGCTCGCCGGTTGCGGGCGTTCTGGTTACGGCTTGGCTTCAGACGCAAAATGTGAGCGACGCGCATCGGCGTGAACTCGCCAGTCTAGCTGCCAGCCTCACGGACGCGCTCTTGGACGCCGTCGAACAGTCCCGCGACCGAACACACGCCTCCGCACGCCTGTGGGCGGTGAACGCTCTTCGAGCTATCGACCGAGGCGATATGTCGGCACTCTCCGCGATTGTGGCAAGGGTTCGGGCGTGGAATTGCGTGGTGTCCCGAGGCGTTGAAACCCGAGCAACGAACGCTGACGCAGAGAAGAACCGATCACAACGATTCCTCACTCGCGTCGGTACAGACGCTTCTGGATCGCTCCAAGTGCTCGGACATCAATTGCAGCTAGTAGACCGCGACGACGGGGTTCTAGCCTCGACCACAGCATCGATATTGGAAGGGTTTCCTCTCGCAGATGCCGCGCCGGTGTTTGAAGCGGCGGCGGTGGCTCGTTCAGTCGATTTACGCCACGAGGGTTGGGACAGCCTCAAATGGCTGTGCCTGCTCAACGAAAGGGATCCCGAGCAGACCGCCGAGATGTTGCGGACCACATCACGGGCACTGCAGGACCGGCTGCCGGAGGCAGGCGTCAATTCAAGTTTGCCAGCTCGTGCTGCGACGTTATTGCTTCTTCTAACGGGTCAGGAAGACGACGAAACCGCCGCCGCGAAACTAAACCCGCTGCTAGACCGTTCCTTCACTTACGAGAAGGATTACCTCCCGGATCCGGGGCGGAGCTTATTCGCGTTGGAGCGGCGCCACGCCGAGGCTGTGCTGTCCAATACGTCCCTTCTGCTCCTGCGGCGTGCGGATTGCTGCTCCGAATTTTGGCTCGATCCGACCTTCAATCCACCTGCAACGTTCATCGAGGAGGTACGAGCTACTGCTGGTAAGATCGATGTAGAGAAGCTTCATCGACACCGTGGCGACACCGTTGAGGACCATCATTTCGAGTTGCTTGAGCCTGTTCTGGCGCGCTGCGCGCCCGATGTACTCTGTGATCTGACGCGTCGAAAGATCCGAAGCATGGCAGGATCTCCTGCCGAGTCTCGCTATTGGTGCGCGCTTAATGCGATCCACGCTCTGGTCCTGGTCGGAGACGAGGAGGCTAAGGCGGCGCGTTCACTGCGACTCAACGGTCGCGAGAAAACGGACGGCGAAGAGTACTACGCCACACACAATTTGCTCGTTCTAGAAATCCTCGATCTCGGAAGTCGTCAGCAAGTCGAAGCCATTGTCAGTGCTGGGCTCCCATATATTCTCACCGATCTTGGCGACCTCCTCTGTCCTCTGAGCGGCGACGATGCAGACGACCTGATCGGCCGATTCGGGAAGACCCCCGGCCCGCAGCAGCGGACTTTGTTGACCCTGCTCGGAGTGGACAAGATCGCTTTCAGCAACGCAGCGTGGGAATGGCTCATGGAAATCGCCTTCGGATCGCACGTGGAATTGCAAGGCTTCGCCTTCATCGCGCTGACAAACGCGGACGCCAAGCGCTTCGGACATGAGCTCTTGACCCGTGACTGGTCATGGTCCGCTGAGAAGGACTACTTCGTTAATGATTACGGAACCGAGGCGTTAATCGCAGGCGCGATAGAATTGCCGCTCGAGCAATTGGCAGCTCGTTTGGCGCCCTGGCGGCTGTTGGAAGCGGCGCGGCGGCGCGGGTGCGACTCCGCCGAAGTTCGCTTCGCCGCTCGGGTCTTCAGCAGAGTCATTGCGGCGGAAGGGATAGAGTCGCCGGATCCGGGTTCAGACCTCTCGGTCTACCAAACGCCGGAGAAGTCTGCGGGCTTCTTGTTCTCTGTTGCGCCCAGAAAATCTAAGGAGGAAAGCGAGGACCCGGCCGTCGCGTTTCGGACAGCTTTCGATTTCGAGGCGCAGCAGAAGGTCCATCAGCGCGCAGTGGAAGTTGCCGCTGAGCGTTGGCGCGAGGCTCGACGCTCCGGAGCAAGCCTCTACCTCGCTAGCATGGTCGCTGAAGACTTCGAACCGGTCTTGCGCCATGCGCCCGACTTAGTAGATGACTGGCTCGCCGGATCTGGCGAGATGACCTCCGACTTCGCGCGGCGCGTCCACTTGGCAGAGGGCGCGTACCTGGCACTCTGCGAAGCTCTCCTAAAGCAGGACCCGCCCCGCGGCGCTGCGCTTTGGCGAAGCCTCCGATCCACATTGAACACGCGATTTGTTGGCGGAGCGCAAATTAAGGAGATCATGCACCTTCTGTTTCGAGTAGAAGACTCGTCACCGGTGAATGATCTTCGCATCGAGCTTGTTGGCCCGCCTCTTTGTCACACCGACCAAGCGCTCTTCAACGTGGCTCTCGCAGCTGAGTACAACCATAAGGATGAGTGGCTGGCGAGTATTATTGCCAAGGATCTCGCGTCCTCTCTTGCCTGGCGGAGAATGCGCTGTCGCGTTCTCCAAGGATTCAGAGCAAACAACACGCTGCCGATCGCGGATGCTTGGACGCACGGACCGGTCGAGACCGCGCACGAGCAACTAAGATGGCACTCAGCGCGGTTCAGGTTCCGTGAAGCGTCGGCACATCACTGGTGGCGCGCGTTTTGGTCTGCGCAAGACGTCACTCAAGCCTATGCAGCCTGGATCTTGTTTCTCCGCTCAGCGGATCGACGAGCGTGGATCTGGATGGACGAAGAAGCACGGAAGGCCAATGACGGCGGCAAGTTGTATCAGCTGAAGCTCAACCACGTTCGTCTTAACCGATCGGAACTACGCCGCGCGATGGAGAAGCGGGAACAGAGCCTCGACAAAACGTTTCTCGATCGGGAGACCGTCGTTGGGCTGGGACCTTGGACGGGATTGGACAATTAGTGTGTTTTGATCGCGCGGCGGGGAGCTCCTCTTCACCCTGACGATCAAAGCGGCAGTGACCTTAATCCGATGGTTCAGCGCAACATCGGAGACGCGCGAGGTACTTCGGGCTCCCGCTACAATTCAGTAAGCGGACGCACCATAGGGTCCATCTGGTCGGCTGTGGTGCGAGCCCATCCGATCCACTTGGCGAACTTCTCGAACAGACTCGGATCGACCGGCTCCGATTGGATTCTCCGTTCCATCTTGTCGAGAAATTCTCGGACTTCCCCAGCCAGACGCGAAGCGGCTGCAAGATCTAGCAGATGCTTCCATCTCGCGGCCTCGATTTGGCGCAGCCGTTCGCGCTCGGCACGCTCTTGCTCCATCTTCCACCTGCGCGTTTGGTCTTCGCGGCGTTGGCGCTCCAAATCCTCGACCAGAACCATTGGCGTCACCAGTCCCTTCATCACTTCATCAATTTGACCCTCAAGTGGTGATTCCGGCTTGTCGCGCCATTCCGACTTGGCTCCGCCGCCGAAATACGATTCGATTCGGAGGACTAGCTCGCCAGACGGGCGGGTTTCATGTTTCCACTCGCGCCCTTTGTTCCAATAGTCCTGCTTTTCCTTTTCGGTGAGCGGCAGGCGCACGCGCCGCATCGGTTCGAATAGGACGAACTTCAACTCCGCTGTCGCGCTCTTGACGATGACCGGTTCCCGCTCTCTCCGCTGTGCCCTTACGCTAGAGCCCATGCGCTCGAATTCACGGAAAATCGTATTCAGGACTCTGAGACGGCGCCGAGCGGTCTGGGTTCGAGTGATTGACAGGTGGACCGGTGTATAGAAACTCTCACGAGGCCGCTCCCGAGCGAGCCGATCCTCATCCATCCACCCGCGAATGATGGAGTGGGGATTGGACAGGCTCTTTCGGACCCTGACCGGTACGCACGACAAAAGCGCAGCGTCTATTCTCGCCTGGAGTTCAGGATCCCGTGGAGGAGGTCCGGGTCTGTATGGAGGGGTTCGATGGATCACGGTTTCCGTCGTCGTCGTCGGCTTGGCCGCCGGGAGGGGGAGCTGCGACACCCGTTTGCCGGCTTGAAGCTTTGCCCAATAGCCGCGAGGCGGAACGGGCACCTCCAATCGCTTGCAGGTTTTCGCGAGGCCACGGCCGAGATCCCAAATTCCTTCGCGATCTTGACCATCGGTTCTGACCAGACCTTTTCGTAGAGTTCGCATCGAGTGAAGCGCCGCGAATCATTGCTGCCAGGGGAGTGTTCAGAATCGGTTTCGAGCTCCGGCGGGTTCATGACCTGTGCACCTCCATGTCTGGGATGAGGCCGCTCTGATTAGCAGGGGAGTTCCCTGATAGGAAGCGGATCAGGGAAGTTGGTTTTCCTGATACCCGATCAAAATTCCCTGTTCCGTTCGCTAGGGAATTTCCGGAAAAAGACCAATGGCAACGGGGGCTTTAGGACCAGGCGAAGCGGCAAAAGCACCCGAATACGCTAAATTTCCCTGCATTTTCCCTGATGATCAGGGAATTCGATGCAGAGAGCTGTTCGCATCAGACTGCGTCATCCAGCAGGCAGTCGTAGTGAAACGCGATGTCTCCGGTTTGACAAAGGCATCGGCGCGGGAGATCGTGAGACACTCTCAATTGGCCTTCGAGAACGTCGTCCGAGAGTTCGGTTTGAAATCAAACTCTGGACCACGAATACTATCGGCCCCGTTGAACATTGGCGACAATTGTTTCTGCCCGTCGGAAAAGATCGGGATCGATGACCAGGCCGGAGGCTAGGACATTTTCATCTAACTGTTCCGGTCTGCTTGCACCAACGATGGCCGACGCGACATTCTGCTCGCGAAGCACCCACGCCAAAGAGAATTGGGAAAGCGTGCAACCTGCTTCGTCTGCGAGCGGTTTTAGATTTTGGACCGCCTCAAGAACACCTGGTTGCATCCACGATTGGATAAATTGGCCCATGCTGTCGCTGGTTGCGCGTGACGCGGTTGGAGGTTTTGCGCCAGGCAGATACTTGCCAGACAGTACGCCTTGCGCCAGCGGTGACCACACGATCTGCGAAATCCCTTTAGCAGCGCACAGAGGGATGACCTTCTGTTCGGGCTGGCGCCAAAGCAGTGAATATTGCGGCTGGCTTGAGACGAACCGATCTGTGTCGCGCACCGCAAAGGAATCCTCTATCTGCCGTGGAGACCACTCGGAGAATCCGATATATCGGGCCTTGCCTTGCTTCACGACGTCGCTCAAGGCCTTCATCGTTTCTTCGATTGGCGTTGCAGTGTCGTATCGATGGCACTGATAAAGATCTACGTAGTCCAGACGTAAGCGCTTCAGCGACGCATCGATCTGCTTGAGAATTTGCGCGCGCGACAATCCCTTATCGGTCGCGCTCATCGGAAAAAACAATTTAGTCGCCAGTACATACGAGGCGCGTGGTCGCTCCGCCAGAACGTCCCCGAGGAAACTCTCTGCCGCGCCGCGGCCGTATGCATTCGCGGTATCGATAAAGTTGATTCCGAGCTCGAAAGCCCGATTGACGCAGGCGACAGCGCGATCGCGCTCGACACCCACGCCATATGTCAGCCACGATCCCAGCGAGATTTCCGAAACGTGCAAATCACTATCGCCGAGCTTTCGGTATTTCATGG
>Ga0208587_1001305_pt1 | contig 13280 bp, 14 predicted proteins | sample NGESurdeep092012_7_FD_184472 | JGI IMG/M metagenome (GOLD analysis project Ga0208587, IMG submission 184472) | Arctic peat soil microbial communities from Barrow, Alaska - NGEE Surface sample 210 deep-092012 (SPAdes) | ecosystem: Environmental > Terrestrial > Soil > Wetlands > Peat ...
CCCCTTCAAGTATCCCTTCGGGCTTCATTCAAAGGAGATGGGCGACTAGATCAGCAGCCACCTAGGAACGAGGTCATCGGAGGGTGGTTCGGCGGAAGCCGTAGCTATTGGGATGATCACTCAAATGGTCTAGGCGCAGGGGACCCGGATCGGAGATGAGCACTCCCAGAACACCTTTCCCGGTCGGCAGCGGGCCGATCGCCGCTATCTGATCAGATTCTAGCCCGGTGGTGACGAACTCGGCCAAGGCCGTCTTGTCGTCGTTGAGCACCCCCAAGGCGGCGTAGCGGGCTCCGGTCATGGAGGCGGCTTCCTCGATCACATGGCGCAAGAGGGCTGGTAGCTCGAGGTCCTTCTCGATGAGCAGGACGGCTTCGAGGATCCGGCGGAGCTTGGTGGGGTCTTCAATCGAGTGGCACGGCACCGACACCTCCAGTCTTGGGGTTGGCATCGACACGTTTTGCCGTGCCGACCTGCGCTTACCCAAGTTCTCAAGGCCGGCTCCATTGTAAGCAGCAACGGGAGGAGAAGTCCATCGGCAATGTTTGAAGGAAGTGGAGGTGGGGTAGGGGGCCACACTCTTTCGTGAGTTCGGCCATTGTGCCGTCGAGATCACACCCTGATCCGAGGGGAAGTTGCCCGACTATCGAGTTCCCGTAACCGCTCGGCGATCGGCTGCTTTCTTTGGATTGAAGTCAGTAGCCAATACGGCGAGAACCATCCGGAGGTGTTCGGCGGACTTCAGGGCGAAGTGAAGGAATTCGGGGCCGTCGCTTCGACCTGCGTTTGTGCGGTTGTCGTTCGTGTTTGGAAAGTGGTCGGCCACCGCGGGAAGACGAGCCGATGCAAGTCACCCTTATGCTCTGGCGCCCCTTTCTTGCTCGGCCCTGTCTATTTTCAAGAGTGCGACAAGCGGTATCGAGAGGTGCCGTTGATGCATTGTATTCGGGTGAGCGGCACTTGTCGTCGGCCCCAAGCCCTGCTTACCTAGGGATGGATGGCGAGGAGATGGTCGTCGACAGCCGAGATTCCCGGTGCGGACCAGGCGGCATTCTTTGCGATGCGCGCCTCGTCGAAGGAGTGGACGTGACCACTCAGCACAGCCTTTGTGCCAGACATGGTGACGTGAATTTGGCGAGCATCGAGGGCCGCGTGTCGAGCAAGCGCGTTGGTGATCTGCTTCTCCACGTTGGCTGCGGCCACCCGTGGCTTCACCGTTAAGCGATTGGTGACCGACGTTACGCCCACCAGGTTGTTCACCGCTCGCTGGGCCTCGTCACGTTGGTAGTTCCAGTCGACCTCGCCCGTGAGCGTGACACGCCCGCTGGAGACCGTGGCCTTGATATCTTGATCTGAGAGCGCGCTGTCCCATTCCAAAACGTGGACGACGGAGTCCGCGATATCGGAGTCCTCCTTGGCGTGTGCCTGGTGAATGTGCACCTCGAGCTCATCGGCGACTGCCTTGACCCCGTGGACATGTTCGGCAGCGGTAACCGCGCGCATCCTGTCGAAATAGGTCGGCACATATCCGCTGAGCGTCACTGCCCCTTCGTGCGCGGTGACGGCGATGTGGCGCGCGTCCACTTTCGGGTCCCACTTGAGCTCCTCTTGTACGTCCATCTGCAGTTGGCTGCTGGTCATCACGTTGGACACCTCTCGTCGCGAGTCAATGGCATCGCCACCACCGACGGTTCCTGCTCATCATGCGTCGGCTCCTTCGGTGCCGTTAGGGCCAAAGGTCCCATGCCCTCTAAGACGACTGCACCATGGAGCGGCAATCCATACGGCCAGGACAAGATCTCCGGGCGGTTAGCCCGTCCACCTCAGCTGCGACTGTTGATCATGAAACAAGCCGTACCACCACGTTGTGAGCTGGACTCGTGTGTGCGGGATGGTGGCTCCAACTTTGGACGAAGCCATTCGCCTGGCGGCACGCCTCGCTCACTGTGCCTCCCTCTCGATAGCAGTTGAGCGCAACAAGCGTCGCTCGCTCGGCCACGCCCCGGTCGCCGGGGCGCACCTGGTCCACCAGGCCCGGATCGCCTCGGCCAATACCTCTTCGTTGGTCACAACGACCACCTCCAAGGCGACGCTAAGCCCGCACGCCGTCGGTCGGCAGGGCCGAACGTCCCTATGACGCCCCCGATGTGGTGACGATCGGCCCTAGACGGACCAAGTCGTCAAGGCCAACGATGGAGCTATGACACCGCAGAGGCTCTGCCCGCCTTTGCATTCCGAAGTCAATAGACGATGAGCATTGTCTTAACTGCCCTCGACGCCACGCCCGCCGCCAGAACGGTGCTCGAGACGGCGATCCAAATTGGCCAGTTGACCGGGACCGATGTGGCGGCTCTCCGCGTCCGCGAGAGTCCGCTCGAATCGGTCGAGACACTGGAGCTCTTGGCCGCACGGGCCAAGGTGCCGTTCCGGGTACTCGAGGGTTCGGTGAAGCCAGCTCTGTTGAACGCGCTCGGGACCTCCGACGTGACTGCGGCCGTGATGGGCGCTCGGGCCACCAGCGGGGGTCGGCGGCCGGTCGGACGTACGGCCGCACACATCATCGAGCACCTCGACAAGCCGGTAGTGCTCGTGCCTCCCGAAGTTGCGGCACCCATTTCGATCCGCCGCATCTTGGTGCCCCTTGAAGGTGCCGAGGCGTCGTCTCGATCGGTGCGCGAGCAACTGCGTCCTCTCTTGGTGGCCGAGGTCGAGCTCATCGTTCTCCACGTATTCACCGAGGCCACCTTGCCGACGATGTTGGACCGTCATTATCGCGATCTGGAGATCTTGGGAAAGGAGTTTCTTATTCGCCACCATCCCCAAGCCACCCACATCGAGCTCAGACCGGGACCGGTGGCTGAGCGGGTGGCGGAAGTGTCCGCAGAGCACGGCGCCGACCTGATCGTGCTGAGCTGGTCTCAGGACACCACCCCCGGCCGAGCCCTGGTGATTCGCGAAGTGCTCGGGGCTTCCACGTTGCCCGTCATGTTGCTCCCGGTCACGCGAACTGCTCACCCCCTCGTGCGTGCACCGAATGAACCCGTCAGGGTCAGTCCCCCTGCGAATGAGACACGTTGAGGTTCTGCTCAGTCCTCTACCGCAACCGTTCGTTGGAAGCGGCCTGACGCGGCCCAGGTCGGGTTGCCCATGCTCCACTTCGATGGACGGGTTGGAACTGCCTCATGGGCATTTGAGCGCCAGACCAGGTCGGTTGTGGCTCGACGAGGTTGGATGCAATCTTCGCCATGTCGAGCTCGGGACCAACGGCCCTATCGAGCTGCTTCCCCACCGCCCCTCCCAAGGCGTTCGCCTGTCACGCGGAAAACGTGACCCTTGCGCCTTCCGCAGGCGAGTGCGGTCACGGCCAGCACCAGCCCGCCACGGTCGAGTTGACCGAACTCATCGGACCCCGCAGAAGTGCCCGTCCACCCCAGATTGGTCAGGCCTGTCCCCAATTGGGAAGCAGCACCAGCACGACGATGGCAGCTACGCCGACCGCGACGGCGGCGATCATGAGTGCCAGGTCCGTGCCAGAGATGAATGCCTGTCGGGCATGGGCAACTGCTGTGAGCAATTCGCCGAGCTTGCTCGGCGCGCGTTGGGCAACGTCTAGGGCTCCGCCCAATGAACCCTCGATCACCTTCTAGACGTTCGGGAGGGCTCCTGGCGAAACGGCGCAGCAACTCGCTCGGTGTGGGCACGACGTTGCCTCCCGTCGGCCCTCGACTGGGCGATCATACGGGCGGACTTCGGCCGAGCCAGGGCCGACCGGTTGCACCCTCCGGCGGTAACGGCAGGCGGATAGCCGGTCCGGCGTTGTCAGACGGCCGTCGCAAGCCGGCTCTCATCGTCGCACCTTACGTGTGTGCGACGAGGTAGGCGGCGCACCTCTCGACGGTTGCCAACTGGGGATAGTCCAACTCGGGTATCTCGATACCGGTGCGCTCGTGCAGACCGATCATGAAATTCAAGAAATCCAAGGAGTCAAGATCGAGCGCCTCGGCCATCATCTCCTCCGGCCCGACTTCTCCAAGGTCCGCTTCGGGCGCCACCTGGTGGAGAACGTCACGCATGATGTCCATGGCTTGGTCTCGCGTCATAGGTCCTCCGGTGCTTGCAGGAGATGGTCGATGGTGGAAAGGAAGAGCCCACCCCGGTGGCCGTCGCTTACACGGTGGTCCGCGGCGAGGGTAGCAGTGACGGTCGGTCGAGCGCCGAGCAACCCGCCCTCGGCCCACGGCCGTTCGGCGACCTTTCCGAAGCCGACGAGGGCAACCTGCGGCGGGTAGATCACCCCAAAGACCTGATCCACGCCGAGATCCCCAAGGTTGGTGACCGTGATGGTGGGATCGCTCATCTCAGAGCTCCGCAGCCGACCGACGCGAGCCCTCGTCACGAGATCACGCAGTGCCACCATGAGCTCATCGAGCCCGATCCCGGCCGCGTCGTGGATGGCAGGTGCGATCACCCCACCGCCCCGCAACGAGATGGCCACACCGACGTGCACAGCTGCGCTCGCCTCGAACTGCCCGTGGACCATGAGGCCGTTCATCTCAGGGACCGTCGCCACTGCATGAGCCGTCGCCTTCAGGAGCAGCACCGGCATCACGATACGGTCGGTGATCGAGCGACCGGCATTCAGATGTTCCAACCACTCCGATGCCCTGCGCATGTCAATTGTCGTCGAGAGGTAGTAGTGGGGTATCTCCCGCTTCGAACGGGCCATGAGCGCGGCGATGGCCCGTCGCAATGCGGCTTGTTTCGCCTTGGCATCGCTCGTCGGGCCGGCGCTCGCAGGGGCCTCCGGCACAACCGCCGTGACGGCTCCCTCGTTCGACGATGCGGCCACTCGATCTCGGAGCACATTGAGTTTCCGAACGTCCCCTTCAGTTACCGCCCCCCTGGGGCCGGTGCCCTGGACCGTGTTGAGGTCGACGCCAAGCTCGGCTGCCACTGCACGGGCCCGTGGTGAGGCGCGCAAGCGACCCGTCGGACGCTGATGCGCCGCGACAGCCTGCTCGACGTCGTGGCGCGTGACCACGCCACCCTCCCCGGTTCCGGTGATCGCATTGAGGTCGAGGCCCGCCTCGGCGGCGATATGCCGCACCATGGGTGAGCGCACTGACGCCGTTGCCGCTGGCGCCTCCCGCGCCGTCGGGGGCGTGGTCTCGGTTGCGGCAGGCACGGTCCCGCGCTCCTCGGAGGAGCCCGGCGCGCCGCTCCGCACCCGGGCGAGGACTGCGCCGACCGGGACCTCTTCGCCCACCTGCACCACGATCGCCTCAATCACCCCGGACTCAAAGATCTCCACTTCGATCGTCGACTTCTCCGTCTCAACGACGGCCACGATGTCGCCGCGCTTGACCTCATCGCCGACCTTGACCAGCCACTCAGTGACGCGACCCACCTCCATGTCGGCGCCGAGCGAGGGCATGTGGAAATCGCCCATCAGCTCCCCAGGCGGTGCACGGCGGCTACTACATCGGCCACCTGGGGCAACGCTGCATCCTCAAGGTGCTTGGCATAGGGCATGGGGACCTCGGCCGTGCACACGCGAGCGGGCGGCGCATCGAGCTCGTAGAAGCATTCCTCGCTGACGCGGCTCGCCACCTCGGCGGAAAAGCTTCCCGTGCGCCAGCCTTCGTCGAGCACGACAACGCGGTGGGTTTTCGTCACCGACGCAGCCACAGTCGCAGAGTCGAGAGGCCGCAGGCAGCGGAGGTCCACGACTTCGGCCGAGACGCCCGCCGCTGCCAGCTCCTCTGCAGCACCGAGGGCGACACGAACGGTTCCCCCGTAGGCAACGAGCGTGACGTCCTGACCCTCCCGGCGAGCCACTGCACCCTCTATGGCTACTGTCTTGGGGTCGTCGGGAAGGTCCCCCTTCTCGTTGTACAGGCCGGCGTGTTCGAAAATGATGACCGGATCAGGGTCGTCGAGCGCGGGTTGGAGCATGCCGCGGGCATCCTCGATGGTCGCGGGGACAAGTACTCGAAGGCCCGGGATGTGCGCGTACCATCCCTCGAGGCTGTGCGAGTGTTGGGCGGCCACCTGGCGTCCCGCGCCAGTCGCCATGCGGATCACGAGTGGCACGCTCAACTGACCTCCGGACATGTAGCGCAGTGTTGCCGCGTTGTTCAGGATCTGATCGAGGGCAAGCAAACTGAAATTGACCGTCATCACTTCGACGATCGGCCGTTGTCCCCCGAGCGCTGCCCCGATTCCTGCGCCAACGAACGCGGACTCCGACAGTGGCGTGTCACGGATGCGCTCGGACCCGAACTCCTCGAGCAGCCCCATGGTGACGGCGTAGCACCCCCCGTAGTGACCGATGTCTTCCCCCATGCAAAAGACCCGCTCATCGGCGAGCATGGCTTGCCGGATCGCCTCGCGGACGGCCTCACGATACGTGCACGCGCTCATCGCTCAGCCCCGATCGTCGTTACGAAGCGCTCGAGGTCCTCCACAGGTTCGATGCCAGAGGCCGCGGCAAAGGCGACCGCGTCATCGATCTCGCCGGCGATGTCCCGCTCGATCCTCTCGAGCGCACTGTCATCGAGCTCACCAGAAGCCCGAAGTGCGTCCCCAAGGAGCGTGATCGGGTCACGGTGCCGCCATGCTTCGATCTCCGACTTGTCGCGATATCGGTCTGGGTCATACATGGAGTGCGCACGGAAACGGTAGGTCCGCAGCTCCAAGAAGTGCGGCCCTCCCCCGGCGCGCACGCTCGCCGCGGCTTCTCGTGCAGCATCTGCCACCGCCAACACGTCCATGCCATCGACTTCCCAAGACGGCATGCGGTATGCAGCAGCCTTGAGCGAGAGATCGGTCTCCGACTCGGTGAGCGAGAGGGAGGTTCCCATGGCGTACAGATTGTTCTCGCAGCAGAACAAGACAGGTAGGTGCCAGAGTGCAGCGAGGTTCATCGACTCGTGAAACTCCCCCTCGGCCACCGCGCCGTCCCCGAAGAAGCAGGCGGTCACCTGCTGGCGTGCGGTGAGGTGATCGGCAAGAGCAAGACCGACGGCGAGCGGTAGGCCACCCGCCACGATGGCGTTGCCACCATAGAAGCGAGCATCCACGTCGAACAGGTGCATCGAACCACCACGGCCCCGGCTGCAGCCGTCGACCTTGCCTTCGAGTTCGGCCATGATCGAGCGCATGGACAGTCCCCGGGCGAGGGCATGCCCGTGCTCACGGTAGGTGGAAACAATGGCGTCGTGGGGTCCGAGCGCCCGCATGACGCCAACGGCGCAAGCCTCTTCCCCGATACTCAGGTGGAGGAATCCTCGGATCTCCGAGGCGCTGTAAAGCTCGACGCATCGTTCCTCGAACCGGCGAATTCGGAGCATGTCGACTAGAAGATGGCGCCGACCCTCCACGTCGAGATCGCCGGCCGGCCCTGGCACGCTCATGTGGCGGCCTCGAGTGTCGACGTATCACCTTCGGGAAGGCCCAGGGCGCGCTGTTTGAGCACCCTTCGAACGATCTTCCCGCTCTGAGTGTGCGGCAGGTGTTCGGCGAACGCAACGTCCCGGGGAGCAATGGCTGCACCGAGACGTTTTCTGGCGAACCCGATCAACTCGAGGCGGAGGTCATCGGTCGGGCTCACGTCCCGGTGAAGCACTACGTAGGCCTTCACAACCTCCCCCGCGACCGCATCCGGAATCCCTATCACGCCCGCTTCGACGACGGAAGGGTGCTCCATGAGCACCGACTCGACCTCGAACGGACCGATGAGATGCCCGGCCGACTTGATAACGTCATCGCCCCGCCCGACAAACCAGAAATAGCCCTCCTGATCGCGGCGAGCCAGGTCTCCACTGATGTACCAGCCGGCGGTAAAGCAGGCCTCGTAGCGCTCGGGCTCCCCGAGGTAACCACGGAACATCGATGGCCATCCTGGCCGAAGGGCGAGCATCCCGTCGGTGCCGTCCGGTACCTCCACCGCCGCACCATCAGGACCGAGGACGATCTTCTCCTCGTCGTTGCGTTGGAGGATCACCGCCTCAACACCCGGCATGGGCTTTCCCATGGAGCCGGGGCGGATCGTCATCGCTGCGAAGTTGGCGATCATGATGCCACCGGTCTCGGTCTGCCACCAGTTGTCATGGGCGGGGATGCCGAGAGTCTCATTCGTCCAGTTGACCACCTCAGGGTTGAGGGGTTCTCCGACGCTGGCAATGAAACGGAGAGCAGACAGATCGTGTGCTCGGGCCGGCTCGGCACCTGCGGCCATGAGCATGCGGAGAGCCGTCGGCGCGGTGTACCAGACGCTGACGCGCTGATCCGCCAGCGTGGCGTACCAACGGTCGATCTCAAACTCACTCTCATCGATGATGCTCGTCACGCCATGGGTCAGTGGGGAGATGATCCCGTACGAGGTTCCCGTAACCCACCCGGGGTCAGCGGTGCACCAGAAGACGTCGTCGGCATGGAGGTCGAGCGCGAGCGAACCGGTGACGTGATGCTGGACGACGGCATCGTGGACGTGGATGGCACCCTTGGGAGTCCCTGTGGTCCCACTCGTGAAGTGGAGGAGCGCCATCATTTCGGGGTTCGTCGAGCCGATTTCATACGTCCCGGGCATCGCGGCGAGAAGGTCTGGAAAGAGGATCGTGCCCTCAGGGGCTGGTTCGTCGATGATGAGCACGTGCTCGAGCTTGCGGAGGGCGTCTCGCTGCGAAGCCACCCGCCGGCGGAAGAGGCCTGCTGTCGTGACCAGCACTCGGCCCTCGCCGATCTCGAGGCGCTGGCGTATGGGCTCGGGCCCAAAGGCCGAGAAGAGGGGGCTCAGAACACTGCGGTGCTTGAGCGTGCCGAGCGCGGCGACATAGAGCTCGGGGACCCGCGGCAGGAGCACGAAGACCCGGTCCCCGACGCCAACCCCCAAGTGGTCCAGCGCCTGCGCGAATCGGCTTGTGAGCTCCGCAAGCTCACCGTACGTGATGTCGCGTACGCCGCTATTTCGGCGTAGACACCGGAGAGCGACCTTCCCGCTGGCCGCACCGACCGCGTGGCGGTCAACGGCCTCATGGGCGATATTGATCCCGCCATCTGGGAGACCGTCCAGCGCATCCCGAGCAGAATCCCAGCTGAACCCGGCGCGCGCCGCGTCATAGTCGACAAGGTTGGGCAGGGGCGCTCCATGCCCTCGGGGAGATTTGGCGATCGGTGTCCACCTCACCACCGCAGCACCACCCTCGGAACCACCGCGAACGACGCGGAGCTGCCACCGCGGCGCGGGGAAATACTGACGACCGTCTTCGCAGGGTGCCGGAGGCCGCTTGTCACGGACCTTCACTCCCACCTTGAGCCCCCGAATCATCGGGCAGGCCATCGATCGACTGCCAGGCGTCCTTACGTCGCGGACCGCCGCCAACAGCAGCATCCTTCGCCAGCCGCTCCAAAACTCCTATGACAATGGAGTCGCTCGTGCCGCGAGAGATCTTCGCGACGGCGCCGTCGGGATCGGTCTCACCAGATCGAAGCTCGACGCAGATGGGCACCGAGGGATGGATGCTCCGGTGAGCGTCAAGGAGGGACCGCCCGGCTGCGTCCGGAATGGCGTCGACGATGACGTCGGCACCGGCGGCCAAGGGACACGGCTCGCCGTGCAGGGCCGGACAGTGTGACCAGCCGAGGAGGGGTCCGGGGCAAGCCAGCACCTGGAACCCTGCTTCTCGGGCTGCCTCTTCGGCGTGCCAGCGCCCGCCGGGTACCTCGACGAGCAGTCGGGGACGCTCGTGGGTCCCCGGCCAGGTGGGCATGCGCTGGGTAGTGCCGATCGTGACTCGGATAACGGCGGGCTGTTCGTCATGATCGACGATGGCGTAACCCCGTGCGCGCAGCATCGTGAGCATCCGGCGGTTGGTGACCAGCACATACGCCTCGAGGTTCGGGACGCCTCGGTCGGCTGCCGCCTCGACCAACGCATCGAGCAGGTACGGGCCTAGCCACCCACGTGCATCCTCGGCGACCGTAATGCCCAGTTCCCCATCGCCGTCGGGGAGCAACTCATAGGTGGCCTCTCCGACAATCCGGCTCGTGCCGTCTGGTCCTTCTATAACTGCGATCAGTCCGAACCCTCCGCGCTCTGTGACGTTCGTCATCTTCCTTACGAAAGACTCGGGCGGCGGGTTGCCGCTAAAGAAGCGTTGGTATCGGTCGTCTATGTTGAGACCGGCGTACAACGCAATCAGACCGTCCGCGTCAGAATCCCTCATGGGCCGAATCGACAGAACGCGAGCCGCGGGTAGCGCTACGCAACGGCACTGTGTGCCGACGGAGTGAGCCATCACTCATCCATTTCCACTAGGTGCGGAGCGGCAGTCGAACGTCGTAGCGCCCGCAGGAGTAGACCAGATTGGTGACGCCGTCAGAAGGGTGCCTCTGGCACCAGAAGCGACGTGACAACTGTGGAGTTGGGCGCCTATTCCATTGCAAAGCCGGGCGAGATCAACCTCATCGTCGACCAAGCGCACCTTGTGAAAGCGATCTAGGATCTCCACGAGCCGTATCGGATGTTGACGTTCCCATCTGCGCTGGTTCCGTTGGGTCGACATCGTGAACTTCCTAACCTCGAGGGCCGCCTCTCACACTATGCCCGAGGCCCTTGGTCCACCGGTAGGGCCGTTGGTCCTCAGGCGGGGCACAGAGCCCAAGAATCTTCGACCTATACGACGCGGGCTTGGCTATCGCTCCAATCAATCTGGGGCGGGTCGGTTGTGCGAGCGATACTCATCTATGCCGACCGACTTGTTTCACGGCGGCGGCCACCACGCGGAAGAAGAGCTGAACGCACGTGTCGTCCATGGACACGAAGCCAATTTCATCGATCAGGACGATGTCAGCTTTCATGATCTGCTCGATGACCCGGCTGACGGAGTTGTCGGTCAGCCCGCGGGAGAGGGCCACGACGAGACCGGTGGCGCTGAAGTAGCGCACCCGTCTTCCCTACTCGACGGCGCGGTGCACAGCGGCTGTCCCGGCCGAAGCGTGAAGAACGGCCCGGGGCGATTGGACCGTCATGGGGCCATCATTGATCGCCCAACCATTGAGTCCTAGGGCCTTTGGTCCCTCCTTTGCTCCAGTCGGCCCCCGTCGGCATGGACCGGTTGGGTTATCAATTTTGGATATTGGAGACTCCAGAGAACACCCCTGCGGGCATTGTCCATTGGCTCACCAGTGAGGTCGTGTGGCGCCGAAGGTCATCGTCTGACCTGGAAGCCCCTCCTTTCTCAGGCCAATATCCATTTTTCCGGTCATATGTTCGGAAAACTGGTACTGTATGGACATGGACTACGTGCACTCGGTGGAAGCTCTCATCCCTGGTGTCCAGGGCCGAGTCCTTGGAGCACTGGCTCGCACGCAAGGCGACCTGTCAATGCGCCAGGTCGCAAAGCTGGCGGCTGTCAGCCAGACCCAAGCCAGTGAAGTGCTCGGCCGACTGGGCAAGCTTGGCGTCATCCAACGCCGAGACGTTGGCCGTTCGGCTCTCGTAACATTGGACCGATCGAACGCCGCAGGTCAGCTAATCGAGCGTCTCGCCACGCTGCACCGGGATGTGCTTGAGCAGCTCCGAGGTGCCGCTATAGATATCGCACCCATCCCGGCCGCTCTTGTCGTATTCGGATCGTTCGCACGTGGACAGGCCACACCGGCGAGTGACGTGGATGTGCTCGCGGTCCGACCGAAGGGCATTGGGGCTGACGATGAGCATTGGGTTTCAAGCCTTGGCCACTGGGCCGATCTCGCTGGGCATATCACTGGCAACCCGGTAAACCTCCTCGACGTGGCCCTGTCCGACGTGAGACCGCGCCCGAAACTCGACGGCAGACTGTGGCGCAACATCAAGACGGACGGCATTTCGCTTGTCGGACCCGATCCCGAGGACATCACCAAACCGTGATCAAGCGAGGCAGCAACACCCGCCCAGGCACACCCGACGACGGCCGGGCATACCTGGGCGGGTGTTGCTGCCGCTCAAGAACCAAGCGGAATACGATCCCAAACTGATCCCCGCTGCAACGGCCACCAAGGCGTTGACCGCTGCTCGCCGTGCAGTCTCGAACGCCCAAACCGTGATCAGTCAACTTCCGTCGTCCCGACCCCCTCAATCTTCTTGAGAGACCGCGCCGGAACCGTCCCGCAACCGGATCCTCTACGGGACGCCGAGGGTTGGCGTGGCGGGTCCAGCTGCTAACGCCGCGCTAACCCACCCACTCCGGCACCCTGGGGGCACCCTTCAGGCTGGGACAGAGCCAAGCAATACATAGCGTGTAGCTATTTAATTGAGATCAAACATGTCTTGGACATCTGAAGAGGCGCTGCTTACCCTGAAAGCGTGGCGGCCACTTCGGTGCAGATCGGTGCTCCCCCCCGTCCTCCAGCACGCGTGGCGACGTTGCGACGAGATCACTGGTGGGTAAGACCGGCAGGCACCGCCTTCTTCTTGGGAACCCTCACGGCGTACGCCATCTGGACAGGCTTCCAGACCTCGCACTTCGCGGTCGGCAGCTACGTCTCTCCGTTGTTCTCACCGTGCATCGCAACGGACTGTGGGTCTCGAGCGGACGTCGTCATCATCGGCAGTTGGTGGAAGTGGTCGCCTGCCCTCTTGGTCATGGCCGTACCCATTGGTGTCCGAGCGACTTGCTACTACTACCGCAAGCTCTACTACCGCTCCTTCTGGCTCTCGCCACCTGCGTGTGCGGTCACCGAACCCCATGCTCGCTACTCGGGTGAATCGCGGCTCCCGCTGGTGCTTCAGAATGTGCATCGCTACTTCTGGGCTGCGAGCATCTTGGTCGCCGCCATGTTGACGGCTGACGCGGTCGATGCGTTCCGCCAACCGGGAGGCATCGGAATCGGTGTGGGCACCGTCCTCATCTCGCTGAATGGCATCGCGTTCTGGGCCTATCTGCTGTCCTGCCATGCCTGCCGCCACTTCGCCGGCGGCGGCCTGCGATCGCAATTCGCGCACCCTATCCGTCATCACCTCTGGCGATTGACATCTCGCCTCAATGCTCGTCATGGGCTCTTCGCATTGATCAGCTTGCCACTCGTGATGTTTACGGACGGTTACATCAGGCTTGTCGCCGCTGGCATCATCGCCGATCCTCACATCCTGGTTTTTGGCTAGCCGGAGTGGTCGGCTTCGCCGCCTGGGTGTCCCAGACCGCCGGCTCGGCGACTTTGCCGTCATACTGGGAGCGGACTTCAGGGAGGAGCGGGTGGCGATACGGGCAGTGATGTTTGACTTCGGCGGTGTCATCTCG
>Ga0208587_1001306_pt1 | contig 13279 bp, 10 predicted proteins | sample NGESurdeep092012_7_FD_184472 | JGI IMG/M metagenome (GOLD analysis project Ga0208587, IMG submission 184472) | Arctic peat soil microbial communities from Barrow, Alaska - NGEE Surface sample 210 deep-092012 (SPAdes) | ecosystem: Environmental > Terrestrial > Soil > Wetlands > Peat ...
GCGCTTGCGCGTGTGACGGCGGACTCTTTGGTGAGAACTATGCCTGTTGTGGCAGGGTTTCCAACGTACTGCCGGTTGATGTCGCCATTGCGGGCTGCCCACCGACGCCGGGCGCCATTCTGCAAGGCATTCTGAGTGCGGTTGTCAGTGGTCATAAAGTTGGGGGATAATAAATAAATCATGCGGTTGAAATTCCAGTTGCTGTTTGTTGTGTCATGAGCCTGCCGAGCTGGAATCCTTTGACTCTGGTTTACGCCGCGCTGGTTTGCACCCTGCTCTCAGGTGCGGTTTCCTTGTTTGCTGTGCGCCGCCATCCGGACTTTTTGCATTTCGGTTCTTTCCTGTTTCTGTTTTTTTCCGGCGCTGCCAGTTTTGCCGCTGGCGCCTGGGCACTTCTGGCCAAGCTCACTCTCACTGCCCGTTTTGATCTGGGACTGCCCTGGCTCGCCTGGCATTTGCGCATCGATCCTCTGACCGGTTTTTTTCTGATACTGCTGGGCACGCTGATGCTGGCGGTTTCGCTTTATGGCCCGAGCTATACGCGTGAATTTGGGCGCGGAGCATCGACGCAGCCGCTGCCACCGCTGGGTGTCTTCACCGCGCTCTTTATCCTGGGTATGCAGATGCTGCTGGTGGCTGACGACGCGCTGGTGTTCATGATTTTCTGGGAAATGATGTCACTGGCGGGTTATTTTCTGGTGGTCTATCAGCATCAGCACGCGGCCAACCGCGACGCTGCTTTCATTTATTTGTTGCTGGCTCACGTTGGTGCCCTGGTCATCCTGCTCTCGTTTGGTGTGCTCGCGGCTTTTGGCGGCGGCCTCACTTTTGATCAGATGCGCATGGCCAAACTCTCACCGCTGTGGGCGACCATTGGTTTTGCTTGCGCCTTCATCGGTTTTGGCACCAAGTCGGGCATGGTGCCGCTGCACGTCTGGTTGCCCGAGGCGCATCCGGTGGCACCGTCGCACATCTCGGCCCTGATGAGTGGTGCCATGATCAAGATGGGCATCTACGGCATGGTGCGGGTGATCTTTGATCTGATCGGCGATGTGCAGTGGGAATGGGGCATGGTGGTGCTGATCGTTGGCACCGCTTCTTCGGTGCTGGGCGTGCTCTACGCATTGATGCAGCATGATCTCAAGCGGCTGCTGGCTTACCACTCAATCGAAAACATTGGCATTATTTTGATGGGCCTGGGGATGTCGATGATTTTTCTCGGTAACGGCCACAAACTGCTGGGCACACTCGGCTTGATTGCTGCGCTCTACCATACGCTCAACCACGCCTTGTTCAAAGCATTGTTGTTTCTGGGTGCTGGCTCGGTGCTGTATCGCACTCATGCGCACGACCTTGACCACATGGGGGGCTTGATTCACCGGATGCCGATTACCGCGTTCTTTTTTCTGGTCGGTTGTGTGGCAATCTCGGCACTGCCGCCTTTCAATGGCTTTGTCTCGGAATGGCTGACCTTCCAGACCGCATTGCAGTCACCTGCGCTGGCAAACGGCCTGTTGCGCTCCACCATTCCGTTTGCGGCGGCGCTGCTGGCGCTCACCGGGGCGCTGGCGGCAGCCTGTTTCGTCAAGGCCTTTGGCATTGCGTTTTTGGGTAAAGCGCGCACGCGCTCCGTTGACCGGGCGCGCGAGGTTCCCGTTGGCATGTTGGGCGGCATGGGTTTGCTCGCTCTGCTGTGCTTGGTTCTGGGCGTGTTCCCGAGCACGGTGATTGAGACCATGGCACCGATCACGCAGATGTTGGTCCACGCCGCGCTGCCATCTGCCGCAGCCCAGGGCTGGCTCTGGTTGACGCCGATTTCGCCTGAGGTGGCATCTTACTCAGCGCCTTTTGTGCTGGTGGCCATCGTCGTGGTATTTGGTTTGGGCTACCTGTTCCTCAAGCGCGGTACTGAGCCGGTGCGCCGGGCCGAGCCTTGGGATTGCGGCTTTGGCGGCCTCACGCCTCGTATGCAGTACACCTCGACCGCTTTCAGCCAGCCGATCCGGCGTGTTTTTCAAGGGGTCTGGAAAGTTGAGGAGCACATCGACACGCTCGCCAACCCGGGCCCGCTCGCGCGCGTGATGAGCCTGCATTACAGTGTGCACACGCACGATTGGTCGTGGTTGTGGTGCTACCTTCCGATTGGACGCCTGGTGCTGGCGGCGGCCAACCGCATAGGCTTCATCCAGACTGGCAACATTCACACTTACCTGAAGTTTTCTTTTGTCACGCTGCTGGTGTTCTTATGGATAGTCAGTTGATTGCCTGGGCTTTTGCCACCTTGCAGACGCTGGCGTTCATTGCCGCTGCACCGTTGTTGGCGGGTTGGCTACAGCGCGTCAAATGCCACATGCAAAACCGCGCTGGACCGTCGGTGTGGCAGCCGTACCGCGACCTGTCCAAACTGGTGGGAAAGAAAATGGTGCTGGCGCACAACGCTTCCTGGCTGTTTCGCGCCACGCCCTACATTGTTTTTGGTGCCATGCTGCTGGCCGCAGCGGTGGTTCCGTTTGTGGTGGTGCAGGTGCCTACGGCGGCGATTGCTGACGTGATTGTGCTGGTTGGTTTTTTTGCACTGGCGCGTTTTTTTACTGCCCTCGCAGGCCTCGATATTGGCACCGCTTTCGGTGGCATGGGGGCTTCGCGCGAGATGATGGTGGCCGCACTGGCCGAGCCCGCCATGTTGATGGTGGTGTTTACTTTTTCCATGACGGCGCACACCACCAATCTCTCGGTGGCAACTGACTATATTTTGCAGGCCGGCCTGCTATTGCGGCCGTCTTTCGTTTTTGCCCTGCTGGCGCTGGCCATGGTGGCAGTGGCCGAGGCCAGCCGCATTCCGGTGGACAACCCTGCCACCCATCTGGAACTGACCATGCTGCACGAGGCCATGATTCTCGAATATGGTGGCCGCCATCTGGCGCTGATCGAATGGGCTTCCCAGATCAAATTGATGATTTATTCTGTGCTGATCATTGATATCGCTTTTCCGTGGGGCATTGCCAACCAATTCAGCGCCCAGGCCTTGGCGCTGGGCGCTGTCGCTGTGACGGCCAAACTGATGCTGCTCGCCGTCGTGTTGGTGGTGTGGGAGACGGTGCTGGCCAAGATGCGGCTGTTTCGGGTGCCGCAGTTTCTGGGTTTTGCCTTCATGTTGTCGGTGCTGGCGATGCTCACGCATGTCATGTTGGAAGGCGGGAGCTAGCTAAATGGAATTTGCCAACCTTGGCCTCTACAACCAGGCCATTATCCTGTTCGCCGCAATGGCCTTGCTGACTTCGTTTTTAATGCTGGCGCAGACCCGCATGTTGCCGCTGATTTTCACTTTTGCCTGGCAAGGGTTGCTGTTGGCGACGGTGACGGTGCTGGTGGCGATCGTATCCAAACATCCCGACCTTTATGTTTCGGCAGCGCTCACCGTCACACTCAAGGTGATCGTGATTCCGTGGTTGCTCTACCGCCTCAGTGTGCGTCTGAATATGCAGTACAACGCCGAGCAGATTGAGCACCCCACACTGTTGCTGATCGCGGGTGTAGCGCTGGTGATCTTTAGTTATTTTGTGGCCAAGTCGATCATTCACCTGTCGGGTCTGGCCACGCGCAACACGATTGCGGTCAGTATTGCCATCGAGTTGCTCGGCATGCTCCTGATGTGCGTGCGCAAATCGGCGGTGGCGCAGGTGATTGGCTTCATGTCGATGGAGAGTGGCATCTTCTTTGCGGCCGCCGTATCGACTTATGGTATGCCGCTGATCGTCGAGCTCGGTGTGGCCTTCGATATCCTGGTGGCCTCGATTCTGTTCGGTGTATTTTTCTTTCACTTGCGCGATTCATTTGGTTCGCTTGACGTGGGCCAGTTCAACCGGCTGTCGGAAATGAATGAGACCGACTCGCCGCCGCCGGCGGTGCCTTTGCCCGCAGCGGGAGAGCACGTATGACGCTGCTGGATGCCACCTTGCTGGCGCCGCTGCTGGGTGGTTTGTTGCTGGCCATCATTGGCCACAAACCGATTGCGGGCTGGATCAATGTGGGCATCGGCGTGCTGACTTTTGCGGCCTCGCTGGCGATGGCGCTGGAGGTCTTTGCCCATGGGCCGCAACTCTCGCCGAGCCGCATGTTCTACATTGATGCCTTCAATGTTTATCTGGTGGTGCTCACCGCTTTTGTCGGCATGACGACGTCGATTTTTTCCGGCCCCTACATGCGCCACGAAGTCATGCGCGGGCGCGTGACGGCGCGGCGCTTGCGTCTGTACCACTCGATGTACCAGTGCTTCCTGTTCTCTATGTTGCTGGCGCTTTCAACCAACAATCTGGGCGTGCTGTGGGTGGCGATGGAGTTGGCCACGCTCACCACCGTGCTGCTGGTTTCGCTCTACCGCACACCGGAAGCGATTGAGGCGGCGTGGAAGTATTTCATTCTTTGCGGCGTCGGCATTGCGCAGGCGCTGTTTGGCACCGTGCTGATTTATTTTGCGGCTGAGGCCAAACTCGGTGCGGGTCGTGACGACACACTGTTGTGGACGGTGTTGCACGGCGCTGCCGCGGGCAATCTGGACCCGGCAGTGATCACCCTGGCTTTTGTTTTTTTGCTGGTCGGTTACGGCACCAAGGTCGGCCTGGTGCCGCTGCACAACTGGCTGCCCGACGCGCACTCCGAAGGCCCGACGCCGATGTCAGCCGTGCTCTCGGGTTTGTTGCTCAATGTCGCGCTGTATGCCTTGGTGCGCGTCAAGATGCTGGTCGATGCGTCACTGCACACCAACCTGGCGGGTTACCTGATGATGGGTTTTGGCTTGCTGTCGTTCACGGTGGCGGGATTGTTCCTGCACCGCCAGCATGACGTCAAGCGCATGTTCAGCTACTCCTCGATCGAGCACATGGGCTTGATCACTTTTGGTTTTGGTTTGGGCGGGCCGCTGGCAACTTACGGTGCGCTCTTGCACATGACCGTGCACTCGCTCACCAAGTCGGCCATTTTTGTGACCGTGGGTCACGCCTGCCAACTGGCCGGCACGCAACGCATTGACCAGATTCGTGGCCTCATTCGCACCCAGCCGGCGATTGGTTGGGGGCTCTTGCTGGGCGTCGTCTCGATCGCTGGCTTTCCGCCGTTTGGTGTTTTCATCAGTGAATTTTTGCTGTTGATGGCCACCATGAAAGCCTGGCCTTGGCTCACCATTCCGCTGTTGGTCGGCTTTGGCGTTGCCTTCGCCGGGCTGTTTCGTCACGTGCAAAGAATGGTTTTCGGCGAACCGCCGCCGGGGCAAAAGCCGGTTCAGGCCAATATGCTGCCGGTGGTGGTTCATTTATTTTTGGTGTTGTGGTTGGGCTTGACGATTCCCACCTTTTTGTCGCGCTGGTTCGAACAGGCCACGCTGCTTATTTCGGGTGCCTCTTTGCTATGATTAAGCAGGATTCACTGGCAGCGTTTTTGGCGCAACTCGCGACCACCGGCGTGCAGGTTGAAATGCCAGCGTCGGCTGGGCTGGCACCGGCGCAACTGATCCTGATGCAAGCCCAAGACTGGGGTAAGTTGGCCCACGATGCCAAAGCGCTGGACTATCGCTGGGTCGCGATTTGGGCGGAGGACCTGGCTGAAGCTGGGGCGGGCGAGAGCAGCGCTTCGTTGCTTGTGAACTCCTGTTTTGAGAAAGGCGGGGCTTACCTGGTGGCCCGCACCACTTTGCCTCGCAGCACACCGGTGCTGGCTTCGCACACCCCTTTTTATCCCGGTGCCGACCGACCCGAGCGCCACATCCGTGATTTGCTGGGCATCACGTTTACGGGTCATCCGGACGCACGCCGCTGGACCCGGCATCAGGCCTGGGGCGAGACTGATTTTCCACTGCGCGCTGATTTTCCGCGGGCCGGTCGCCCACTGGCGCAAACGCCGGCCGACTGCCATTACAACTTTTTGTTGGCGCAGGGCAGCGGTGTTTATGAAATCCCGGTGGGGCCCGTGCATGCTGGCATTATTGAGCCCGGGCACTTTCGCTTTCAGGCGGTCGGAGAGACCGTGCTCAGATTGGAAGAGCGTCTGGCTTACACCCACAAGGGCATCGAGAAGATTGCCCAGGGGCGCGATGCCGCGGGTCTGGCACGACTCGCCGCGCGTGTTTCGGGCGACTCCACAGTGGCGCACAGTTGGGCTGCGTGTCAGGCGATGGAGCGCGCAGCGGGCCTGGTCGTGCCGCCACGCGCCCTGTGGCTGCGCGCGCTGCTGTGCGAGCGCGAGCGCGTCGCCAATCACCTTGGTGATATGGGGGGCATGCTCAACGACATCGGTTTTGCTTTTGGTGCGGTCCAATTCGGTCGGCTGCGCGAGAGTTGGCAGCGCGTATCCAACGAAGTCTTTGGTCACCGTTTCATGATGGACTGCATCGTCCCGGGCGGCATCTCGGTTGATCTTGATCAGCGTTTCAACCAGACGCTGCGAGAAGAGGCCAGCGCCATGCGCCTACAGGTCAACAAGTTGATGAACATCATCAATGATTTGCCGTCGGTGGAAGATCGGGTGCGTGGTGCCGGTGTGCTCAAGCCCGAATACGCCAAGGCGCTGGGTTGTATGGGTTATGTTGGACGCGCCTCCGGGCTGGACTTTGATGTGCGCCGCGACGCGCCGTACCCACCTTACGACCAGTTAAGCGTCAAGGTGCCGCTGCATCACTATGGCGACGTCAATGGGCGCGCCCGCACGCGCCTGGAAGAAATGGCGGCCTCCTTTGATTTGATTGAGGCCATGCTGGCCGCTTTGCCCGCTGGAGCGGTCCGCGTTGCCTGGCAGAGCCCGCCAACTGGTGCCGAAGGCCTGGGGCTGGTCGAGGGCTGGCGCGGCGAGATTTTGAGCTATGTGCGCTTGGCCGCTGACGGCCGGGTCGCACGCTTTTTCCCGCGTGATCCGTCCTGGACCACCTGGCCAGCAATGGAGTTGTTGATGCACGACAACATCGTCCCCGACTTTCCGGTTTGCAATAAATCGGTCAATGGCTCGTATTCCGGGCAAGACCTTTAAACCTCGTCAATCATGCTGCGCATTCTAGGAAAAATACAACGCATCGGTATCATCACCGAGCCGCTGCCCGTGCTTGATGAGAGCGCCCTGAGCGAGATTGGCGAGCAGCTCAAAGCCCATATCGGCGAGCGCTTCGGCGGCAGTCTGGCGATCCGCGAGGTCGATGCCGGTTCCTGCAATGGTTGCGAACTCGAAATTCAGATGCTGGGCAACCCGTACTACAGCATTGAGCGTTTCGGTGTGCATTTTGTTGCCAGTCCGCGCTTTGCCGACATGCTGCTTGTCACCGGCCCGGTGTCGCGCCACATGGAAGAGGCGCTGCGCCGCACCCTGGCCGCCACACTAGAGCCCAGGCTGGTGATTGCAGTGGGTGCCTGTGGTGCCGATGGCGGTGAGTTTGGCGTTAGCTATGCGTCTTGCGGCGCAGTTTCCAACGTGATCCCGGTCGATGCAGTCATCCGCGGCTGCCCGCCGACGCCGATCGCTCTGATGCGCGGCATCCTCGAAGCGATTGGCAAGCGATAGGTTATTGGGGTCAGACACCAATTTCGCTGCGGCGCTTTACGCCGCCCCCTTCGGGGAGAACCGAAGGCTCAGCGAATTTGGGCTCTGACCCCAAAAACCTTTATGATGTTGACGTGATCTCGTCGCCTAATCAGGAACTGCTGCTGACGGGCATGCTGCTGATGGCTGCGTGCTACGGGGCCGGGGCACTTTCATCCTTGCTGGCAAGGGGGTCGGGCCGACTCGCGCTAGTCGTCGCTCACCTGGCCGCGCTCGGCGGGGCCGTGGCAGGACTCGGCGTTGCGCTCGGCGTACTCCTTGGCGACCCGCACCACGCGCTGACCCAAACGCTGCCGGACTTGTTCCCGTTTGCCCGGCTTTCGCTGGTGGTGGACGCGCTCTCGGCCTTCTTCCTGCTCGTTATCTCCCTGGTGGCGATCGCGGCGGCCATCTATGGTCCGGCCTACCTGCGGGCGCACTCGCCCGACGCCGGGCCGGCGCGGCAGGGGGCGCAGGCGCTCGGCCTGAATCTGTTTCTCGGTTGCATGGCCTTCCTGGTTTGCGCCGGCGACGCGCTGACTTTTCTCCTGTGCTGGGAAGGCATGACGCTGGCCAGCTACGTCCTCGTTGTTTCCGACGACCACAACGGCGAGAACGCCCGCGCGGGGCTGCTCTACATGGTGATGACGCACGGTGGCACGGCGCTGCTGTTCGTCGCTTTCCTTACTTTGACCGAGCGCGCCGGGGCGTTCGACTTTGCCGCCCTGCGCGCAGCGGCGGTCGACCTCGACAGCACGACGCGAACAACGCTGTTCTTTTTGGCGCTCGGGGGCTTTGCCGCCAAAGCCGGTGTGGTGCCATTGCATGTCTGGCTACCGCGCGCGCACCCGGCGGCCCCGAGCCACGTCTCGGCGCTGATGTCGGGCGTCATGCTCAAGGTCGCGATCTACGGCATCCTGCGCTTCGCCTTCGACCTCCTCGCCCCGGTTGCGGCGCCGCTGCCGCTCTCCTGGGGCTGGACGGTGCTGGTCGTGGGCACCGCCTCGGCTGTTCTCGGGGTGCTCTACGCGCTACAGCAGCACGACTTGAAACGGCTGCTTGCGTACCACAGCGTCGAGAACGTTGGCATCATCCTCATCGGGGTCGGGCTGGCGCTGATTCTGTGGCGCCGCGAAAGCGCGGGCGGGGCCCTCGCGACCGTTGCGCTCACCGCTGCACTGCTGCACACCGTCAACCACGCGGCATTCAAAGGCCTGCTGTTTCTCGCCGCCGGCAGCGTCCTGTGCCGCACGCACGTGCGCAACATGGAGGAGCTCGGCGGGCTGGCCCGGCGCATGCCCTGGACCGCCGGGCTGTTTCTGCTTGGCGCCATCGCGATCTCGGGCCTGCCCCCGCTCAACGGCTTCGTCAGCGAGTGGCTCACTTTCCAGGCCCTGCTTGGCGCCGCCAACCGCTTCCATGGTCCGGCCGGGCTCGGCATCGTTTTTTCTGCGGCGATGCTGGCGCTCACCGGCGGCCTCGCCGCTGCCTGCTTTGTGAAGGCGTTCGGCGTCACCTTTCTGGGTCGGGCGCGTAGCGCGCATGCCGAGCACGCGACCGAGGCGCCGCCGTCGATGATTGCCGCCATGGTTTGGCTAGCGGTGCTGTGCGTGGCCCTCGGTGTCGCACCGGGTTACGCGCTGCGCCTGCTCGACGCGCCAACCGCCGCTCTGCTGCACGGCCCGGCGGCGAGCGCCGTCCTGAGCGCGCGCGGACCTCTGGTGCTGTCGACGGCGTTGACGACGTCCGGGACGCACGGCACGGCCATTTCGATGACGTTGATCGCCGCGCTTCTGATCGCGCTCGCCGCGCTGGCGTGGGTGCTGCGCCGCGGATTGTGGCGTGGCGCGACGCGCAGCGCGCCGACCTGGGCCTGCGGCATGCGCCCCACGGCACGCTTTGATTACACCGCGACCGCGTTTGCCAAACCGCTGCGGCTGGTCTTTGCTGCGCTCTACCGGCCCCGGCGCGCAGTGATCCGGGAAACCGCCGGGACGCCGTACGTCCTGGCACGCATTCATTATGCTGGCGAAGTTGTGGATCTGGCGGAGACGCAGATTTACCACCGCGTCCAGCGCGGCATCACGATACTCGCGCGCACCATACGCCTGCGCAGCACCGGCCGTATCCATGGCTACATCGGGTTTGTGCTGGGTGCCCTCTTTGTGGCGCTGCTGGTGTTTGGGGTGGGGACAAGATGACCATCGAAAGCCCGCTCTGGCTCAAACTCCTTGAGATGGTGTTGTTGGTGCTGTTTGCGCCGCTTGTGACCGGCACCATCCAGAAGCTTAAAGCCCGGCTCCAGTGTCGCCAAGGGGCCGGGGTGCTACAGCCCTACCATGATCTGGCCAAGCTGTTTCGCAAGAGCACGGTGCAGGCCGACACCGCCTCCGGTTTGTTCCGCTTGATTCCGGTGCTGGTGCTGGCCGCCACGGTGGCCGCGGGCGCACTCGTTCCGGTGCTGCGGGCCGGGCCGTCGGCGTTGCCGCTGGGCGACGCGTTGCTGCTGCTCGGGCTGCTGGCATTGGCGCGTTTCCTCACGGCAGTCGGTGCGCTCGACGCCGGCGGCGCGTTCGGCGGCATGGGCGCTTCACGCGAGATGACGATTGCACCGCTGGTCGAGCCAGTGTTGATGATGGTCGTGTTCTCGACCGCACTAAGCGCCGGTAGCACCGACCTCGGCGAGCTTGCCGCGCACCGTGGAACGTCGTGGATCTTCGCCTGGCACGCCGCCGACTTCCTCGGCTTTGCGGCCATGCTGGTGTTGCTCCCGGCGGAGACCGGTCGCATCCCGGTGGACAACCCGGATACCCACCTCGAACTCACGATGTTGCACGAGGGCATGCTGCTCGAGCATTCCGGGCCGGGCCTGGGCTGCATGTTGCTGGCGTCGCACACCCGCCAGATTGTGACTCTCGGCCTGGTGGCGGCCCTGTTTTTTCCGATCGCGGTGGACGGCTTGGGCGTTGTGGACCTGCTCCTTGGCGCGGGCGCGTTCGCAGAGAAAATTTTGCTGCTCGCGATCTTTCTCGCACTGGTCGAATCCTCTTACGCCAAGCTGCGGCTGTTTCGGGTGCCGCAGTATCTTGGCATCGGCTTTGTCTGCGCCTTAACCGCGCTCGCATTAAGAATATTATGAGCGCCGAGACAGTTCAGACGATCATTGACGACCTCGGCGCGCTGCTGCTGTTCACCATGATCCTGATCGTTGCGGCCAGTCAGATCTCACGCGCTATTTATGCGGTGGCGGCGCAGTCGTTGTTCATCGCCATTGCGGGCGCGGTGCTGGCGACCGCCACCGGGAACGTGGACCTGTGGGTGATCGCCGGTGTCACGCTCGTCGTCAAAGCCATCGTGTTGCCGTGGGTGTTGCACTGGGCGGTGCGGCGCATCAACGTCCGGCGCGAGGTGGAGCCGGTCATCCCGATCGCCGCGACGCTGGTTCTGGCCTTGATCGCCGTGGTGGCGGCGTTCCACCTGAGTGCCTCGCTCGGCGGTGTGCGCCAGGCGATTACCGGTAACGCGCTTCCGGTCGGCATTGCCCTCACGCTCACTGGGGTGCTGGTGATGGCGACCCGCAAGACCGCCTTGTCGCAGATGGTGGGCCTGTTCGCATCCGAGAATGGAATCTTCTTCACTGCGATGGCGGTGACCCAGGGCATGCCGCTGATCATCGAAATCGGCGTGATCCTTGACGTCATCCTGGCCGCTCTGGTGATGACGATCATGGTGCTGCGGGTGCGCTCGACGGTCGATGCCGACATCGCCGACCTGGACCGGCTGAAAGGATGACGCGTGGCTGAAACACTACTCTGGGTTTTGCCGCTGGTGCCGTGTGTCACGGCACTCGCCATGCTCACGACACGCGCGCGGCGCCTCCTCTCGCTGATCGACGTCGCTGGTTCAACCGTGCTGGCCGTGCTCACGTTGGTGCTCGCGCGCACGGTGGCGGCCAGCGGCCCACGCGCGCTCGGCGTGTTCCGCATCGATGAGCTCGGTCTGGTGTTTCTGCTGCTGCTGGCCGTTCTCACCCTGGCCGTTTCCATCTACACGGTCGGCTGGCTCAAGCAGGCGGTGGCGGTCGGCAACATGAAGGCCGAGTCACTGCGCTCCTATTTCGCTCTGGTGCACGCCTTCGTCGCAACCATGGTTGTGACGATCCTGGCCGACAACCTCGGCGTCCTCTGGATCGCAATGGAAGGTACCACCATCACCTCGGCCGTCCTGATCGGCTACCACGGCCATCGGCACGGTCTGGAGGCGGCATGGAAGTACATCATTGTGACCACCATCGGCATCTCTTTTGGTCTTTTCGGTACCGTGCTGGTTTATGCCGCCGCCGCCGACGTCATGGGCGGCGCGGGCACGATGAGCTGGTCGGCGATCATGCAGGTCGCGCCCCGGCTCGACCCGGGCATCGTGCGCATCGGCTTCATCTTTGTGCTGGTCGGCTACGGCACCAAGGCGGGTCTCGCGCCCATGCACATGTGGCTGCCCGACGCCCATAGCCAGGCACCGACGCCGGTCTCGGCGCTGCTCTCGGGCGTTCTCATCAAGTGCGCGCTGCTCGGCATCATCCGCTTCCAGACGATCGCTGCCGCCGCCTGCGGCGTGGCTTTTGTGCAGCAGATGCTGCTGGTCTTCGGCCTGATCTCGGTCGTTGTGGCGACGCCCTTCATCCTGGCGCAGCGCGACATCAAGCGCTTGCTCGGCTACCACAGTGTCGAGCACGTTGGCATCGTCGCGCTCGGTCTGGGCTTTGGCGGCCCGATCGGCACCTACGGCGCGTTGCTGCACGTGGTCAACCATGGTGTCACCAAGGCGCTCGCGTTTTTCGCTGCCGGCACGGCCATCGCCCGCTACGGCTCGCGTGACATGCGTGCCATCCGCGGCCTGTTTGCCGTGGCGCCGATCGGTGCGACGCTGCTGATGCTGGCAGCGCTGTCGCTCGCTGGCGTGCCGCCGTTCTCGATCTTCCTGAGCGAACTCATGGTGCTGCGCGCCGGCATCGGTGGCGGTCACTGGGTCGTGATCGGCATTTTTCTGGTGATGGTTGTGGTCATCTTTGCTGGCTTGCTCCACCATGCCGGTGCGATGGTCTTCGGCGAGCCCAGGGGAGCGGGCCGCAAAGCCGAGGCCTGGTCGCCGCTGGCCGCGATGCTGCTGCTCGCAGCAATCATGGTGCTGCTCGGTCTCACCATTCCGGTAAATTTCGATGCGCTGCTGCGCCGCGCCACGGAGATCGTTGTTGGCTAACGTTGCCCTCATTGATGCGCTGCGCGCCTGCGCCAGTGGTTCCGTTGAAGCGCAGGTCGGCCCGCGACCATCGGACCTGACGCTGCGCCTGGCACGCGCGCTCGATCTCCCAGCGACGGCGGCGGCGCTCGTCGGGCCGCAGGCGATGGCCCTTGCCACTGTTGTGGCAACCGACGAGACTTTGATGCCCAATGGTGATCCGGGTGATTTGAAAGTGCGCTATATCTTTGAGCCCACCAAGCCCGGCGCTCCCGATCAGTTTGTGACGCTGCTGGTCTCGGTGGACGCAGCGCAGCCTGAGCTGCCTTCCCTGACGACAGCGATCCCGGCTGCAAACTGGCACGAGCGCGAGATGCAGGATTTGTTTGGCATCGTCCCGGTTGGGCACCCCGATCCCCGTCCGCTCGTGGTCCATGACGGCTGGCCACGGGGCATGTTCCCGCTGCGCAAAACTTTCGATGCTGCG